>ENA-USUG01001525-USUG01001525.1-human-gut-metagenome-genome-assembly--contig:-NODE-1525-length-38833-cov-6.533879_pt1 | contig 38833 bp, 33 predicted proteins | sample MGYA00250059_ERZ773394 | MGnify/ENA primary metagenome ERZ773394 (study PRJEB29103, sample SAMN06111957) | human gut metagenome | biome: human gut; feature: ankylosing spondylitis patient; material... | reverse complement strand
GGATAAAGAGCCGTTCGAAATCATTGCTGCTATACATCGTATTACTTTTTTAATTACAGCAACGAAGATCAGCATTTATTTTAAAATTTTTAAGACGTCATTTTTGGACGCTAACTTTCCTAATTCCATCTCCGAAAACTTACTTTTTAAAGTTTAATCTTTATCAATTCTCAAATAGGTAAAAATCCAATAACAAACAAATGTCAGAATCTCACAAAGACATCCCATGATCCACCTTATAGTGGAGTCCCAACATTTGATTATACAAAATACCAACTTGTTCATTTACTGATTTCAAATTAAAAGTAGTTTCAGACAGCCGAATTGACTCTTTTGCGATAGAATCCCTTAATTTCTCGTTAGAAATCATCCGGCTCATCTGTTCACTCAATTCATTAATATCTCCCGGATTAAATAACAATAGATTCTTACCATCAATAGCAATATCAGGTATTCCACCAACCGGAGTTGTTATTACAGGTAATCCATAAGCCCATGCATCAAGTACCCCCATAGGGAATCCTTCTGCATAACTTGGTAAACAAAAGATTGTAGATTCTTTAAACGCCTTATCTTTATCATCTCCATTCACCCATCCCAAGAATATAGTTTGACCTTCTATTCCCAACTCTTTCGCCAAACTCATACCTTGCTCAATCTCACCATTTCCGGCAAATACAATCTTCCAATCAGGATATTTTAAAGCAACCCGACTAAAAGCTTTTATCATGTCCGCATACCCCTTACGGGCATTTACAGTTCCGGCATACAGTATTTGTTTCTTCTTCTCATATTTCTTTTTCGAAATTTCAGTCGTACATGGATTATAGATAACTTTAACTTTATCCTCCAAACCAAATGCATCTTTTACTGCTTTTTTCCAGAACTCAGAAAGTACGATAACATTATCAGCTTTAGAAAATAAATATCTATATATTCTTTTATATTTACTATTAATGGTCGTATCCGGTGAAAATGCGTGAAAATGTACTATTACTTTCTTATGCCATAGCTTTGCCACAAACATAAACAAACATTTACGTACAGCAGAAGCTGGTTCACTCATGTGAATGTGAACAATATCATAAAACGGTACATAAAGTAAATATTGAATAAAACCTTTTACCAAATAAAGTAGCTTTAAACAAACGCCCTTATCTATGTGTGTTCCTATCCATTTACAGTGATACTTCTCCCATTGTGCTCCCATCTCATGAGCTTTGACAACAGAAGTTATGCCACCACGAGTCATACGAGACGTGGCAACGACTAAGACTTTAGGATTAGTCATTGGAAAAGAATGTGATTAAGTAGATTGAAGAGGGAGGAATTATTAGAAGCTGTTTTTAGTAGAAAAGATTTTTAACTTCGAGAAGCTATTAGTTCTTCTTCAGTAAGCCGTTTGTTTTCAGGATACAATAATCGTTCATGTTTTAACACTTCTTCAATCGAAAAACGATATTTTAGGACCTTAGCTGGAACTCCGCCAATTATAGAATAAGGAGGACATGATTTATTTACAACCGCTCCTGCTGCTATTACAGAGCCACGCCCTATTGTTACTCCTTTCAAAATAGTTATATTAGCTCCAGTCCAAACATCATCCTCAATAATAACAGGAGCATCATTTTCTATCAATTTATCATGAGAATCAATAATATATTTTCCTATAACATCAATTCTGTGATCTCCTGTAATTATTGTTGGATTTGGACCAAATATTACCTTATCTCCTATTGTTAAAGGGGCCTCTGTGCAATAAAATACTGCTCCTTTAGGGATACTGGTATAATTTCCAATACTTATGTTCCATAATCCTTTAAAATTAGAACAAGTAGGGCGAAGATAGACTCTCAGACCACATTCTTTCATACTTTTTTTATAAAAAAGACTCCAGAATTTATCTAATAAAAAAGGAAATAACAAACTTAATTTCACTCCAATGTTACCAATATACCCCAACATCATTATTATAATATTAACTATAATTTCAATAACGATTCAATATCCATCTGTAAACGCTCTTTCAAAATAGCAACTCTATTGCTTAAAACACTAGAATTTAATTCATAATTCGTTTCCATATTATCCACAAAACCTTTTAAAGAATCAAAATTCACATAATCTATGTCCACAGAATAGTCTTCAAACCCGATATTTTTCATATATTCTCTCAGCTTATAAAGATAATTAACAGATATTATATTTTTGCATCCTGCACCAGAGCAAAGAATGGCAGCATGCATTCTTGTTACAATGGAATAGCGGCATTTTGAATAGACCCCAGCAAGAATATCTGGCGATAATAATTCTCTAACAATAAATGTTTCTTTTTTATTCTTCATTTTAGATTTTATAGTTTCAGATTGTTGCACATCATCAATACCAGCCCCTCCAACAACTGTAGGAGTAAATAATATTTGGCAACCATAATTTTCTATTATATAATCTAAAATTAAAGAAAAAGCTAGATTATAATCGTCCATTCTCTGAGGACCCTTTACTTTTCTAAAAGCCCAATTTATAACAGAAACACCAACTATTGGTTGATTTAAGTTTATTCCATATTTCTTTAAAACTAAAAGAGCCTCTTCATCCGAACACTTCTTTTGCAAAAGAGCTATATCAAAACTATTAAAAATTGAGGGATGACTTATACCCCACTCTTTTAGTAAAGAGTACGATTTTGTATCCCTTACAAAAATAGCATATGAATTATTAAGAACATGCTTTGCTAAAAGTATTGTTAATTTATTAAATACGGGTCCTATAGTAAGAGAGAAATGAACAACTCTTTTTTGCATTCTCTCATAAATAGTTAATATCAATAATGATAATAAAGCTGTTTTATAATAGACATCATTAATTCTTTCAGCACCAATACATAAAATTAGATCTGCTTCTGAAACACTTTTTAAGACTTTTCTTTTACGACTCATTATACATACAAAAGGATTCTTTGTAAAGCAAAGAATAAAATTACACCACAGTAAAAAGAATATCGAATTTATAAGCCACAATATTTTATGTAGCATATTTTTACTTCTTGGAAAAACTAATAAATCATTTATTACATTAATATTTTTTGAATAATGTCGTTTTAACTCCTTTACAACATTTAGTATATCAGGAGTCAGAACCGTTATTTCACAATTAGGATATATTTTTTGGGCAATTTCTATAGCATTTAATATAAGTGCCATTGAACCAATATTACTAGCAGCTCCTGCCTCTGCTATCACAACTTTTTTCATTAAATAAGTTTTCTAAAATTAAAAATCAATTTATTTAATATTCGATAAAACATTAAAGGCATTTTGGGTATATTCAAACAAATTATTTCGAGAATTCTCCTTTGGTACTTATCTAATTTACCAATAAACTGTAATTTCAATTTATTCTCTCTTTTTTGATAAAAAGATATTAATTTATTTTTTGACTCTATATCATCTAACATAAGAGTTGATTTAACTTCTTTATAAGACAGTGGGGTCAATTCTATATAGTCTTTTAATAAGTTTAAGATACTCTCACCATAAGTATTGTGTACAATTACAACATTACTACCATAATCATTTTTTTTATGAATATTCCATGGATCCATTAATGAAATATCAGCTACCCCAAATGGATTACCACAAATATCACAACCAGGTACACTCCAAAGTTTTTGCCCAAAAGGCAGTAATGCAGCAACGCCCCAAAATACTTTTTTATCATCAAACGTACAATACCCAGGCCAGCCATTGCCACGATAAGAATAAGACCTCACAGTATTGAACGATTTCAATTCTATACCAGCCAATCGTGCAATAAATTTAGTTGATAAGAAATTTTTCTGTTGTTTACAAAAAATACACAAAGAAAATAATTGGTGGCACTTATTTTTAGCAAATTGACTTAAAGATAATAATTGACATGGTGTACCAACAATTAATAACTTCTCACATTTTTGAATTCTCCTCATATCTAAATTTAAGGGAACTGAATGATAAATAGAATTAGAGATATCACCATAATTAGGAATATTATCTTTTGTGTAAAAATATCCTTCTGCAAACGGATATTTATCGGTTTTTATTAAGGTATAAACACCATCAAAAATTCCACATCTTAAACCTTCAATAATAATTGTACGAGCAATTCCACCTGATGAAGCATTTTTTCTAATCAAAAGCTCTTTTGAATGTCCTAAATAATATGTTTTTGATTGGCAATAACTTTCAATATTACTTATTGATGTATCCTTGTTAGCAGGACAAATATTTTCACATAATCCACAATTTATACATTTATCATATTGAATACTTAAATTAAGTAAGCCTGTTCTCTCATCACGGATATATTTTACAGCATCTTTATTACAAATTGCAACACAAGATCCACATTGCTGACATAAATCGTTTATGACATAATATTTATTGTTTTGTATAGCAATCATATGATTTTTTTATATTCTTCAATATAGCGTTTCGCTGTTGTTTCAATATTATAAATCTGACAAACCCTTTTGTATGCACTATTCACCAGTTGAACATTATCAGATGACATTATCTTTTCTATTTGAATTGCGCAATCTTCAGCATTACCTACTTCAAAAAAATATCCATATTCCCCTTTATTTATAATTTCCATAGGTCCTTCAATATTAGAAACCAAAACAGGAATTTTTACTGCCATACCTTCTGTCACCGTTATTCCAAATCCTTCAAACATAGAAGGCTGTACTAATAAATCATATTCATTTAAATGCTCTTGAATATAACTTTGATCCCTTGCTCCTAAAAATAACACATTAGATAATCCATATTTAGAGACTAATGATTCTAATCCACTAGAATCACCCTCTCCAATAAATGTACATAAAATATTAGTAATACCTCGCTTTTTAAGAATACTCAATGCCTCAATTAAAATATGCTGTCCTTTCTTAGGAAGTGCTATCCTACTTAACTGTATTATTTTAAATACCGAAGCTTTATTTGTCATTTCTCTGATTTTACACCTAAAATCCGTTACTTTTATTCCATTTGATATTGCAATGCTATCAATGCCAGTTCGTATCTTTACATCTTCTCTAACACATTCTGATATTGAAATTCTTAAATCATATGGGCAATTTATATATTTTAAAGCAACGCCTGTATCATGAATTGTATAAACGAACTTACTTCTTATAAAGTAAGTTAATAAAACCAATCCTAATTCTTTACTTTGAACATGTACAATATCAAATTTTCTTTTTATAAGAAGTCTATTCAATTTAATCAATGGCCATATACTTCTATGCCTATTCATTCTTATAACCTCAATTTGACTATGAAACTTTCTCAATAATTCTTTATTTATACAATCATTTATAATTATAATTGTTACTGATGCATACTTGATTTGTTCATTAGCAATATTAACAAGCATTGTTTCTATTCCTCCTAAACCTAATCCAAATATTAAATGAGCTATTTTCATTATTCAACCTTTATTTATAAAACAGTTTATATTACAAAACTTGACAAGTAAATATTTCTTATAATATATTAGTATAACTTACCAAAAATATATCAAAGTTAGCTTCAGCTAATATTATGCTATTTACATAACATTTCCCATAATATATTTCAAAAAAAGAATTGTATAATTAAATCAAAAAAACTAAAAATCAATCACTAAGAACGGAATATTATAAATCATTGAAGCCGATTTAGGAAAACCACTTTTATACATTTTACCGTTCCTCAATAAATATATTTTAGTTGCATTTGCAATTAAAAAGAAATCGAGAAAGGTTTTCAAATGAATCTCAAAAGAATTATTTTCATTATAATCAATATGGACAGGATTACCTGGCGTTACGTAAACATAGTCTTTATCCAGAATTCTATTAATAAAAGTTATGGAATCTGTAGCAATTAACAGCTTATAATTTTGCAATGAATTATGCATTTTTTCTATCTGAGTTATACATTTCACTATCAATTTTTCTTTCTCTGTATCATTTAAAGTTTGAGCTGCCCAATCATTGAAATCCCCTAAAAGCTGCACAAATCGTAAAGATACTGAAATGTATTTCCCGCCTATTGATGTTAATTGCTGATCTATTACTTTTTGTAAACTATCTGAACAAATAAACAATTTGTGAAAAAGAAAACTAAATTCTTTTTTATCTGTAATATAAGCATTAGTGTAAATATGTATTTGTTTATATTTTGTTTTAAGCATCTTTGACAAATAATAAGTTTGGAATGCAGGAGTTAAGAAGCCTCCCACACTACCACAAAATACAGGCAAAGAATCTTGTACATTAAATGAAATATCATTTTCATTTATTGACCAATCAATTTTATTAGGTACCAGATAATTCTCCAAAAGGAATGGACTAACATGATAAATTTTAAAATCTAATTTAAATTTTTCACAGAGCTTATATACAGAAATCATACCTCTCAACCTATCCGATAATCCTCCATGCCTCATTTTACCATCAAACATGCATATTACAATTTTATCTTCATTAGTAGCTCGTTTTGCTGTTGGAGAATAATATTTTTGAATAAGTTTTAAAGATTCACAATGTAATTCCCGAGATTGCTTAAATAGAATTTCCACTAAACATTTATATTCACGATTTATTTTATCACATACTTTCCCCAACAACATACACTTTAAATTAAATTACAATACACAATTACGAATGACATCTATTATGAGATAAAAATCACTATTTTAGTTGTTTCTTCAACATATTATATTTTATAATCAACCCGATTCTTATATATACCTTCATTAAAAATCCGAGTTTAAATTTATGTATTATAAAATACTTTTTATCTATACAAAAAGAATTATCCCGAATCCTATTTTCTATAGATTTAGCTTTCTTATAATCACCCAACAATATATAATTTTGATATAAAGAACTAAGGATGAACTGTAAACGATCAAAAGCCTTATATTTTATAAAATCTTCTCCAAACCATTCAAGAAACAAATTATTAGATATAATTCTTTTCTTTATTGCATCATTATTCGTTCTAAGTACCGTCCTAGTTACACTATCATCTCGACTTCTTTCACGAATAGCAATAACTTTCTTCATAAAGAATATTTTTTGCGCCTCTTTATAAAATCTAAGAAAAAACACACCTTCATAAATACGAAGACTTTCATCAAATGGATACATTTTCATTATCCTAGTTTCACAAATATGTATAAAATCTGTATTTATCTTGTCTAGTAAAAAATCCTTGTAACACAATTCTAATTCATCAAATTTACTCAAATAAGAATTTTTATTAAAAAAATCCAACTTATCATCCGGCGCAAAGAGATAATAAGAATAATTACAATGTAATTTTCGAGTATTATTAATTATCTCCAAGGCTCTATCTACAAAAAAATCATCACTATCAAGGATAATACAATATTCACCTTTAGCGGCTTTGATTGCCTCATTCCTTGCAGCATTTGTTCCTTTATTGTAAAGAAATTGAATAAATCTTATGTGAGTATATTTTTTAGCATAATCTTGTATAATCAATGAAGTATTATCTTCAGAGCCATCATCGACTATAATATGTTCTAAAGTTATATTCAATTTTAACTGACTAATTACACTATCTATACAACGAGAAATACAGTCTTCACGATTATATACAGGCGTAATTATCGAGTAAACTATTTTTTGATCCATTTCTTTATTTTATTGAAAAATAATACTTTATAAAAATCGGCATACACTATACTCTTAAACACATAAAAGCTTAAAAAAGAAGGATTTTCATATTTTCTTACATAATAAAGTATACTATCTTTACTACATTTTGCAATAAAACTACTTTTAGACTTAGAAGTTGACGAAGCTCCCAAATGAATGCAACGAGACTGAGTGAGCAAATAGTTTTTCATTCCAATAGCCTTTACTTTCTTCGATAGAATATTTTCTTCACAGTATAAAAAAGTATTAGAATCAAAATCTCCTATTTTCCTAAAATCGTCTTTTCTAGCTAACATACACGATCCTGAATGCATTTCAATTTCAAAATATTGTTCATTCAAAAGACCTGGATTATTTATAAGTAAATGATTCTTTTGATATATTTTTTTTCTGATAGAAAAAGGATCAAAAAATTTAGAAATATAAGATAATATAAATTCTTTAAAAGAATAATTATTACGAGCACACGTATAATCAATACTTACACCATCTTTTTTCAAAAGAAGCGGACTCACAAGAAATGCCTTTTCTAATATCGATAATTCTTTCAATAAATCAGGAATTATATTCTCTATAAATAATATATCATTGTTGAGTATCATAATACTTTCTACAGAACTGTCCCGATATAATAACTCTATTCCCTTTTTATTACCTAATGCATAGCCTAGATTCGCTTCTAACTTTAATAAGGTTATTTTAGGAAGTAAAATAGGAGAAACTTTTTTCACATTAATATCAACGTACTCTTCTTTCTTTACATTCTCAGTTAAATAATTTGATATTTCTATTATACTATTTACATCGTTTGATCCATTATCAACTACCACTATTTTAATAGGAACTGTGGTATATTTTAATACTGACTCAATACAATTTATAGTATCACTACTATTATTATAATTCAATATTACTATTCCTACATGTTCCATAATTTTCACTTTTATCAGATATACATAATCCTGATAATACAATAGGTATTAGCATGACAGAATACATAGAGAATCCGTCAGATCCTAAACTTTGAATAACTATAATCAATAGAGTCATAAATCCAATTGCCCCCGTCATTACATTTCGGTATTTAAATAAATGTCTAACATAGAAATAGATTAACATAGCAAATAAAATGAAATAAATTAATCCATATCTAAATAAACGGGTAGCAAAAGCAATATCGTTAGTATCTATCATCGCATTCCTATTTAGATATATAGATTTACCAACATTCAATATAAATATATTATGCGGAGATTCTTCATGAATACTGCCAACTCCAAAAAATAATTGGGACTCATCTATTAAATAATGCCATCTTTCCAATAACACAGCAATTCTATAGTAAAAAGATCCACCAGAATTTAAATCTATATTATTATAATCTATATTCTGGACTAATCTTATATCTTCCATAGTACTAACTCTGTTATTATCACCTTGAAAACGATATTCCAATACAGGATAAAACAATATAAAAGCTAATAAAAAATAGACGATAACACTCCTCATTTTTTTTAATTTATGAGCTGCCACAAGATAGACTATATTTGAAATAGCAAAAGCAATAATAGCGCCTCTAATCATTGGCATTATGAATAATACTAAATAAAATATTATCCAAAGAGTTCGATTATTTCTGATTTTTTCATAAAATAAATACAACAAAATAGGTATAGTCAATATTGGAGTATTAGTGTATCTAGAAATACCATCAACATACCTGTTAGAATCAGCCATCAAATCACTTTTTTGCAAAATGCCATATACCCCAACAAACTGCAATATATAAAATATACCCGCTATGGTAGTCATTATAAATAAAAACTTAAATGAGGCTTTCAAAGATTTAGCAGGCACGTTTCTAAACACAAAATAATATAAATAAAATAAGTCCATTCTCCAGACCTTAAATGCATAAAGAAAAGATTCTTTACCGGATAAAACTGTATAGACTCCAATTAAAAAGAAATAAAATAGTAATAATAAAGTAAACAAAGCTATTTTATCATTTTTACATGAGAAAAAGTGTCTACCTCTACTAAATTCAAATATTGAAATCAGAACTAGCAATATCAATAAACAATCTGTTACTTTCAATATAGTCTCAGGAAATATCGCAAAGCCTCCAGAAACTAGCGTAACAAATAATTTAATAAAAAGAGAGAAGTGTCTTTTAGAATAACTTAAAAATGCTAATAATATTAATAGTATATATATTAATGACATATATTTTATTTTTCATGTGATAATATTCTCTGAAAATATGCAGTTACATACAAGATAGTTCTATGTAATATATAAGCTAATATAAAAGATATGCAAAAAAGTCCACAAACGTACAAAAGCTTATGAGATTTAGGATAAAAAGGAAGAGCAGAAAACAAATGAAGATGAACCAAATATAATTCCAGGCTCAGACGTCCACAAAAAGAAAAAAATCGACAAAAAATAAGAGAGATAACATTAAAAATAACAGCACATAATAAACATAGTCCTGGAGTTATTAAAACGAAAGGAATTTGCTGAACTCCACTTCCAAGTTTAAACCACATTGTATGTTGTTTAACAAAATAAAGCAATATCAATCCCACACACATAAACAACCAAGATATATAAGCTAAATTAATTTTATTTTCATTTATTAATTTCCCCATATATATGCCAACCACAAATATAGGAACTCTTGCAATAAAGAAAAATCTAATATCATCTAATTGAAAATGAGTAAAATAAAGAGAAACTATAATCATTAAACAGGAAATAGAACTAATGCTTAATATAAAAATGACAGGAAATGATTCTATAGCTTTATACAATAAAGGAAAAAATAAATAAAGCATTAAAATTGCAGGAATATACCAATCATAATAAGATGTATTCAGCCAATAACCAATAGTAGTAATATTATAAAATATATCTAATATTGACATCTTCGATAAAATACCATATACGATATTTACAACAATATAAGTTGGGAGAATTCTAATAACCCTACGAATATAAAAACTTTTTAGATTTATACTTTTACGAAAAGAAAAATAGAGTCCTAATCCTGATAAAAACAAAAAGATATCCACACCTCCGTATCCAATACCCAAAATCGGAGATAATATTGAAAAATTAAAAATTAATGGTCCTTTCGCTACTAAATGAAAAAACATAACCCAAAGAATAGCAACCCCCATTAATTCACTTCTATAGCGACTAACTAAATTAAAATTTATAGTTTTATTCATTTCTTATCATCTAATATTCAAACAATTGGGACACAACGCTAAATATATTTTAAACTATTTCCCATAAAGTCTAAACATATCAACAAATTTAACAAATATATATTTTATGGAATTCTTAACTTTCAACAGATAGTCTCTTCTTTCATTTTCAGGTACTACTTCTCCAGAAGAAATATATGATAAATATTTCTTATATAAGCTTTTATACTCATGGCATGTTTCAAATAACCATGGCTTATTCCAATTCGTAAAATGAATAATAGCAGGATGTCTACGGGCTTCTCTCCATTGTTGCAAATGTTTTGCTATTACATTATAATGCAAGCCATAACAATGATTAGTTACATTATAACGTAAATGCAAACTATAAATTTTATTCGCAAAAACAGAATTTATGACATCTTGATCATTTATTTTCATTCTATCTTTGTTTTCATTTATAAATTTAAGAAATAAATGTTGAGAATCAGCTTTTCTCCACTCTTCCAAATTTATCAACATAAAGCCTGAGTTTATATATGGAGATTCTTGAGGAATATGGCAACGTTCTTTATGTGAAATACAAGATGGACAATCTTCGACTCCTGCTATAGCATATCCTGTTAAATCTAGATCAAAACACTCTTGCAAGCGATCAACAACTAATAAATCAACATCTAGATATAATACTTTATCAAGAATTAATGGTAACTTAGACGGAATAAAAAGTTTTAAAAAAGTAAATTTTGACCATTCACCAATATTTTCAAAATCATCCAGTTCCGAAGCATTAACTGTTATTAAATCAAATTCAGCATTTACTTTTCTACAAACCTTAATTATTTTTTGAGTATTTATTTGAGAAAAACCGCATGAAATCAAATAAATATGAAAGTATAAAGTTTTGTTTGTTTCAAATAAAGATTGTAAAGTTACCGCAGCATAAGATGCATAATTATCATCAGCTATCAATACTACATTATACATTTTTACTTGCATACAAAACAGTATATAAAGAATTAATTTTTAACAAAAGAAAAATAAATAGATTTGATTTTTTTACAAAGTATACTTCGTTCATTCTTCAATAACCCTAACAAAAAAATAGAAATAGATGTAAAAAACAACGATAATAAGACAATAACTACAAATGAAATAAAATCATTGGAATTAAATATATAAAATGAGGTTAGTGAGAACATAAAAGAGGCTAGTGAAGTCAATAATATCGGAACAATTACATTCTTCAAATAATCAATTATTGGATATTTTATCATAGGAAGTATCATTCTTATCCTTATAGACATAGCAATAATTTCAATGAGCAAATGTGTAAAAAAAACAAATTCCGGAGGATAACCCAATCTTAAAAATATATATGCTATAGGAACTATCAATAACATGATTCCTCCCTGAAACAATTGAAAAAGCTTTATATTCCCTGTTGCTTGTACAGATGTTATTAATGGCCTTGATAATGAACCTACTAAAGTAATTATAATAATAATTCTCAAAAAAGTCACAGAATATTCTGGAATTGTCCCAAGCCACAATTTCAAAAGATAAGAAGTATTAACAAAAACAGGAAGAGAAATCAACAACACTAAAAAAAAAGAAAGCTTACTTCCAAATTCTATTAACTTATGCATTTTAACTAATTCTTCTTGAGCATAATATTTAATTATTTGAGGATTCATTGCCATCTGAAAATTAGAATAAAAACTAGAAATAGCCCCATTCATTTGATAAGCAATACCACGAGCTGTATTAACAATTGGACCAAAAAACATATTTAATAATATATTTAATCCTGTATTTATACCCATTAGCGCTAAATGTTCTATTGAATTCCAACCCGCGAAAGAAAACATTGAAACAAAAAGTTTTTTATCAAATAATAAATTAACTCTAACTTCTTCAAAATTTCTCCGACAATACAAACCGTAAATAAACCTGTCTAATAACAATACGAGCATTAATAATATTGCATATAATACCAAACGATCCCCTTTATAATAACATAATAAAACAGATATTGAAAATTTCAAAATGGAATCTATAATAGCTATAAAAGCAAAAGTTCCCATCTTCTCATGGGCTATTATTGCAGAATTATAAGGAACACTTATAATACCAATCACACAAGAAATAATAGAAATTTGATATACCCAGCATGCAGCATAAAATCTATCTGACGGAATCACTAGTTTATTATATAGAAACCAAAGCCCAATAGTTTCACTTAAGATTATTATCAATATAGCTAATAAAGCATGTGTCAATAAACTTGTAGAAAATATTTTTTTTAATCGTATCAGATTCTCTTTACCTAATTCAAACGTAAGAAATCTAGAAACAGATGAAGACATTGTCGCATTAAAAAAAGTGAACATCGTAACAACTCCCCCTACAACATTATAGATTCCATAATCAACAATTCCTAAAGACTTTAAAATATATCTTGAAGAAAGCAAGCCTAGCCCCATTGTTAAGAACATACGAATATATAATAACAATGTATTTTTAAGAATTTTATTATTATTAGAAACCGTCATCCCTAGATTATTCAAAATACACATTAATAATCACACTAAAATCTTTTTATTAATTCTTATAGACCTATCTTTCTTTCTATAAAATGTGATACTTTTATATCAATATTATTATATAATAATTTCCGAATTAATTCTAACAGCAAACAAACTCCTATCAAAACATTAACTTTAAATATAGTTACTTCAATCGAAGAATTAAATATATTAAGAAGATCAACCATTACATAATCTCTAAAATTCACATGATCTGTAATTAAATATATAGAAAATACACCTTTTAATATATAATTAATATTTCTATTACTCCACAAAAATCTATTACAGAACAGTACCAGACTAATTGCCATCAATAAAACTAAAAAATCGCAATTACTTAATAATAGACGCAGTCCTTCATCATAACTTTTCCAATAAAATAGAGACACTAAACTCAAGAAGAAGAATAATATACAGAGAAAAGTTTTATAATTTATCTTATCTAATAATAGAAATGGATACATAGCCATATATCGTCCTAATAAATAAACTAATAACAAATTATAAATTGAAGTACCTAAAGATAACCCTATAAATGAACCTATATATATCACACAAGCATATATGAACAATATTATTTGAAATTTTTTCTTCGTTATCGTCCTTATTCCATCCTCTAATATAGGACTTATTAGATAAATAATAAAATAGGCTTTTAAAAACCACCAATATCCTCCATTTGATATCGGGAAAAAACTTTTAATGACATCATTTATAGTTATATTCTTTAGATATAGTAGACAAAACATGCTATTATTACAGACCAAAATAAAACTTGATTAAATAAAGAAATAAGTGAATTAAGTTTAAATCGAATACCATAATATCCAGAAATAAACATAAAACCAGTAACTCCAACATAACTAAAGCTAAGAAGTAAAATATTTAAATAAGGATATGTTGAATATGTATCATTTTGATAATGAAGTCCATGCACAAACACATGTTGCAGAACAATTAAAAACATAAAGAAAAAACGTAGGACTTCAATACTACTTTTTCTCATAATTATCTAATATTATTTTATTTACCTTACTTCCCCAAACATCCCAATTAAAACGAGTTTCAAACAGCTCTCTTGAGTTATTGGAATAGTAACTTAGTTTCTTATTTTGTATAGTTTCAACTATTTTTTCTGCAAAATCAACAGCTATTGAATCTAAAGAAAATGCAAAACCGTTAAAATCATTAATGACATATGATGGAACACCCCCTGTTGCATAAGAAAATATAGGCAGTCCAAAAGCGCATGCTTCACAATTTACAATTCCATGACATTCAGCCCTTGTCGGGAAAATAAAAAAATCTGCATTTGAAAGTTCTTCATAAAATAAATTCAAATCTTTTGGATTATTCTTATTTAGCTTACCTAAACATCTTACTCTTTTATCTTTCTGAATCCTAATTTCTGGGGTACCACCTATTATTGTCAAACAAGTATTCACACCATATTTTTCATTTAACAAAACTAATGTATCATAAGCAACATCAATGCCCTTACGTTTTACATCAAAACCTATAAAAATCATATTATAAATAGATTTATTCAAATATGTATGTTCATTAAATGACGCATCAGAATAAACATTTGCTCCCGATTCAATAAGTGATATTTTATGAAAATCTACATTTGGGTAATATCTTTTTGCTCCATCTATCACCCATTGGCTTGGAGCAAACATACATTTTATGTTTTCAAGAGTTTTCTCTTCCACTTGATCTCCCCATTTTACAAAACACTGTGGAATATTATAAATATAATAATCAATCAACAAATGAAATAATCCATCACTTCGATAATATATCGGTTTATCGGTCTTCAGATATGCAATATTCATACAATCAAAACTAAATATTGCATCATATTGATATTCTTTTAACTGTATTTGTATAGATCTACAGCGCATTTTTGACAATAAAGGATTATGTTCCGTCACTCCATAACCCATTTTGTTCATAAGACGTAATGTTTTAGCTACTAATTTATAAAAAAAAGATGCCCCCCCTTTTAATTCAGGTTTTATCCAAATAACTTCATAATATTTCAATAATTGATTATATATACTATATATGATCCCACTTCTGATAAGTTTATCAGAGGGATCAGGGATAGATATCATGATTATTCTCATCTTACTTTCTTATTATAAAAGTTTTCAACTTCTAAATTTTTCATTTTCTGAAAATCAAAAAACAATACATCCACAGTACTATTACCTTTTTGGACCCTCTAATAAAAAAATATTTATATTTAATGGATGCATTATACTAGCTATTCAACCTAATTTTCTATTCTTTCATACATTTCACCCCCTCAACAACTTCCTTTTCCTCCTCCAAAAGCTCTCTCCCACCCCAACTATCTATAATCTCACAAGCTTCTTTCAACAGCTCTTCATCACCAGCCACTCCATAACAATAAGTGAGTAATTGGCACTTTAATAAAGAAGCAGGAAGCTCGTCAAGCACATAAAGTGCACGATCCAGTATTTGTTGTTTCTGTTGTTCTACAGGATTGCCATACATAGTGACTGTATAGCTCATCAGCAAAGCGACACAAATGGCAGCCTCTTCTTCGGGAGTTTCACCTTTGGCTTTGAGTAGGGCACGACTTTGGCGACACACTTCCCGATTCAAACGGGAAAGGTCATCGGCATAGACCATACCGTCAGCTTCTCCAAGACGGAGTAGTTCACGAGAAGCACGTCGCAGTTCTTCTATCTTTTTATATAATGTGGGATTCATTGTTATTCCAGTTTCATGCAATACCATTTCGGTATATGAATCATGACACCTAGATTGGCTACAATAATAACTACGTAATAACGGTTTTTATAACGGGTGAGCTTACCAACCAGACCGGTAAATACACCGTGAATGACACGGACTTTCTGTCCCGGTCGGGATTCCGCAGTGGCGGCATCAACGTAAAGTGTTCCTGTGTAATTGGGATCGCAAATAGCTCTGATCTCTACCATCTCGCTATCCGGTATCTCATAGCATTTGCGTGTATCACGATGGCGGATTAAAATGACGGGAAAAGGACACTCATCTATGATTTTAAGCAACTCTCGCTCATCGAGTGTCTTTGCTAAAAATAACAAGTTGTGTATGGCGGGAGTGAGTACACGATGTCTCTTGCCATCAAGCGTAATCTGCTCCACGTAACGCATCGGAATAAAGTAGGTTAATCCTCTCTTTTCGAAAAACTCTCCTACCCGTTCTTCTTTGCAATGGAGCGTTTGAATCGCATACCATGTATTTACTTTTATTTTCTTGCTATTTTCGCTTTCATCCATTCATCTTACCATATCTTATTTTATATTGATTATTTACTACAACTGTTTAATTTAAAGCATAGACCTTCCTGACACCCACTGACGTTATTGGTCTGTGAATCAAGTGATAAGTCCCATAAGGTAATAGCCTTTTTGTCCTACCTCTATATAAGAGGTAAGAATAAGGCTATAAACGGTTATATTATAATTCGTTAGGGAATAGATAAAGAGAGATGTCTCTTTCTGAAAAGGAAGAATTTAACGTAAAATATAGTAGATTACGCAAGAAAATAACTATTAAAGTTTATGGTATTTCATTTGTTTATACTACCTTTGCGACGTTTTAGTACTGTGTCTACCACCTCTATGAGTACAACCTCTTATATAGAGGTAGGAAAATCACTGTTAAATATTTTACCGTGAATACTTTGACAAAAGAATGTAATATCTACACTACTTTCTGCGTGCCTTTCAGTGTAAGCATCTCTTTGGGAACAGACTTACGAATGGTTTCTTTCAATAGATTCAGAACAGAGAAACGGACAAAATCGGCACGTGTCACAATGCTTATCTGACGAGTAGGTTTCGGCACGGCAAAAGGACGTACCAACTCTTTCTGTGATTCGCTGAGTTGCAATGTAGCCAGTTCGGGTATAAATGTAATTCCCATGCCACTCTCCACCATTCTCATAAAAGTCTCCATACTTCCCAAATGATAAGCTACCTGATTGAGTTTCACCGCTTCCATCTGACAGAAGCGCATCAACTGGTCACGAAAACAATGTCCTTCATCAAGCAGCCAAAGACGTTCTCCATTAATATCCGACGTACGTATCAATTCATTCTTAAAAACAGATTCTTTGCGAGATACATATCCGAAGAATTGTTCATAGTAGAGCACTTCTTCATTCAACTGTTTACTGTCTACTTCCGTAGCAAGAATGGCGGCATCTATCAGACCGTCTGTCAAAGCGGTAAGACAAACAGAGGTTTTCATCTCATTTACTCTCAAATCCAATTCCGGATACTTTTCTTTGAATTGCTCGAAAAACAGAGGAAGCAGATAGGGTGCAATAGTAGGCAAAACACCGATAGTAAAGACTCCTTTCATGGATTGTTCCTCTTCACTGACAATACTTTTAATCAAAGAAGCCTCATATACCACCTTTTTTGCTTGTTCTATCACTTTTCTTCCTGCTGAAGTAGGCTGAACGGGTTGAACGGTACGGTCAAAGAGTTTCACATCCAGTTCGTCTTCCAATTTCTGAATCATCATACTCAAAGTAGGTTGTGTTACTCTGCAATGTTCTGCTGCTTTAGCAAAATGGCGGAAGTTATCGACCGCAAGGATATATTCCAACTGTTGTAATGTCATAGTCTTCTTGATGATTATAAATTTTATCTATGCAAAGATAAAAATTATCAGTTTGACACGCATGCTTTTACGCCTTATCTTTGCATCAGACAAAAGAAAATAATATTAATCATTTAAAACAATAAAATTATGAAGACTTTGGATTATATCAAATTAGACGCATCAGCAGCAAACAACGTAGTAGCATCTTTGCAACAACTTTTGGCAGACTACCAAGTATTTTATACCAATTTAAGAGGTTTCCATTGGAACATCAAAGGTCACGGTTTCTTTGTGCTTCACAGCAAATTTGAAGATTTATACAATGACGCAGCGGAGAAAGTGGATGAACTCGCAGAACGTATCCTGACATTAGGCGGTGTACCTAAGAATAAATTCAGCGATTACCTGAAAGCTGCAAATGTGAAAGAAGTGGAAGGTATCTCAAAAGGTGACGAAGCATTGAAGAATATTCTTGAAACTTACGGTTACTTCATCAGCGAAGAACGTAATATTCTATCCATTGCATCCCAAGCGGGAGATGAGGCTACGGTAGCTTTGATGAGTGATTATCTGAAAGAACAGGAAAAGATGGTATGGATGTTATGTGCCTACAATTCTTAATAAAGCAAATGGGGATACCGGTTAAAAAGTATCCCCATTCTTTTTTAAGCAACTAAGTTTTTATATTCCGGATGTCTTTCTATATAAGTTTTTACAAAAGGACAAGTCGGTATCACTTTCAGATTCGCACTACGGGCATAGTTCAAAGCAGCCTGTACTAAAGCAGATCCCACGCCCTCTCCTTCCAATTGTTTGGGAACAATTGTATGTAGCAAATCAATCACATTTCCTCGTTCTTCATATTGAAGATATCCCATCTGTCCGGACTCAAAGACTTCGAAACGTCCGACTTTCTCATCATGTATCACAGTATGTTCCATATTTCTGTTTTTTAATGAATAAATTTTCCTATAAAACAAGCTAAAAGTCATTTTGTTTAGAAATATATGTATCTTTGTGTAAAATTGATCAATATAAAAATAAATAAGTCTCATAATAAAACTATAGGACTCACAAATAATCTATTTGATGAATAGTAAAAAACATGGAGATAAACATAAATAACAATCAATATCAGACTCAATTCGACGAGATAAAACTGATTATTAATAATCGTCGAAAACGGGCCTATAAAGCGGTAAATGAAGAAATCATTCTCAATAATTGGGAAATTGGACATTATGTATCCGATAAGATAACTTCTGCTAAATGGGGTAGTAAGGTTATTGAGATGCTGGTTATATATCTCAAGCAGGCAATTCCCGGTATAAAGGGCTATGAGAAGCGTTCCATTGAAAGGATGGTACGATTCTATAATGAATATTCGTCATCAGAATTTATGTCAGCAATTCCGACGCAAATAAAAGAGCGAATTATTGCGTCAGACACTCTGACGCAATTCGGGAATGACAGTATCGTGCTTTCTCTACTCACTCAAATCAGTTGGTCAGCCCATCTTGAGATCATGTCCGGTTGTACATCGGCAGAAGAACGGATTTTCTACATCTTATTATGTAGTAGAGAGAACCTTTCATATCAAGAACTTCGCAGGCAAATAGATACATGTGTTTATGAACGGAGCCTGCTTGGCAAGACCAAACAATCACCAGTTTTAAAAGAAACATACCCAAATGCAGGGCGTATATTCAAAGATTCTTATATGATTGATTTCCTTAACTTACCGGAAAATCACAGTGAAAAAAATCTTCAAGAGGGACTGGTCAAACAAATGAAAAAATTTATCCTTGATCTCGGAAAGGATTTCTTATTTGTAGGAGAAGAATACAGGCTGCAAGTGGGAATGAAAGACTTTAGAATTGATCTACTCTTTTTCCATCGGGGACTACAATGTTTAGTTGCAATGGAAATCAAGATCAATGAGTTCAAGCCCGAATATCTCGGACAACTAGACTTTTATCTTGAAGCATTGGACCGAGACGTAAAAAAAGAAAATGAGAATCCGAGCATTGGAATATTATTGTGTAAAAGTGCCGACAGCCAAGTGGTAGAATATGCTTTAAACCGTAGCTTGAGTCCGACGATGGTCGCTGAGTACAAACGACAATTAATTCCCAAAGAAGTATTACAAAGACATTTGCAAGAGCTATTAAATACAACATACTGATACATGAAACATTATTTTCCCTATCAAACAGCTATCGGCATATTATGCATTCATGACGACGAAGATTCCATCACACGTATCTCTTTCTCTGAAAGCCGGGCAGAAGGTGTAAAAGAAGAAACACCTGTCATTGCCAATGCACACAGGCAGATAGAAGAATACTTGCGAGGGGAACGACAGGAGTTCGATCTTAAATTATCTCCGAAAGGGACGTCCTTTCAACAAAAGGTATGGAATGCTTTGCTGGACATACCATACGGTGAGACACGTTCTTATGGACAAATTGCAATGGCAGTAGGTAATCCCAAAGCTGCGCGCGCCATCGGTATGGCGAATAACCGGAATCCTATCCCCATCATTATACCTTGCCACCGCGTTATCGGAGCTGATGGAAAACTGATTGGTTATGCAGGAGGGCTGGATATAAAAACCAAGCTACTGAAACTGGAAAAAACATCACTTGGTAAATAACTCGAAAGTAAACTTACACCCTACTTTACTGAAACGACCGTTTACATTATTCACAAAGACACCTAAATCAAAAATATGCGTACCGATGCCATACCCCAACTCAATATAAGGAGTAAGATGAGGTACGACCAACACATTCAGATAAAGACGTTCATTACGGATAAGTCCCGTATATTTCATCAAGTGCGGTAATATAAGAAATGGAGATTCAAAAGTGATATGCCCGCGCAAATAACGATCGGAAGAGTTATACCATCGTCCGTCCAACAATTGGAATACTCCCCCTATATCATCATTCCAGCCAATCGGAAGATTATTGCGGGTAAAATTGGTAAAATCCACGAAATAAGTTTCTTTCTGATTAGTAAACATACCTAATCCGGCACGGTAATAGATACTCCGCATAAGTCCCAGCCGTATCTGATGCTGCATATCGACCTCCCATCTCTCGTATTCTCCCGTACTGTTAAACACGCCATGAATGCCCCGTTCCCAATCAACAATAAAAGTAGGATAATTGGAACGCAGGTTTATTTTACGCTTACCGCTCATATAGTAATATAATCCGGGAGTCCAGCTCAAACGAATATGCGGGGCAAAACTAATATAAGCATCTTTAATTTTATCCATCACTTCTTCTCCCTGTCCCTCCAAAACCGGAGCCTTAGGAATAAGAACAGGCTTATTTACAGGCGTACGACGGTGAGCTGTAAAACCCACGCCGATATTAAACCCGTTAAAGACTTCTATATCATGACTGAAGTAGAAATAAAGATCCTTGAAATATTCCAGTTTTATCTTGTCGAAATCAAAAATACTATCCGGAGTCGACTTTATATCATCCAGCACATCACTGCTGTAAATACGGTTTCCGTTACCGAATGCCACGTGCAGGGAAGCACGTTTTTGAGGCCAGTAATAGAAATCGGAATTTACACTCCAATAAAACTCTTTACGCGTGAAGTTATATCCGATTTTAGGAACTACACGCAATAATCTATCATTACGGAACAAACGGTTATATTTAAATTCCTGTCGATACGAGAAGCCGTTACTTGGGCTATAACTTAATAGTAACGGGTTAATTAAAGGTGAACTACGTACACTACCGAAACGGGAAAAGTCCACCGTATGGCTACTTAGAAGTACATCTCCCAATTGTCCGAAAAAGACTTGGCTACGCTTCTTCGGTTGGAAATTACGAACCAATGTATCTTGCCTTGCTATATAATCCCGGTAAATCTGTTCCTCATGAGTAGCAAGAGGTTCGGGACGCAAAATCGAGAACAACACACTATCTGAAAACAAAGTGGAAGAATCACATTTCATGGTAAATGATTCTGTCATATTATACTTGCTGTTATGCTTCCGGAAGCGTGGATTTGCCGCGTCCGACAAGGTGATTTCGTTATAGTCCAACAAAGCTGTGTAACTTGCATCCAACTTATTCCCGATAAAGCGAAACATGACATCCAAATCAAAACGCTTAGGTAAAAAGGTTTCTTTTCCTTCCTGTCCCATGCTCACCTTCAGTTTGAAACGGACAAATTCCACTTTACCCTCCAAATAGATTTCTTTTACCGTCCAAAGGCTGTCACTTATCAATATATAACCACTTTCAACCAGCTGGTCACTTTTGACACGAGGGATAATCTGCACTTTATAACACATTCCGTCGTCCGGTGTACTGACCAGTGAATCCAACAAATAACGATAGTGCTTCCGACCGTTCTTCGCAAGAGGAGAAAGCAATTTATCTCCAAGCAAGGTAGACGAATAGATATTCATATTAAAATACTCCAACATCTCACTCGGCACTCCTTTATAGCGTGGTATCGTACCGGAGACGGCTCTCACTTTAATATCATAGATATGCGGTGAAGTATAATGGATGCTGTTGACAGACTCGATAATATATTCCTTCACATTTTTCTGAAGCTTGAACATGGAAGGCACAAATTTTATAAGATGATTCCTCTTCAGCATATTCATCTTACCCTTTATGTATAAATCAGCCTTGTAATCCTCCACAATCTTTTCATAAGACGAAGCGGAAGATATCACCTTACTCAAAATGGAATCCGCAAGTTCCGGCTTATCATATAAATCCGGTTTCCGTCTCTTTGCCATCCCTTCGTACGGGACCAGAAAAAACAGAAACAACGGCAACAATATATAGGTAAATACAGAGGATCTCACATGCACAATTTATATTAGATAACGACAAATATAGAGAAACATTATATATATTAACGAACAAAGATGTCGTTTTTATAGGGCTATATCGCAAAAAATAGATACTTTTGTGCCGCAACAACCAATAAAAAGATAGACCAAATGTCACAAATGCGTTTTTTCGCTCTTCAAGAGCTTGCCAACCGACAGCCGATTGACATAAAAAATCCGTCGAACAAACTGTCCGATTATTATGGTATTCATGTGTTCGACCGTAAGAAAATGCAGGAGTATCTCCCCAAAGAAGCTTTTAAGGCTGTCACCAATGCCATAGAAAAAGGTACTCCGATAAGCCGTAGCATGGCGGATCTGATAGCCAACGGCATGAAAAGCTGGGCAAAGTCATTCAATGTAACACATTATACTCATTGGTTTCAACCCTTGACAGACGGTACTGCCGAGAAACATGACGGTTTTATCGAATTCAGTGATGACGGCGATGTGATAGAACGTTTTTCCGGAAAATTATTAATCCAGCAAGAACCAGACGCTTCTTCGTTCCCCAACGGAGGAATCCGTAACACTTTTGAGGCACGCGGATATACAGCTTGGGATGTTTCTTCACCGGCATTCGTGGTAGACACCACCCTTTGTATCCCCACTATATTTATTTCTTATACGGGAGAAGCGCTGGACTATAAGACCCCTCTCCTTAAAGCTCTTGCCGCCGTGGATAAAGCGGCTACGGAAGTCTGCCAATTATTCGACAAGAACATCACAAGAGTATATGCCAATTTAGGATGGGAACAAGAATATTTCCTTGTAGACAGCGCACTGTTCAATGCGCGCCCGGATTTATGTTTGACCGGACGGACACTGATGGGACACTCTTCTGCAAAAGACCAACAGCTGGACGACCACTATTTCGGTTCTATCCCGCCACGTGTTACCGGTTTCATGAAAGAGTTGGAATTGGAGTGTCATAAACTGGGTATCCCGGTCAAGACTCGCCACAACGAGGTTGCACCCAACCAATTTGAACTTGCACCGATATTCGAAGATGTAAATCTGGCCAATGACCACAATCAGTTGGTAATGGATTTGATGAAACGCATTGCCCAAAAGCATAACTTCAACGTGTTGCTCCATGAGAAACCTTTTAAAGGTGTCAACGGTTCGGGCAAGCACAACAACTGGTCGCTCTGTACGGATACCGGCATCAACTTATTTGCTCCGGGCAAAAGTCCGAAAGGCAATATGCTGTTCCTGACTTTCATCGTAAATGTACTGATGATGGTCTATAAAAATCAGGATTTGCTTCGTGCTTCTATCGTAAGCGCGGGAAACAGCCACCGCCTGGGTGCTAACGAGGCCCCTCCCGCTATCCTGTCTATCTTCTTAGGAAGACATTTATCTCACATGCTGGACGAGCTGGGTGCGGAAGACTTGACTGCGGAAGAAAAGAAAGCATTGAAATTAGGTATCGGACGTATTCCTGAAATCCTTTTGGATAATACAGACCGCAACCGCACATCCCCATTCGCATTCACCGGAAACCGGTTTGAATTCCGCGCGGCAGGCTCTTCGTCAAACTGTGCCGCAGCCATGATTGCCATCAACGCAGCAATGGCTCATCAGTTGAATGCTTTCAAAGCACAGGTGGATAAACTGATAAACGAAGGCATAGGACGTGATGAGGCGATCTTCAATGTATTGAAAGAAACCATTATTGCCTCCAAAGCAATTCGTTTTGAAGGTGACGGCTATTCCGACGACTGGAAAACAGAAGCGGCAAAGCGCGGACTGACAAATATCAATCAGGTGCCGGAAGCTCTGATGAAGTACAACGATCCGCAAGCACGTGAAGTATTGCTCGGTGAAAAGATTTTCAACGAAAACGAGCTTACCAGCCGTATTGAAGTGGAGTTGGAAAAATACACCAAGAAAATACAGATAGAAAGCCGTGTATTGGGAGATTTGGCTATCAATCATATCGTACCCATCGCAGTAGCTTATCAAAACCGTTTGCTCGAGAATCTGCGTGGCCTCAAGGAAATCTTCACGGAAGAAGAATATGCCGAGATGAGTCAAGACCGTAAAGACCTTGTCAGAGAAATATCACATCGGGTTACTGCTATCAAAATACTTGTACGGGAAATGACCGAAGCCCGCAAGGTAGCAAACCATTTGGAGAGCCAGGAAGAAAAAGCGTTCTCTTACGAAAAGAATGTCAGTCCTTACTTAGAAAGCATCCGTGACCATATCGACCACCTCGAAATGGAGATCGATGATGAAATATGGCCGCTCCCTAAATACCGCGAACTTCTGTTCTCCAAATAAATATTTATCATAGAATTCAGGTGTGTTCCGATAATCACACCTGAATTCTATACTTTTCATTGACAGATGTGCATTTTGTTACCTAATTTTGCACGATTTCAATTTTTTCTTTATACATTTGTGCTTTATAACACGGTTCTATAGCATACAATGATTAAAAAGGAATTGTCTGACGCAGAAATCTCAGAAAGTATTTCCGAGATGTGGTATCCCTTGAATGATGAACAGAGGGAATATCTGGTTCAAAATTTCACGATTCAGAAGTATAAGAAGAATGAAACAATTTACTGTGAAGGAGAAACTCCGACACATCTGATGTGCCTTCTTAATGGAAAAGTGAAAATATACAAAGATGGTGTAGGTGGAAGAAGTCAAATCATCCGCATGATTAAACCGGTTGAATATTTCGGTTACAGGGCTTTTTTCGCTAAGGAGAACTTTGTGACCGCCGCATCGGCATTCGAACCTTCCACTATCTGTATGATACCAATGACTGCCATTATGAAATTGTTGAGTGAAAACAATAAACTGGCCATGTTTTTTATCCGGCAATTATCCGTCGACTTAGGTATCGCAGACGAAAGAACCGTCAATCTTACCCAGAAACATATACGGGGACGCCTCGCAGAATCATTGCTTTTCCTGAAAGACAGTTACGGATTGGAAGAAGACCAATCAACCCTCAGTATTTATCTTTCGCGGGAAGACTTGGCCAACCTATCCAATATGACGACTTCCAATGCTATACGTACGTTATCTAATTTCGCTGCCGAAAGATTAATCACAATCGACGGTCGTAAGATTAAGATTATAGACGAAGAAAAGCTGAAGAAGATCAGCAAGATCGGATAAAAACACCGGCCACACAAATAAATAATAACCAGTAAAACCTTTTTTCATTATATCCGACAAAGTTTTATTTCCCCATAAGCGAGCTAAAAACGCCTAAGGGAGCGTTGGCTTACACTCAAGGGAGTGTTGCTTAACGCTCCGGTAGCTGTAAGCTAACGCTCCCTTGGGCGTTTGGCAATGCTCCCTTAGGTGATTTATAAAATGACCTCGATGATTTTAAAAAACATCTTAGGTGTTTGTAAAAAACATCAGGTTGATTGAAAACAAACATACGGTCGATCGAAGACAAAGGTACGGTCGATTGATTACAAACTCCTATCGTTTGCAAACAATCGACCGTATGCTGAAAAACAGATTCTAAAGAATATTATTTTGCAGCTTTCAACAGGATTGATTTTTCGTCATTCATTAACTTAATCATATAACATCCCTTTGGCTGAGCCGACAAATCCAGTCTAACCATACCGTTTTCCATCTTGGTATAATAGATCACTTTTCCGTCAAACGTCACCACCTCCACTTCATAATCGTCAGATGCCGTAATGGTAAAGATTCCATCCACAGAAGGATTAGGATATAACTTAACGGATGCAACTTCCTCCATACTTATCATATCCGGAGCATCCGTAATGTTGACTTCCGTCGTAACCAAAGATGAAACTCCGGATGCAAATATTGCTTTCACTCCGAGCGTGTGCTTTCCATTACTTAATCCGGTGAATAAATAAGAAGTCGCATCAGCACCAATCACGGCACTCAACTTATTACCATCAAGATATGCCTCATAAGATGACGGAACGCCTTCGTTCACCGCAATATATTCCCAATCATCCAACAATAACGCCTGTAAGTCTTCCGATACGCATTTCACCGCTACATATTTCGCATTGGCAGGAACCTTGAAACTATATTTCACCCATTCATTGGTAGCCTCCAATGTGGCATCGGAAAGATTTTTGAAACTTCCTACTTTGGCATCTGTCTCCGAATACAAGACATCAAAACGCTCTTTATCATTGCCGGAAGCTATACCTCTTACATAGAATGAGAATACACCGTTGCCTTCATCTATGACACGGGCTACAAAATCCTTATTAACACCCGACCTAGCTGCTATCGCTGCCAGTTCTTTATCTCCGGAGTGAGGATAATATTTATAAGAAGAAACCGGAGGCTCTGTCGTATACGGATTAAATACGATAAAACTCTGAGCTTTAGTACAATTATCCCAATAAGAACTGTTCATCAAATATTTCTCCTGTTTTCCGTCAAGGATATATTCTCCGTAATCGTTAATAGTAAAATCAGGATAACTTTCAAAATCATCAGACCAATTTGCAGGATACTTCATTGTCCAATCAACTTTTACTTCACCTTTATTGATAGTTGAGTTTACAATTTGAGGGTCCGAAATATATTCGTTCATCTGACCGCCCTGTACTACTATATCCTCCACTATTTGTAAGCTGTCTTTGTGGAAACCCGGATACCCCGTCATGGCAATATCAAGAGAATACCATCCCTTCCAAACATCTGTAAATTCAACCAAACCATTACTTTCCGCTTCCTTTGCATATCGGTGGGATTCCAACTTATCCAGATTAGTCAAAGTAACCACAGCACCTTTTTTCGAGGAGCCGTTTGTATTGACTTGAACTTTAACATTGGCATCCAAACCTTTATACACAAAATTAGAAAATGCGGGTTCCGATAAATTATCGTTCATCCAATCTGCTTTTACAACATACTTATAAGCACCCGTATCAGCGTTTCTCCAATTATAATCGATGAAACCTTCCGGCGTTGCCTGTACAGGACTATCGGTTATTTTAATCCACTGGGCCGGATCTCCCACATTACCAGCCTTTGCACGATAAATCAGATAACCTCCGGCAGCATGTTCCTCCAATTCCTGTCCGAAAACACCCTTAATCTGCCAATTATAATCATAACCGGATGCTTTCATCAAAGTAGAAATTCTAGTCCACACTCCATCAAAGAATACTTTATCACTCTTAAATGTACATGGGCCGTTATCAAGAGCAAACGGAGCACCACTATAACCGGGCTTAGCCTCGATAGCAATGCTAAACTCCTGTGTCGGATCTATTTTATATCGTGTACCCAGCGTTACACTTTGCCAGCCGGACAGACTGTTGCCGATATCCTGAGTATAAATTTCCGTAGCACATTCATCTTCATAAATATGAAGTACATAATTGGCTGTAGCATCACCCGCATAGAAATCAACCGTCATGAGTTCCTTGCCTATCAAGTCAAACTTCTTAATATCCGAAAGATAGAATTCAACAGCCGCAATCATCTGCTCACGGCTACCTCCTATTTTATGAGCAATTTGATCGTCAACCGCCCATGTCACTTCCTTCATAACAGCAGGCTTGCCTATTTTTATTGTAGATGTTTCACGGGTAGTCGTCGCATCTACCATTGCAACAGGATAAGCGATGTAAGGCATTTCCAAAGCAGCAAATGTCGTATCTTTAGAAGCCAATGTCCACGATTTCTCAACCGATGCATAACCGTCTTTTACAAAACTCATTTTATAAGTATTGTCCGACAAAACCTTCTGTATCGCAAAGTCACCATTTGCATCCGTCACCGCTTCGTAGTTCAACAACCCCTCTGCTTTGACAGCTACACCACTTATTGCTATATTTTTAGAGTTGACAACCTTGCCTTTTAAGACAATGTTTGAGGATGCCTCCATGGAAAAGTTTAAGACTTTGACTTCTTTTTCGCTAACTGTAATCTCGGCTGTAGCTTCTTTATAACCTAGCTTTGACAAGGAAACCGTATAAGTTCCCTTAGGCAGATAAGCAAAATCATAAGTACCCGTATTTTTATCATTCATGATATAAGTATCCAATACTCTCTCCTGACCGGCTTTAGGTATAAAGGCTATTTTTACATCTGTTACCGCCTCGCCGGATTCTTTATCCGTAACTGTCCCTTTAAGAGTAGCCAGACCGGAAATCTTACTTAACAACATTGTCGGAGTGAAGACAGAGAAAGAGCCCGTTCCCATGTCACTCGTATCATCCAAAGTCTCTATACTCTCTTTTTGCCTCTGCGCATACAGCAGACAATTTACTCCGACCTGATCTTTACCGACAAAACTATAGCTATCATTGTTAGCAACAGGTACGGCATCATGCTTTAAGAATGTAATCACTAGATTCCGACTTCCATCATAATAGAATGGTTTGATAGGAATCTTAACCATTTGTGTATTCGGCTCAAAAACCACCTCACCAGAAAATACCGTTTGAGAGCGATCGTCCCGTATGGAAATCCAATCGGTATTCTTTTCAAAAGCATCCTTATCGGTATAGCCTATATAAATTGTCATTCTATGCCTGTTCTCCGTAGCACGGGCTACATACAAATAATATATTAATGTATCGATTACACATTTCTCATTCAATTCCTCTTTCTTTATAATATTCTGAGTCAGCGCAGAATATCCGCTAGCTGTATAACCAATAAACATAGGGTAAGTGGTAGATGCAGGTTTAACCTGATAATCTTTATTACTTATCAATAATTTACTGTCATCTGCTCCGACAGCCACATATACCAATGCTTCCGTCCCTTTATCTTTATTAGCACGAACTGCCTTTACACCAATAATATAGTATCCTCTGGGCAAAACAGATGTCGTATATTCATTAGATGCCACTTCATAAGTTTCATTCAATAAAGTCTTCATATCAAAGTTGCGCACAGTCACTTCATAGTTTGTGATATCTCCCCCCAGAAATCCGCCACTCTTTCCTGTAGTGACCGCGTCCCAATTCAATTTAATCTTTCTGTCTTTTCCCAACACAACTTTAAGATTTGCGGGAGCTGCCGGAATAGTATCATTACCGATATACCCCACTTTTCCCAGATCGTAGTAATATGGAGAAGGTCCGTCATCATTCATTGGAATCAAACGGAAATAGTACGCTCCGGCTTTAGGTATTTCAATAGCGCAACTCATTTTTTCTCCCGGAACAATCGCAGGAATGGTATCGGCCGTTACCCCTGCCGTAAATGCTCCACCTGCCGATGTTTTTTGAATAATAACCCCAGTCAATGCAGCCAAAGGATTGCCACCGGCATCCAAAACAGGATTGGTCCAAGAGACGTTGGCTTCCAACTTTCCACTCTCTGCAATCTCCACTTTAGGAGCTTTTACGCTATCAGGCGTAGTTCCCGGATAAAGCATCTTTATGGAAACATCATCCAGATATACACCGGAAGAAGTAGACTTTATTGTTACAGGAAGAATCTCTCCTTCCGCTACTCCCGTAACAGTTAATTTTGTCCACACTTTTGAAGTTATGTTACTTGTGTTCTTATTTAATACGTTACCGAGATCAACCGTAAATTTACGTCCGCTTGTCGTAGCATATCCCCAAAGGGTAAGTTCATATAATGCACCTTTCTGAGACTTTAAGCCATTGATTGAGATTTTATTTCCTGCTGTACTTGTTGTCAGGATAGCACCCTTTCCCGTATTCGCATACTTAGCAGTTAAAGTATCTATCCTCCAACCTGCAGGTACCGACAACGGCATATAGTTATCCTCCTCCTCAAATCCCATAGAATACGGAATAGAAGATTCGAAACAGTAAGCTGCACCACCTGCCAATAAGCTCGTCTTCTCAGATTTAGTAACCGCCATTGCTCCATAATAATAAGTACCAGGAGCTTTTTCCCGTACCTCAAAGTACATCTCCGCACCGGCACCCAAACTGTCAACACTATCTACTTTTTGTAAAGACGTAGGTACCACACCTCTATAAATGTATATTTTCGACAGATCCGTCAGTTTCTCGCCATTAAAGTTCTTCTCCGGATTTTTCCAGCTAAGTTTAATTTTTAAAGGATCATCCTCACCGGAAATAGCCTTAAAATCAGTAACCATTTCCGGAGGAACAGTTCCTTTACTATAATAATGAGAGAAAAGACCTGCTGTTTCAGCATACATATTCCCTACCAGACTAGCTTCACCCGTAGTAGTATTAATCGTATACAACTCATGGAAAGCCGTACCTCTAAGTGCAAAATACATGGTGTTACTCCGTAAATCAAACGTGGCAGATTGGAGGTTCTCACTGTATATGTTACGCTCAATATTTAAGGAGCCGATTAATGTTGCAGCAGCAGTATTCTTATCAATACGATAGAGATTCTTATCTACATTTATTGCATACAGTTCTCCCTGACTGTTACAAGCCAATCCCATAAAACGATCATTAAACGGTTCACCATCCAGACGGATCTTACCTTTTAATATTGATAAATTGTCATCTATACTGAATTGATAAAGCTCATTATTCAATCCCACTCCATACATTAGTGAAGACGTGACGTCATACGCCATATCCTGACACTGCATAGATGAATTGGCTTCCAGCATCATATCAACCGTATATGTAATCGGGTCAAAAGTCATCCAATATCCTAAATACGTTTGCCCCGACTGTTTGGCTGTAGTAAATACCAGCCACTTATCTCCAATCCAGTCACCACAATAAACGCTCAACGTTATTCCCGGAACGCCAAATCCCGCAGAAGTGAAGGGTGAAGGATAAGTAATTTGCTGACATAGGTTATTTACATCAAACCCAAAGACATTCCCAACAGAGGTTACACTACAACTTCCACCACCTATTATATTAATGGCATAGCCACCCAGCATCACTCGTGGTTCATCTTGTTCATTTACATAAGAAGGAGGATTTGCAATTCCCGGACTCGTGTGTCTTAATTGCCGTTCAATAGCCCGTGTAAGGCTAGCCGGAGCTTTTTGTAACTTGTACTTCAGAACCTTTTCACTACCAACAATCTGTACGTTACCTGTCATTGGAGAGGAATTATCCGCACATTGTCCTCCTACGCGGATGGATAAGAATGCGAAACAGATAAACATGCAGAGAACATTTTTACAAGTAAAATTTCTCATACGCTAAAAGGATTAATTAATAAAAAGAACACTATATAAACCGAATATTCGGTAATGTTTTGCCGTCGTAAATAAAAAAGAACTATCCTTAAAGCTTATACCTATTTTCAATATCCAATTATAACAAATTAAAATTCAAAAGCAACATTTATGCAGTAAATTCACTAAAATCGCCTTAAAAACATTACCATTATTAATAAATATGCAAAAAAGAAGCCGGGTAAACTCTAAACCTAAGATTTAAAGTTCACCCGACTTTTTATTTTTTGTTCGCTATTTTCCTATGACTTAATAACTTCCCTTATACGAACCAACTTCGTTAATAAGTCTTCCAGCAAATCCAATTTCAACATATTGGCTCCGTCACTCTTCGCTACCGTGGGGTCTTCATGCGTTTCTATAAACAGACCATCGGCACCGACTGCTATTGCAGCTTTGGCAATAGTCTCTATCAGTTGGGGCATTCCACCTGTAACGCCACTTGTCTGATTGGGTTGTTGCAAAGAATGGGTTACATCCATGACAACCGGATAACCGAAAGTTTGCATTTCAGGAATCCCCCGAAAGTCCACCACTAAATCCTGATAACCGAAAGTCGTGCCTCGCTCGGTCAGCATTACATTACTGTTCCCGGCTTCAACCACTTTATCGGCAGCAAAACGCATAGCTCCCGGAGAAAGGAACTGCCCTTTCTTGATATTCACAATCTTCCCGGTTTGGGCAGCAGCTACCAACAAATCCGTTTGCCGACAAAGAAAAGCAGGAATCTGGAGCACATCGGCATATTCGGCAGCCATTGCAGCTTCATTTGCCGCATGAATATCCGTAACAGTGGGAACACCAAACGTGTCTTTCACTTTCTGCAATACTTTCAGGGCTTTCTCATCACCTATCCCCATAAAAGAATCCAAACGGGAACGGTTAGCTTTACGGTATGAGCCTTTAAAGACATAAGGTATGTGCAATTTATCGGTAATCTTCACAATACGCTCGGCAATACGCAAAGCCATATCTTCTCCCTCGATAACACAAGGGCCGGCAAGTAAAAAGAAATTTCCCGATTCCGTATGTTTCAAATCTTGTATAGTCATATTTTATTTAATTTGGAATAATAATAGTTATCGCTTCCGGAATAATACCGATTTCAAGTGGAAAATGTTTTGGAAGTATACGTCCGTCTACATCAACAGATGCATTACGTGCCCGGAGTACCTTTACTTTCTTCGTCCGATACGACTTCACCGTTTTATGATTCAATATCCTGCCTTGAATAAGCATCCATAAACCGGACACCACCTGAATAAGTTCCGGACGATAAATAACCGAAACATCCAACCAGCCATTGTAAGGCACGGCACTCGGTGTCTGTCCATACCCACGCGCGCTTCCCACGCAGACCGTCATTATACGTCCGCGAATATGCTCGTCATTAATACGGAGATGCATACGGTAAAGTTTACGTTCAAAAAACAATAGAAACAAGGCTGCCAAATATGAAAGGAACTTTACTCCCCAGAAACGTTTAGTTCCGTCCGTAATCTTCACGATACGTGCACCCAACCCTATATTGACAGCATTCAGAAAATAGCGGCGGTTATGCTTCTCACCATCATAATAGGTACAATACCCGACATCCACTTTGCGATGGCGATTATTAATAATCCAATCCACCGCCTCTTTATAGTTATCTACGGATAATCCCCAATATCTGGCAAAATCATTGCCGATACCATTCGGGATAATACCCAGAACAATTTCTTCCTTATATTCGGCTTCAGAAGAAATAATTCCGTTAATCGCGTCATTCAAAGCCCCATCGCCTCCCACTATGACAATCGTTCTATAACCATTATTCGCCAGAATACGTGCCAAACGTTCCACAGATCCAAAACCCTCCGAATGTACATAATCGAAAGCCACATGCTTACTGTCCATGTATTCCCGTATTTCATTCCAACGCTTTTGCACTTTACGAGTTCCGGCACGAGGATTATAAATTACTCCCCATTTATTTGGTTCTATTGCCATAGTTCTTCAATATTAACAATTACAATGTACCATTAAAACTGCTGTTTCAACGATCAATTAACATCTTTATCTTATTTATTTTCTCCTCCATCGGTAACTCCGCGTTTATCCAATGAATAGAAAATCCCCGACGCTCCATCCCCCTAAACCACGTCATCTGCCGTTTGGCAAATTGGTGAATAGCTATTTCCAGTTGGGAAAACATTTCTTCAAAACTTAGTTCACCCGTAGCATATAAAGTCAGGTATTTATATTCCAATCCGTAATAAATCAAATCATCCGCAGAAATTCCCTGTTCCAATAAGCTCCTGACCTCCTCCACCATCCCTTCATCCAAGCGCTGGCGCAACCGTTTGGTTATCTTCTTTCTGCGAAGTTCCCGATCAATATCAACACCGATAATAAGACTGTTCAAAGAAGGAAATTCCCGGTAATCCTTTTCGTTTTTAAGGTAATATTCTTCTATCTCTATCGCCCGGACGGCGCGCTTCACTGTATCTACATCCGTCGAGTTATGCAATGTCTTATACTTTTTAAGTATTTCAGTCAATTCATCCAATGACTTCCCGGACAGCCGTTCCCTCAACTCCGGATTCTCCGGAACCGGAATCAATTTATACCCTTTAAGAACAGACTCCAAATACAAGCCCGTACCTCCACATAAAACAGGAATCTTCCCTTTTTGTTTAATACTTTCGTACGCTTTCAGAAAATCGCCCTGATACTCAAAAACATTATATTTGGAACCGGGCTCTGCAATATCAATGAGATGGTAAGGTATTTGTTTCCCGTTTACAGTATAATCCGCCAAGTCTTTTCCCGTACCCAAATCCATCTGCCTATAAACCTGCCTGCTATCCGCACTGATAATCTCCGAATCAAGTTCGTAGGCAAGAGCTGCAGCTAAAGAGGTTTTTCCGGATGCCGTAGGACCTAAAATTGTAATTAAATCATAATATGCCATACAGATTATACTTGGTTAGGTATGCAAATGTACATATTTCTTTTTAGATTTCTACGGGAACGGGCATAAAAAAAGCCGTTCAGGAAAATCCTAAACGGCTCTATATTTTTGGAATCGGTTAAATTATCCGTTAACTTTAGCCATGTGAGCAACAAGGTCAAGAACTTTGTTTGAATAACCAATTTCGTTGTCATACCAAGATACAACTTTTACGAAAGTGTCAGTCAAAGCGATACCAGCCTTAGCGTCGAAGATAGAAGTACGAGTATCTCCTAAGAAATCAGAAGAAACAACTGCATCTTCAGTATAACCAAGAACACCTTTCAATTCGCCTTCTGAAGCTTCTTTCATAGCAGCACAGATTTCAGCGTAAGTAGCCGGTTTAGCCAAGTTCACTGTCAAGTCAACTACAGAAACATCCAAAGTAGGAACACGCATTGACATACCGGTCAATTTGCCGTTCAATGCAGGGATAACTTTACCTACAGCCTTAGCAGCACCTGTAGAAGAAGGGATGATGTTGCCGGCAGCAGCACGACCACCTCTCCAGTCTTTCATAGAAGGACCGTCAACTGTTTTCTGAGTAGCAGTAGTAGAGTGAACTGTAGTCATCAAACCATCAGTGATTCCCCATTTGTCATTCAAAACTTTAGCGATAGGAGCCAAACAGTTAGTAGTACAAGAAGCGTTAGAAACGAATTGAGTACCTTTAACATAAGTCTTTTCGTTTACACCGCAAACAAACATAGGCGTATCATCCTTAGAAGGAGCTGACATTACTACATATTTAGCACCGGCTTCGATATGAGCCTGAGCTTTATCTTTGCTCAAGAACAAACCTGTAGATTCAACTACATATTCTGCTCCAACTTCATTCCATTTCAAATCAGCAGGATTTCTTTCAGCTGTAATACGGATAGGATTGCCATTTACAATTAAAAGACTTTTCTCAACGTCTGCTTCGATAGTTCCTTCGAACTGTCCGTGCATTGTATCATATTTCAACATATATGCCAAGTAATCAACCGGGCAAAGGTCATTGATACCTACGATCTGAATGTCGTTTCTCTTTTGCGCTGCACGGAAAACAAAACGTCCGATACGGCCAAATCCATTAATACCTACTTTAATCATTTTGTTAAACTTTTAAGGGTTTTATAATATTTGTTTAAAATATCCGCAACTTTATATTTGACAAAATTGTTATAAAATCAGTCACAATAACAAGGATCAGATGTTCTGCATGGAGACAAGCACAAACAAGCCGGCAATTGCAGAAACAATGATTATAACATAATCAAGATGTCTATTCCTTTCTAAATTGCGGTGCAAAATTACAAAATTGTTTTTATATTAGCGAACAAATTAATATTAAATATAAAAAAAGATGGGAAAAAGTAAGTTTTTACAAGATTTCAAAGCATTCGCCATGCGCGGGAATGTGATTGATATGGCCGTCGGTGTCATCATCGGGGGTGCTTTCGGCAAAATCGTATCGTCTCTCGTAGCCGACATCATCATGCCTCCTATCGGCTTATTAGTAGGAGGAGTCAACTTCACCGATTTATCATGGGTGATGAAGCCTGCCGAGATTGTGGACGGCGTAGAAAAGACTGCCGCCGTAACTCTGAACTACGGGAAATTCCTTCAGGCAAGTTTCGACTTCATTATTATCGCCTTTTCTATTTTCTTATTCATCAAATTAATCAGCCAACTGACACAAAAGAAAAAAGAAGAGCCTGCTCCACCCACACCTCCGGCTCCTACAAAAGAAGAAATTCTACTGACAGAGATCAGGGATTTATTGAAAGAACAAAAGAAATAATTTCATACGAATCCTTACCCCGGCTCCCGTATAAAAAAAGCCGGGATAAGGTCTTCTACTTTCTTTTTGTTTCCCAATAACCGCATATCTTAAAAATAATATGATGCTAAGCAGTGTTTTTCATTGAATATTCAAATATAATACTTACTTTTGCGTGCATAATATTCAATACACATTCATTAAATATATTATGCAAGAAAAGATTATTATTCTTGATTTCGGCTCGCAAACGACCCAGCTTATCGGTCGGAGAGTACGTGAACTCGACACGTATTGCGAAATCCTGCCTTACAACAAATTCCCGGAAAATGATCCGACGATAAAAGGTGTCATCCTCTCCGGAAGTCCGTTCTCGGTATATGATAAGGCGGCTTTCAAAATTGACCTGAACCTGATACGTGGAAAATATCCGATTTTAGGTATTTGCTATGGCGCTCAATTCATTGCATATACCAATGGCGGAAAGGTGGAACCGGCAGGAAGCCGTGAATACGGACGTGCCAATCTCGCTTCTTTCGATAAAGATAATGTCTTATTCAAAGGTGTCAAAGAGCATTCGCAAGTATGGATGTCTCACGGCGATACCATCACTTCGATACCTGACAACTTCAAAACAATAGCTTCTACCAAGGAAGTAAAAATCGCCGCCTACCAAGTAGAAGGCGAACAAATATGGGGTGTACAATATCATCCGGAAGTATTTCATAGCGAAGACGGAACGCAAATGCTGAAGAACTTCGTTGTAGATGTATGCGGATGCAAACAGGACTGGTCTCCTTCTTCATTCATTGAAAGTACGGTTGCCAATCTAAAAGAACAGATTGGAAATGATAAAGTTGTCTTAGGTCTGTCCGGAGGCGTAGATTCTTCTGTTGCTGCTGTATTATTGAATAAAGCCATCGGCAAGAACCTTACCTGCATCTTCGTAGACCACGGAATGCTCCGTAAGGACGAATTCAAGAACGTAATGCACGATTATGAATGTCTGGGACTGAACGTTATAGGTATAGATGCCAGCGAGAAGTTCTTCAAAGAACTCGAAGGCGTTACCGACCCCGAACGTAAACGTAAAATCATCGGCAAAGGATTCATCGACGTATTCGATGCCGAAGCACATAAAATAACCGATGCCAAATGGCTGGCGCAAGGTACGATCTATCCGGACTGCATCGAATCGCTTTCCATCACAGGAACAGTGATTAAGAGCCATCACAATGTGGGCGGACTTCCGGAGAAAATGAACCTGAAACTTTGCGAACCTCTCCGTCTGTTGTTCAAAGATGAAGTTCGACGCGTAGGACGTGAGTTAGGTATGCCGGAACATCTTATCGGTCGCCATCCGTTCCCCGGACCGGGTTTGGCAGTACGTATCCTCGGTGATATCACCCGGGAAAAAGTACGTATCCTTCAGGATGCAGATGAAGTATTCATTCAGGGACTGCGTGACTGGGGACTCTACGATCAGGTATGGCAAGCGGGAGTTGTATTGTTGCCCGTGCAAAGCGTAGGCGTTATGGGTGACGAGCGTACTTACGAGCGTGCCGTTGCTCTTCGTTCCGTTACTTCCACAGACGCCATGACAGCCGACTGGGCACGTCTCCCTTACGAATTCCTCGCTAAGGTGTCTAACGACATTATAAATAAGGTGAAAGGAGTAAACCGCGTTTGCTATGACATCTCGTCAAAACCACCTTCAACAATAGAATGGGAATAAGCAATCAATAGTTTATATTACAATAGTAAAAGTTGTATCAAAACTATCCCAATTCCCCCGCTTGAGCGGGGGTAGGGGGTGTGTGAATTTTCTAACAGTTTAATAAGCAAAGAAAGATCACACACCCCTTAATCCCCGCTCAAGCGGGGA
>ENA-USUG01001524-USUG01001524.1-human-gut-metagenome-genome-assembly--contig:-NODE-1524-length-38850-cov-7.274134_pt1 | contig 38850 bp, 50 predicted proteins | sample MGYA00250059_ERZ773394 | MGnify/ENA primary metagenome ERZ773394 (study PRJEB29103, sample SAMN06111957) | human gut metagenome | biome: human gut; feature: ankylosing spondylitis patient; material... | reverse complement strand
GGAACAGGAACACCGGGAACAGGAACACCGGGAACAGGAACACCGGGAACAGGAACACCGGGAACAGGAACACCGGGAACAGGAACACCGGGGACTGCAACACCGGGAACAGGAACACCGGGGACTGCAACACCGGGAACAGGAACACCGGGGACTGGAACACCGGGGACTGGAACAAGTCATCTTTCAATACTGGTTGTTTCAATACTGTTGAACAGAAAATCATGTTGTTCAATAAGCCGTCAGGTATGACATATCGTGAATGGATAGATTCAGATGCAAGATATTTATTGAATCAGATACCAAAGGATGTTGTTGAATGGGTATATGAAGAAGATATGACTGATGAAGAAAAAGCAGCACATCCAACCTATGAAACAACAGGCGGTTATCTCAAAGTGCTTAATGAATCTGAATGTGGTCAGTTGTGGTGGGGCAGCCTGTCAGACCGCAGAAAGGAAATCATCAAGGCAATACCAAACTTTGATGCTGAAATATTCTTCCAGTGTACGGGTATCAGGGTAGATGAATGATCTGCACCTTATGCCCCATCAGGAAGATGCACTGAACAGAACTGAACAGTTCAACCGTTGTGCTTATTATCTTGATATGGGACTGGGTAAAACCTTTGTAGGTGCTGAAAAAATGTATTTGCTGAATAATTCGGTGAACTTGGTCATCTGTCAGAAGTCAAAGATAGATGACTGGGTGCAGCACTTCAAAGATTATTACCCAAGTGACCGGGTGATGAACCTGACCAAGAAAAGTGAAGCAATCAATTTCAGGACACTTGTTGATACCAAAGAATTATATAACAAGGATGTTCAGATTATAGGTGTTATCAATTATGAAACTGCTTTCCGGCGGGATTGGTTGCTGAAATTACAGGGGTTTACCCTGCTGCTTGATGAATCAAGCCTTATCACCAATGAAACCGCCAAGCGGTCAAAATTCATTCTGAAAATGAAACCTGAAAGTGTGATTTTGTTATCAGGAACGCCAACAGCCGGGAAATATGAAAGGTTGTGGTCACAGGTGCAGTTGTTAGGGTGGAACATCACAAAGAAAGCCTTTTACAACAGTTATGTTGTGACAGAATGGGTTGAGAACGGGGACGGGTTCAAGCGTGAGGTTATCACCGGGTACAAGCACACGGAACATCTGAAAAAGAAACTTGCAAGTTATGGCTGCATCTTTATGAAAACAAGTGAAGTCCTTGAACTTCCTGAACAGACTGAACAGAAAATATTCTTTAAGTCCACACAGGCGTACAAGTATTTTACCAAGAACAGTTACCTGTTGTTTGATATGCTGAATTACTGCAAGTTTGATGATTCAGACAGTGAGAATGAAAACCCGTGTGTTGAACTGGTCGGTGATAACAGCCTGACAAAAATGTTATATGCCCGGCAGTTATGCGGGCAATATCACAAGGAAAAATTGCAAGGCTTGCGGGACTTGGTTGAATCAACAGAAGATAGACTGATTGTGTTTTACAACTTCACCGCTGAACTGGATGCAATGCAACGGGTGCTGAATGATCTGAACAGACCCTATTCAGTTGTGAACGGTCAGAAGAAAGACCTGACGGCATACGAAAATGCAGATGATTCAATCACATTCATACAGTACCAAGCCGGGGCAATGGGTGGTAACTATCAGAAAGCAAACAAGATTATTTATTTCACCTTGCCACTTGGCAAAGGGTCATGTGATATGTGGGAACAGTCAAAAAAGCGTATTCACCGCATAGGACAAGCCAAACCATGCTTTTACTATTACTTACTGGTGAAGGGGACGGTTGAAGAAAGAAACCTTGCAGCGTTGAAAGAAGGGAAGGAACTGACAGATGAATTATTCAAAAATACTTAATTGGATATTTGGAATCATGGCATTTATCGGTGTATTCCTGATAATCGGTGCAGTCGGTGCATCTGACTATGCGGTTGAAATGGGAATATATGAACCACTTACTGCACACCTGAAAGAATACATCATTGGTGCGATTCTGATAATTCCCGGAATCATTTATTTGAAAATCACGGAAAGGGGTGATGAAAATTGAACTATTCAAAGAGCATGAGAAAGTCGGCAATGGTCAAAAGGGTCTTGATTCTGATTGGTGTTGCACTTGTCGTTGGTTTGGTGATTGGTAATGTGTCAGGATATGCCCTGAAAACTCATATAACCGCCAAGGACAAGCAGAAAACAGAAGAACAGACACTTGAACGGTCAAGCACAGAAACCCTTGTATATGGGGCGTATGATGACAGAACTTTCACACAGGAAATTTCCCTTGACTGGGGTGCGGGTGACTTGAACTTCACACCGCTTGACTGCAAGATGCCGGAAGAACAACAAGAATTTACATATTACCTTTGTACTGGGTACAACATTGATTTTACCCTTGTTATGGCACTGATTCAGAATGAAAGCAGTTTTGACCCGTCGGTTGTCAGTGCAACACATGATTATGGTTATATGCAGATCAATGAAATGAATCACCAGTGGTTGACTGATACCATTGGGGTTACGGATTTCACAGACCCATACCAAAACATCAGGGCGGGTGTGTTCGTACTTAGAAAGTTATATGAACGGTATCAAGATACCAACATGGTATTGATGGCGTACAACATGGGTGAAGATGGTGCTGCCCGGTTATGGGAAAAAGGCATTTATTCCACAGACTATACAGAAAAAATTCTGAATTATCAGATGCAGTTCAATGAACAGTTGGGCGGTGAGTAAATGGCAGCAGAAAAGAATTTTGAAAATAAGGTGAAGAAGTTCCTGAAGGACAAGGGTGCTTGGGTGCTGAAATACTGGGGTGGTGCTGCTTATACAAAAAGCGGTATTCCTGACCTGTTGGTTTGTTTCAACGGTTGGTTTTTAGGAATCGAATTGAAAGCACCAAAGGGCAGACCGTCAGATTTGCAGTTATACAATCTTAGACAGATTGAAAAGGCGGGCGGTATCGGCATCCTGTTATACCCAAAGGACTATGAACAATTCAAGGGATTTATTGAACACCTTGAACTGGGTGAATTACCCGTCAACTTATACGGTGTCTATCCATTCCTGACAGAATGGAATCACATAAAAAATAATTAAAGGAGTGAAAGAGCATGGCAGCAAAAAAGAAAGCAGATGCAGCGGTTGAGAATACCGCAGAAGTAACACAGGAAACAACTGAACAGGTTCAGGACACAGTTGAACAGATGACAGAGGACAACAAGAAGGAACTTGACAATAAGAAGTATGTGGTTGACCACTTACTTTCAACCAAGCGTGAAGGAATGGAAGATCTGATTGATTACATGGAACAGATCGGATTCTTTGAAGCACCTTGCAGTGGTGGAAATCATCTTGCTTGTCAGTTCGGACTTGTTCACCACAGCAGAAATGTAATGATGGCAGCAGAAAATATTGGTTATGCACTTCTTGGCAAAGTCAAGTATGCAGAAATTCGTGATTCAGTCATCATTGCAGCAGCATTACATGACCTTGGCAAGTGCGGTGACTTTGGTAAACAGATGTATGTGCCTAACATGATTAAGGACGGCAGACCCACCAAGGCAGAGCCGGAACAGAAATATAAACAGTCTGAAAGCAAGCCTTTCAAGCGTAACCCGGCACTTCTTCCACTTGACCATGCAACCCGTAGCATCAAGTTAGCAACCCTTTTCATTGACCTGACGGAAGATGAAGAATTTGCGATCAGATACCATGATGGTCTGTATGAATCAGCAAACTATGCAGTGAAGGGAAATGAAACCCCGTTATATTTGATTCTGCACTATGCTGATTTATGGTCAAGCAGAGTAACAGAAGGCAGCACAGATGAAGGAAGTGAAGAATAATGGATAAAAGAGATAAGAAAATCAGACAGTTAGAAGATGAACGCAATCAGTTGATGGCTGAAAATCAGGAATTGAAATATATCATCAATGATATTCAGTCAGTAAATGATATTATGCGTGAAGATATTGAAAAGGAATGTGCTGCTGAATGTGGTTGTATTGTAATTGAAGGAAGTCGCACCAGTGCAGCATATCAGGATTTAGTTGGTATTCTTCTTGCAAATAACTATTCTGTTGAAGTCATACCAATGGATGAACGCAGAAAGTTAAAAATCATTATCAAGGAAAGTGAGGTATAAGAGTATGGTAAATGAAAGACAGGGAAAAGTTTACAATCCCCGCCCGGTATATAACAGAAAGTTACTTCGTTCAGTGATTCGTGCGGGAGTTCAGAAACAGTTTGGTCAGCATCATGTTTCTGCTAATATGGCGGGAAACTTTGAAAAAATCAGAAAGGAACAGGTGAAATAATATGGCACAGATGCTTTTGATTATGGGTGAATCAGGTACAGGAAAAAGTACCAGTATGAGAAATTGTGATCCGGCAACAACTGCCGTTGTGAACCCGGTTGGTAAGCCGTTACCGTTCAAGGGTAAGTTCACAATGCTGAACAGTGAGGTTGAATCACGCAAAATCTGCAAGTTTATGAAGGAACAGGCAGCAGCCGGGAAGAAGTTATTGGTAGTTGATGACTTCCAGTATATTCTTTCTGTTCCATACATGAACCGTATCAAGGAAAACGGTTGGGACAAGTGGAATGATTTTGGTGCAAACTACTTTGAAATCATTGAAGTATGCAAGGAACTTCCTGATGATGTAGTAGTTGCTTATATGACCCACACAGAAACCCTTGAAAATGGCGTTACTACTATTAAGCTGATCGGAAAGTTACTTCGTGAGAAGATCACCATTGAAGGACTTTTCACCATTGTACTTAGAACAGGTGTGAATGAAGGAAAATATTACTTCTACACACAGAATAGTGGTAAGGACACCGTGAAGTCACCTATGGGAATGTTCCCGGCATACGCTATTGACAATGACCTGAATTATGTAGCTGATAAAATCCGCAACTTCTATGAAGTTGGTGAGTATAAGACAGATGCAGAAATGGGTCAGGCTGATGCACAGGCTGCATCCGATCTTGAAAAGCCGGATGCAAACGGCAGACGGGCAAGGGGTGGAAAAAAGACCACATCCACAGCAACACCACCTACCACAACAGAGGATGCAGCACCAAAGACAGGCAGAACCGCCCGCAAGACACATGATGAAGTGGTGGCTGAAAATAATCAGAAAATGGCTGATTATATGGCAGAGCGTGACAAGGCTATTGATGCGGTTGCTGATGGGCGTGAAGAAATCCCGTTTGATGAAGCGTGTGCAGCAGCGGATTCTGTACCGCAGCCGGAACTTGAAACACCGCCAAGAAGAACCCGCAAGGAAAGAAAGTCTGCTGAACAGGATGGTACAACAAACACCGATTCTGAAAGTGTTGTACTGGATGCAGATACTTACTTCTATGTTCCGGCTGATGACAATTATGTGATGAAGCATAAGGGTGACAAGGTTGACCTGATTGTTGACGGTGTTGAGGTTATGAAGGTTATCAGCAAGGAAGAATTTGGTGAAGGTGTGAAGCGTTTAGCACAGGCGGGTAACCCACAGCCGGAAAATCCTATTGACGGGGCAATGAATCCGCCGGAGAAGGGCAGACGCACAAGAAGAAGTGCAGCACAGGCACAGCCTGATAATGCAGATACAACAGCGGATGAAACCCCGGCAGTAGATGAACAGCCGACTGGCAGAACCCGCAGAGTAAGAAAAACACGCTAAGAAAGTGAGGTAAAAGAACATGAACAATCCTTTTGGTTTACCTGATGAACTGTTTGGTGCAATCCTTGCATCAGCAATCACGGAAGGAATGAACACGGCAAACAACCGTTCAATGAAGAAGAACCCGCACCCGGTAGCACCTAAACAGGATGTATCGCCGGAAGATGGTGCAACTGCTGCAAAGAAAATCTATGATTCCTATGTAAAAGCCGGGTTCAATGAGGTTCAGGCGTTTGAGTTGTTAAAGTTAGTATTAAGCAAATAAAGAAAGGTTAAAAGGTGAAAAATTATGGCTATTGATTTCAGTGCATTTGATGAAAAGGTTGATTTACAGGAATTGCAGAATGAGGTGCAGAACGCACCTGATAATGATTTTGCTGATGTGCCGGATGGTACATATATCATTAGTATTGAGAAGATGGAAATTAAGTTGACCAAGGCACAGGATAAGTTGATGTTTGCAGTTCAGGCAAAGATCAAGGAAGGTGAACAGGCAAACCGCATGATCTTCTTCAACCGTGTTATTTCCGGCAACAGTTCCGCAAAGTGGACGGACGGACAGGCAATCAAGTCTGTATGCACTTGGGTGAACAAGCTGATTGCAGAAGATGACACACCTGTTGAGTTCGTAAATTATGCAGATTTTGCAGATCAGATTCTTGATGTGTTCCAGTCTATTCAGGGTGCGATTGAAGTTGAGGTTGATTATAAGGCAGATGCTTTCAACCCTATCACAATCAAGGAAGTTTTTGATTGCTAAAAAATTTTACTTGTAAAGTTAAGAAGTCTTAACTTAGAGTGTTATCAGGCGGTGGCGGGGTCGCACCTTCCACCGCTATTTTCAGAAAGGGTGAATGTAGTGATTTTTTATGACTTTGAGGTTTTCAAGGAAGATTGGCTTGCCGTTTTCATTGATGTGACCAAGAAAAAAGAATATGTGATAATCAATAACCCTGATGAATTAAAAGCCTTATATGAAGCGAATAGCAAGGATATATGGGTAGGTTATAATAACCGCCACTATGACCAGTACATTATGAAAGGTATTCTGTTGGGGATGAACCCCAAAAGAATCAATGACTGGATAATTGTTGAAAAAAAGGAAGGGTGGCAATTTTCATCAGCGTTCAACAAAGTTCCAATGATTAACTATGATGTTATGCCGAACCCCCCGGTTGGTTTGAAAACACTGGAAGGTTTTCTTGGCAGCAATATCAAGGAAACGGATGTTGATTTTAGAATAAACAGGAAATTGACCAAGGAAGAAATTGAAATGACGGTTTTCTACTGTCGGCATGATGTGGAAGAAACCATCAAAGTATTCCTTGAAAAAATAGATGAATTTAATGCAATGCACGGTATCATTCAGGCTTTCCCGGACATTGTGAACCTGTCTGATATAGGGGACAGTGAAGCAAGAATCACCGCAAAGGTGCTTGGGTGTTCCCGCAGATCATTTGAAGATGAATTTGATTTTTACTTCTTGCCGTGCTTGCAACTGAAAAAATATAAATATGTTCAGGACTGGTTTGAACAGAAAAGACAAGAAGCCTTGTCAATGGACTTGGCACACATGGATAAATACTCAAAACGCACATGGTACAAGGAACAGGGACTTGAAACCGTGGTTGCGGGTATTCCTCATTCATTCGGTTTTGGCGGTGTTCATGGGGCAACAGCCACACCAATTCACAAGACCGGGCAACTGCTGCACGTTGATGTAAACAATTACTATCCTTCAATGCTGATTGCTTGGGGACTGGTTACAAGGGCAGCAACTAATGACAATTACCCGTTGGTGTATAACACACGAAAAGCCATGAAGGAAAAACAGATTGCTGCAAAAAACGCCGGAAACAAGAAAGAAGTCAAGCGGTGGAAGAAAGCACAGTTGCCATATAAGAAGATGCTGAACGCCTTGTCAGGTGCAATGAAGGATGAAACCAATGCAGCGTATGACCCAAGAAACAATAACTGTATGTGCATCAACGGTCAGTTGATGTTGCTTGACCTGATTGAACATCTTGAAGTTGTACCGGGATTTGAACTGATTCAGTCCAACACGGACGGTCTTATTATTTGGATTCCTGACACAGATGAAGCCTTTGAAATGGTTGATGATATTTGTTGGGAGTGGGAACAGCGTTGTTCAACAGATCAGTGTTCAATTCTTCTTGAACTGGATAACATCAGTGAAATCTATCAGAAGGATGTGAACAATTACCTTTGGGTTGGTATTGACGGCGGTGTTGAAAGAATCGGTGCTTATGTGAAGGAACTTTCAGCGGTTGACAATGATCTGCCAATCCTGAATAAAGCACTGGTTGACTACATGGTTAAGAAAACCCCGGTTGAACAGACCATCAATCAGTGTGATGACCTGATTATGTTTCAGAAGATCGTCAAGTTATCAGACAAGTATGATTGGGTAGAACATGAGCATTGCACCCCGCTTGTCAGTCATATAGGCAAAAGAACAATCAAGACGGTATATGAATACCCTGACAAGGACAAATACACATATAAGTCATACAGGGTGTTTGCATCTAACGATCAGAAGGACGGAAGATTGCTGAAACGTAAACAGGTGAAAGCAAAGGGTGAAAAATTTGGTAATACACCTGACCACTGTTTCATTTTCAATGATTCAGTTGTTGGGGTAAAAACACCGCCTGAACTTGATAGGCAGTGGTACATAGATTTAGCAAAGAAACGCTTGAAACAATTTGGTGTTGTAGCGTAACACCGGGAAGGAAGGTTTTTATGGATTTAGAAATCAGATATGAAAATGGTTCAATGACGGTTCATCTTGAAGAATTTTTGAATATCCGCAGCATTACCAAAGTCAGGAAACTGCTGAAACTTATCAGAAGCAGTTTCAACCCGGAATGTGAACAGCAGATTAAAGAATTTGTTCAGGAACAGACTGAACAGTTTGAACAGGTTCAGAAGGAACACAGTATTTACATTGAAGGGTACACGCAAAAGGTCAAGTATGCAGAACAGCAGATCATGCAGACAAAGCACTGTATTTCACAGATTCAGACGGGTGTTAAAAATTCGCAGCTTCTCCGGGATTCACACAGGAAGAACACAAAAGTTTGGAAGGATCGCAATGCTGATGTAAAAAAGTACAGGGAACGCCTGAAAGAACCAAGAAACACATTGAAGGAACAGAAGAAAGAACTGAAAGAGTTGAAATTTTTGTTGCGATCAAGGCAGCAGTCTTTTGACCGTAACATCAGGAATAAGGATTTTTATAAAAAGGTGTTAGAAAACATCACATAAGGTAGGTGATAAAAGATGCTTTACAAAGGTTATGTTGAAACCAAAGGCAAGGCAAGCATTGAAAAACTGAAAAACAGAACCACATGGAAAACCTATGATGAAGTGAAAAACCTGAACGGGTTCGGCGGGGTTTTGGCTGATGACACCATCCTTATTGACATTGATGATTCTGACCAATCTGAAATTCTGATGAACATTGTGGAAGAACTGCAACTTGACTGTAAAGTCCTTTGTACCAGTAGGGGAAAACACTTTCTTTTCAAGAATCATACTATTGCAAGGAACAGGACACACGTTCAGTTGGCGGTTGGTCTTACTGCTGATATAAAAGTCGGCAGTAAGTTATCCTATGAGGTTATCAAGATTGACGGTGAAGAAAGGTTTTGTGAATGGGACATTGAAGAAGGTGGAAAGTATCAGGAAGTTCCCAAGTGGTTGTTCCCGGTCAAGGCAACCGCAGACTTTGTTGATATGGATGCCGGGGACGGAAGGAATCAGGCACTTTTCAATTACATCCTGACCCTGACTGCAAATGATTTCACGGTTGAAGAAACCCGTGAGTGCATCCGCATCCTGAACAAGTTTGTTCTGAAACAACCGCTGTCAGATGATGAACTGGAAGTGATCTTGCGTGATGATGCTTTTCAGAAACCTGTTTTTTTCCTTGGCAGCACATTCCTGTTTGACAAGTTTGCAGTGTTTATGAAGAACACGGCACATGTTATCAAAATCAATGGGCAGTTGCACATATACAAAGACGGTGTGTATTCCAATGGGTACAAAGAAATTGAATCAAACATGATTCAGCACATCCCAAACCTGAAAAAGATGCAACGCCGGGAAGTTCTTGACTATATGGAACTAATCGTTGATGAAAAAGAACAGTCAGATGCAAACCTGATTGCTTTCAACAATGGTGTATATGACCTTGTGACTGGGGAACTGAAACCATTCAGCACAGACATTGTTATTACCAACAAGATTCCTTGGGACTACAAGCCGGATGCCTATTCTGAACTGGCAGACAGTACACTGAACAAGTTAGCGTGTGGTGATGCAGCAATCAGAGCGTTGTTGGAAGAATGTATTGGTTATTGCTTTTACAGGCGTAATGAGTTAGGTAAGGCGTTCATCCTGACAGGTGACAAGTCAAACGGTAAAAGTACATTTTTGGATTGTGTCAAAGCAATTCTTGGTGATCGGAACATATCAGCACTTGACCTGAAAGAACTGGGGGACAGATTCAATACTTCAATGATGTTCGGTAAACTGGCAAACATTGGTGATGATATTGGTGATGATTTCCTTCAAGGTTCACAGGTCAGTGTGTTCAAAAAAATAGTAACAGGTAACCGCATCAAGGCAGAACGTAAAGGACAAGACCCGTTTGAGTTCAACCCGTTCATCAAACTGTTATTCAGTGCCAATGATATTCCCCGTATGAAGGACAAGACCGGGGCGGTACTTAGGCGTTTGGTTATTATTCCATTCAATGCCACGTTCAGCAAGGATGACCCTGATTATAGACCATTCATCAAGTATGAATTGACACAACAGGATAGCATTGAATATCTTATCAGGCTTGGGGTGGAAGGACTAAAAAGGGTAGTCATCAATAATGGATTCAGTAAGTCAGATAAGGTTCAGAATCAGTTGGATGAATATGAACAGGAAAACAATCCTATCCTTGCATTTATCAATGACACCGGGGTTGACATGATCGAAAATGAACCAACCAATGAGGTATACAAGCGGTATCAGGTTTTTTGTGCAGACAACAGTATGCAGCCAATGTCAAATATCGTATTCAGTAAGCAGATCAACAAACGCCTTGACTTGGAAATTTCAGTTGTAAAACTGAACGGTCAGACAAGGCGTATTTTCAGAAGTAGAAAGGACGGTGATTGAAATGAATGAAGTTTTGTTCAGTAGTAACACAGATGACTGGGCTACACCACAGGACTTATTTGATGCACTGGATGCAGAATTTCATTTCACATTAGACCCGTGTTCAAGTGAACAGAATCATAAGTGTGACAGGTATTTCACTAAAGAAGATAACGGATTATTGCATGATTGGGGGGGGAATCTGTCTTTTGCAACCCGCCCTATGGTAAAGAAATGTATAAATGGGTTGAAAAATGCTATTTTGAGGGACGAAAAGAACACACAACTGTTGTTCTGTTGATTCCGGCAAGAACAGACACCAAGTATTTTCACGATTTTATTATACACAGAACAGAAATTCGATTCATAAAAGGTCGGTTGAAATTTGGGAACAGTAAAAATACAGCACCTTTTCCTTCAATGTTGGTGATATTCAGGGGTGCAAAAGTTTGATAAGAAAGGAAGGTATCAATTAGTGAAAGGTGGAAGAAATCAGGAAGGATATGCAGACCCAACGGCAACTATTGCTGTTGGTAGAGTAGCAAAGGAAGAACGTGAACAGCTTGAATGTGAAGCAGCAGACAAACGTGCCTACGATCTTATTAAGGTTTTGAAGTACATCATCAAAGGTGCGGGGTTTGAACTGACTGAACGTGTTCAGGTGAAAGATACCAAGACGGGAAGGATTTACAGATGATTGAAAAAATAAAGAAATTCATCAGAATAATCACAATACTGCTGATGATCGCCCTTGTCATATTCCTAATATATACAGTATTCAAGTATGAATGGAAAAACATACTTTGTTTTGTAAGTGTCATTACGGTGTTTCTTATTATCTGTTGGGCGTTTGATTGGTGAAAGGGGTGAAGTCAAATGTATGATGAACAGGAAGATGCTGCACAGTTAGAATGGTGTCGGCAGTGGTCAGAAGAACATAAAAAGAAAATGACCCGGAAGATGCAGAAGAAGATCAGACGGGTTCAGCACTGGTGTAACTGTAAGTTATATGTCAAGTATGCTTGGTATGAGTTCCAGGCAATGATGAAAGGATAAGGTGAATGATTATGGAAAATAAACTTTTAGAGTTATTTGAGAAACAGGACACAGTATCAATGAATGATGACATTTTCCCGCTTTTGGAAGAAGAATTTGAAGGTCAGGTGATTGGTGCAGAACTTTATGAACTTGCACACCAATACATATCACAGTTGTTGTATGGGGTACATACTGTCGGGGTTGCCGTGATTGCTGTTCCTAAGTTTGCAGCGGGTCAGCAGTTCGGTCAGATGGTTGTTGCCGATGTGATTTATACAAAGGTGAATGATACACCGTATGATTTTATGCAGTAGTTACGCAATAGTTACGGTTGGTTACGGTTCACGGTTACGGTTGAAACCCTTGTAAATACTGGCGGTTACGGTTGGTTACGGTTAAAAGCAATTTTCTTATTATTTTTATTTATTGTATATTCTATACATCATAAAAAGTAAAAATATAGAGTATAAGGCGTGAACCGTAACCGTAACTAACCGTAACCAGTAGGAAAATCAAGGCTTTCAGGGTGTTTTTAGTTTGATTTTATCCGTAACCGCAAGCGTAACCGTAACCGGGAAAGGATAGGTGAAAGTGATGAATAATAAAAAATTGACTGCACGGCAGTATTTGACACAGTTACAGGAACTTGATACCAATATCAATCAGGACTTAGAACGCCTTGAAGATATGAAAACCAATGCTTGCAGTACAGGCGGTATTGATTATTCTGCTGAAAGAGTGCAGACAAGTCCGTCAGGTGACAGTTTATGCAAGGCAGTCACAAACTATGTTAATTTCAATGAACAGATAAACAGGGAAATTGACAAATTTTCAGATGCCAAGGAACAGATCATCAAGCAGATTAGAGGTCTGCACAATGCAAGGTATTCACAGGTATTATTCAAAGTATATGTTCAGTTTAAGAGTTTGAAAGTTGCATCAGGTGAAATGGGTATGTCATATCAGTATGTCAGGAATCTTCACAAAAAGGCACTTACAAGATTTGAAGAAACCTATGATGATCTGCATTACCTAACTTAATGTATACTTACTGTCACTTGAAACAACAAAAAGAGCGTTTTACGATAGATTTTGTTGTTTCATGTATATTGTGTATTCTTGAAACTAATGATAGGATGTATCTTGACAAGATGGGAATTGTGAAGAAGCGGTTGTTTTTTCACAATTCTTTTTTGTTTATGCCGATATTTGCACCCTGAAATGTTTCTGTTTCAGGGATTTTTTATTGCAAAAATACATGAAAGGGGTGTTGTTGAATGGCAAAAACGGCAAAATTAACTGAAAAACAGCAGCGTTTTGTTGATGAATACCTGATTGACCTTAATGCAACACAAGCAGCCATTCGTGCGGGTTATTCGGCAAAAACAGCAGATCAGCAAGGTTCAAGGATGTTGGCAAATGTCAAGGTTCAACAGGCAATTAGTGTTGCAATGGCAGAACGCAGCAAAAGAACAGGAATCAATCAGGACAGGGTTGTTTTAGAACTTGCCCGCATTGCTTTTGTGAAGATGACAGACCTTGTTGACAGTCACGGAAGAATAAAAGACGGTGCATCAGAAGATGACCTTGCCTGTATTGAATCCGTGAAATATAAACAGTCTGAATCAGAAACCGGGTCAAGTGTTGAAAGGGAAGTAAAGATTTCACCAAAGCTGAAAGCACTTGAATTACTTGGTAAACACTTGGGTATGTGGAATGACAAACTGGATGTGAACATCACGCAGCCTATTGTTATCACAGGTGAAGATGCCCTTGAAGATTAGGCGGTGATTGCCTATGGTAAAGAACCGCATTTCTTCACAGTATGTTTTTGGGTATCAGAAGTTTATCCTGTACCCGGAAGATTACAAGGTTACTAAGTCCGGCAAGAAGAAAGTACAGTTGCCTGAACTGGTTGGTAAGGGTTACGGTACTTTTTGGCGTTGGAAAGGTAGATATAGGGTATGTAAGGGCAGCCGTGCATCCAAGAAATCAAAAACAACTGCACTTTGGTACATCACCAATATGATGAAGTACCCACAGGCAAATACCCTTGTGGTCAGAAAGACTTTCAGAACTCTGAAAGATTCCTGTTTCACAGAATTGAAGTGGGCGATTCACCGCCTTGGCGTTGATGCCTTTTGGGAAATCAAAGAATCACCACTTGAAATGACCTATAAACCAACAGGTCAAAAGATTTATTTCAGGGGACTGGATGACCCCTTGAAAGTTACATCAATAACCGTTGATATTGGTTGTTTGTGTTGGATGTGGATTGAAGAAGCGTATGAAATCAGTTCAGAAGATGATTTCAATATGCTTGATGAATCAATCCGTGGTGCTGTTCCTGACGGTTCAGGACTGTTCAAGCAAATAACCCTTACACTGAACCCGTGGAATGAACATCACTGGATAAAGAAGCGGTTTTTTGATACCCCTGATGATGAAGTCCTTGCAATGACCACCAATTACAAGTGCAATGAATGGTTGGATAAGGCAGACTTAAAAGTCTTTGAAACCATGCGGAAGCAGAACCCAAGACGTTACAAAGTAGCGGGTCTTGGTGATTGGGGTATTGTAGACGGTCTTGTCTATGAAAATTGGGAAGAAAAGGCGTTCAGTGTTGATGAAGTCAAGAAGATTGCCGGGGTCAAGTCTGTATTCGGTCTTGACTTTGGTTATACAAATGACCCGTCAGCACTGTTTTGTGGTCTGATAGATCAGTCAAGTAAGACTATTTGGGTCTTTGATGAAATGTATCAGCCTGGTATGAGTAATGAAGCCATTGCCGAACAGGTTCAGCGGATGGGATATGTGAAAGAGAAAATCACAGCCGATTCAGCAGAACCAAAGAGCATTGACCGCTTGCGTGAACTGGGTCTGAAAGGAATCAGGAAAGCAAGGAAGGGCAAGGACAGCATCAACAACGGAATTGACTTCATTCAGGACTATCACATTATCATTCACCCAAGATGCGTGAATTTCATCACAGAGATCAGCAACTATCAATGGGACAAGGATACCAAGACAGGCAAGAAACTGAACCGTCCTATTGATGACTTCAATCATCTGATGGATGCAATGCGTTATGCAGTTGAATCTATTGTGAAGGGTGATGCTTTCAGTTTTGACTAAGCAATTACCGGGTAGAATACACGGCATCAGCAACCGTTCTTTTTGGACGGTAGGAAACGGTTGTCAAATGCTTACTCCGGGGCGGTTGCAACAGGTGACCGCCTATGATGCCTGTATAACTACTTTTTGAATAAAAGAAACAAATTAGTAACAACAACCCTTGAAAATGCAGTGTTTTCAGGGGTTTTGATTTTATTATGCAATGAAAGGGGTGATTGAACAGTGTTCAGTTCCTTTGTGGATGCAATCACTTTGAAACTAAGTAATTTCATACTGGAAGGGGCAAAATCCCACATGACTGACTTGGAATTTCTTGAAAAAGAAATCCTTGCTTGGAAATGTTCACCCCGTAGGATGATGCAGATTAAGGGATTTCTGTATTATGACGGTGACCATGATGTGATTCACCGCAAACGTACAATGATAGGTGAGGACGGCAAACTTGAAGTTGTTGAGAACTTACCAAACAACCGCATTGTTGATAACCAGTATGCAAAAATGGTGAATCAGAAAGCCAATTACCTGTTCGGCAAGCCGTTCACATTAAATGGTGACAATGAACAGTACGTTGAACTGCTGAAAAAGGTATTTGACAAGAAGTTCATGCGAACATTAAAGAGTGCGGGCAAAGCTGCATACAATGGCGGTATTGCTTGGTTATATCCTTACTACAATGACCGGGGTGAATTTGCTTTCAGGCTTTTCCCCGCTTATGAGATTTTGCCGTTTTGGAAAGATTCTGAACATACTGAACTGGATTTCTTCATCAGACTGTATGTGTCAGTTGCCTATGACGGAACACAACGGAAGTACATTGAAAAGGTTGAATTGTATGATCTGACGGGTGTTCACCTGTTCATACTGGACGGTTCAAAACTGATACCTGATGTTGTGAACAATGACACCGCTGATTTCCCGCACGTTACAATGACGGATGCAGCCGGAAACGTGCAAATGTTCAACTGGCAGCGTGTTCCCCTGATTCCATTGAAAGCCAATGAACAGGAAACACCGCTGATTAAAAGGGTCAAGTCCTTACAGGACGGTATCAATGTGATGCTGTCAGACTTTGAAAACAATATGCAAGAGGATGCAAGGAACACTATTTTGGTGTTGAAGAACTATGACGGTACTAATTTGGGTGAGTTCAGAAAGAACCTTGCAACCTATGGTGCAGTAAAAGTCAGATATGACGGTGACACCAAAGGCGGGGTTGAAACCCTTGAAATCACGGTCAATGCAGACAACTACAAGATTATTGTGGAAATCTTCAAGAAAGCACTGATTGAAAATGCAATGGGTTATGATGCCAAGGATGACAGACTTTCCGGCAATCCTAATCAGATGAACATTCAGTCAATGTATTCAGACATTGATACAGATGCCAATGATACAGAATCAGAAGCACAGGCAACAATGGATGATATTCTTTGGTTTGTCAACTGTCACCTTGCCAATTCAGGACAGGGTGACTTTGAAGGTCAGGAAAATGACATTGATGTGATATTCAACCGTGATATGCTGATGAATGAATCAGAAATCATTGACAACTGCACCAAGTCACAGGGTCTTATTTCTGATGAAACAATCATTGCTAATCATCCTTGGGTGGATGACCCACAGGCAGAAATGGAACGCCTGAAAAAGCAGAAGGAAGAAGCACAGAAAGAAATGCTTGCACAGTATGACCCGTTTGGTACACAGCAACAGGGTGACGGTGCAGATGATGACCCTGACAATAAAGGTGACCCGGCAAAGGGAAGTCAGGGCGGTGATGAATGATGAAAAGTTCAGAATACTGGCAGAAGCGTTTTGAACTGCTTGAACAGGCAGCACACCAACAGGGGGTTCAGTGTTATGCAGATATTGAAAAACAGTACCGACAGGCACAGAAAACCCTTGAAGGTCAGATTGCTGCATGGTATCAGCGTTTTGCAGATAACAACGGGGTAACCCTTGCAGATGCAAAGCGTATGTTGACGGCAAAGGAACTTGCTGAACTGAAATGGGACATTCAGGACTATATCAGGTACGGTGAAGAAAATGCAATCAACGGTACTTGGGTAAAACAACTTGAAAACGCATCTGCAAGATTCCATATCAGCAGACTGGAAGCCTTGAAGTTACAGACCCAACAGAGCATTGAAGTCATGTTTGGAAATCAGCTTGATTCCATTGACAGCACAATGCGGGATGTTTATAAGTCAGGCTATTATCACACAGCCTATGAGATTCAGAAGGGTGTGGGTGTTGGTTGGGACTTTTCCACACTGGATGATAAGCAGATTAGCAAGGTCATCAATAAACCTTGGGCGGTTGACGGTAAGAATTTCAGTGAAAGGATATGGGGCAACCGTCAGAAGTTGGTCAATGAACTGAATCAGACATTGACACAGAACATCATACTGGGGAAAGACCCACAGAAAGCCATTGATGAACTTGCACGGAAGATGAACACTTCCAAGGTCAACGCCGGGCGGTTGGTTATGACAGAAGAAGCCTTTTTCAGTTCCGTAGCACAAAAGGATTGTTTTGATAAACTGGATGTTGAACAGTTTGAAATAGTGGCAACACTGGATTCCCACACTTCGGATATATGCCGGGGGATGGATGGCAAGCATTTCCCTATGTCTGAATGGAAGGTTGGTGTTACTGCACCGCCGTTTCATGTTCATTGCAGAAGTACCACAGTACCATATTTTGATGATGAATTTGATGCTGTTGGTGAACGTGCTGCACGGGATGAAGAAATTGGCAAGACCTACTTTGTACCGGGTAACATGACCTATAAGGAATGGGACAAGGCTTTTGTTCAGGGTGACAAGTCAGGTTTGCAAGAAGCATCATCTGATGATACAATTAAGGCAAAGGAAGAAGTCAAACAGGTTGCGGAAGAATTAAAGATTGACAATTTCCCGGATGCTTTCAAGGCAAAAGGTGAATTGAAAAATACACAGGCACTTGTAGACTATATAAACGGGTTGGAAGGTGCAGATGCAAATGTGGTTGCCCTGTATAATAGCATGGCAAAATTGGAAACCATAGAAAACAATGGTATTCCGTTCAAAATATCACACGGTAAAAATCATGCTGTTTCAACTTCAACATATACATTGACCGGGAATTTGGCTGATGTAAAATTGACTATTCCAAAATTACAAGGTGAAAATCTTGCCGGACAGGTAAACACCACATTGCATGAAGAAATGCACCTGATGGATTTGTACGGTAGAAAAGACCCGTCAAAAAGTGGCAATTGGTTCAGCACAAGCAGAACAGCACTGATGGATGTATTCAAAAGTACATCAGATTCAATCAGTGATGAAGTTGCAGACCTATTTGCTGAACATAAAAAAGAGTACAGAAAGGTTCTGGATGAAGTAAATGCAAAATATCAGAATTTGATTTCTGAACTGAATAATTCAGTGATGGATAAAACCTTCCAAGGTTCACTTGCTGATTATAAGAAACAGTACAATAAACTGGTATCAGCCATGAATGATGAACGTGATTATATGGCAAGAAACATCATGGGCGGTGGAATAGGAAATCTTGAAGATATTTATGATGCACTGTCAGGTGGTGTATTCAGAGATAAAGGAACAGTCATGTATGGTCATGGGTCATCTTATTACAGAAGCCAAGAAAGCCGGGTGCATGAAACAATAGCAAATTACGCAGCATTGAGCATAACAAGACCTGATTTGATTGAACTACTGAAAGCAGATAAGCCGGATTTGGTTGCAGAATTGGATGCGACTATTGTTGAACTTTTGAAGAAAGTGGGTGATGGATGATGAAAAATGAATTGATTGAAAAAAGCATAAAAGTCAGACAGTTGTTTTCAGAAGTCGATTTCCCACCTACAATGATACAATTTTTTGATTTAGACAGTGATGAACTACTGGATGAAAAGATTAGAGTGTTGACAGCGTTAAAAGATGGAAAGCAGATTGCAGATATTCCAAACTTTTATGCTATTTTGGAATTATACCCCAAAGACGGGGAACATTGGGACTAAAAAGCACGGTCAAATAGCCGTGCTTTTTTCATACCTTAACAAGTTATCAATAGACCTGTAATAATTGCTATATGGCAGTTATATGAGGTCAGAAAGGGGGATAAAAGGCACATGAAAACATACACAATGAGAAAGGCATGGTGATCCTGATTATCTCCCGGCTACTGGGTCAAGTAGCACATAGAAAAGGCATCCGGCAGCGGGTGTCTTTTTTCTTGCGGGTTGTCAAGCGTAAACCGAACAAAACCAATCAATCATGTGGGAGTAACCCCGTATAAAAACGTATTTGAAAGGATGGTATAGAAATGACAAGAAAACAGTTAGAGGATTTAGGACTTACCAAGGAACAGGCTGATTCAGTAATGAAAATCAATGGTGATGACATTGAAAACGCAAAGGGTACTGGTGCAACAGAGATTAAGAACTTGCAGACAGAGGTTGACGGACTGAAAACACAGGTCGGTGACCGTGACAAGCAGTTAGAAACCCTGAAAGCATCAGCCGGGGACAATGCAGACCTGAAAAAGCAGATTGAGGACTTGCAGACAGAGAACGCCACAGCCAAGGCAAACCATGAATCCGAACTGAACCAGTTGAAAATTGATTTTGCGGTTGAAAAGGCACTGACAGGTGCAAAGGCAAAGAACATCAAGGCGGTCAAGGCTTTACTTGAACTGGATGATGCCAAACTTGACAAGGACGGAAACGTCAAGGGACTGGCTGAACAGATTGAGAAGCTGACAAGCGGTGATGACACCAAGTTCCTGTTTGAAGCACAGAAGCAGACCAAACAGCAGCAGAATTTCAAAGGTTTTCAGCCGGGAGCATCAGGGGAACAGAAACCGGGTGAGGGTGAAAAGGTCGATTTCTCAAAAATGAGTTATGACGAACTTACCGCTTACATGGAAGCAAACCCGGATGCACAGATTTAATTTGATGAAAGGAAGGTAATTGAAACATGGCAAAATTTGATGCTAAAAGTTTTAACGAAAAGGCGTTTGGTAAGTACATGAGTGCAATTCCGAACGTGAAACTGAACAAGTTACGTGAATCCCGTGCAATCGTTGGTGATGCACGACTTCGTGACACGTTTGTGAACAACTCACAGACTGGCACTGTTTATGCAGTGTTACCGTTCTTTGGTCTGCTTTCCGGCACACCACAGAACTATGACGGTGTTGACAATGTTACACCGGGTAAGACTGACACCTTTGAACAGGGTGTTTTCACTTACGGTAGAATGAACGGTTGGACAGAAGCGGATTTCAGTTATGATGTAACAGGTGGTACTGACTTCATGGCAAACGTAAGAAGTCAGATCAATAACTACTGGAACAGTGTAGATCAGGATGTTATCCTTGCAATCTTGAAGGGTGTGTTTGGAATGAAAGACACTGGAACGGGTGACATCAAGAAGTCCAATGCAGCGTTTGTTGAAGCACATACTTATGATATTGCACAGGCGGGTGCTGAACACACTGATGACACTATGAAGATGGATGCAACAACCCTGAACAGTGCCATTCAGAAGGCTTGCGGTGACAACAAGCAGAAGTTCAAGTTAGTTTACTGTCACAGTGCGGTTGCTACTAATCTTGAAAATCTGAAACTGCTTGCATACTTAAAGTACACAGATGCACAGGGAATTGAACGTGATCTTGAAATGGGTACTTGGAATGGCAGATTGGTCATCATTGATGATTCTTTACCTACTAAGGTTGTTGAAGCTGTTGCAGAGGACACAGGAAAAGGTATCAAGGCACAGGATGCTTATACAGAGTACACAACTTATATCCTTGGTGAAGGTGCTATTGGATTTGAAGATGTAGGTGCAAAAGTGCCTTATGAAATGGTGCGTGATGCTAAGACAAGGGGCGGTGAGGACACACTTATTTCCCGTAAACGTCACGCTGTTTCTGTTTCAGGTGTTTCTTATCTCAAGGCAGATCAGAAAACCAATTCACCAACTAACACAGAGTTAGGGAACGGCAAGAACTGGTCACTGGTTGCATCTGATACCAAGACCATTGAACACAAGGCAGTTCCGATTGCCCGTATTATTTCTCGTGGTTAATTTCTGATCGGAAAGGGTGGTTGCAATGTTTGATACTGATACAGTAAAAGAACGGTTGAAATCACTTGGTTATAAGGTCAAGGCAGATGAAGAATTTGCCTTGACCTTTTGTGTTGAGAAAGTACGCAGCACAATCAAGAATGAAATCAACTGGTCTGATGTGCCGGAAGGACTGGAACACATTGCTGTTGATATGGCAGTGGGTGAATTTCTTCTTTCCAAGAAAACCTTTGCACCTGATGACCTTACCGGGTTTGATTTAGATTATGCTGTCAAGCAGATTCAGACAGGGGACACCAACACAGTATTTGCAACTGGTGAAGGTTCAATGACCCCTGAACAAAGACTGACTTCTTTCATCAATTACCTTTTATCTTACGGAAAGGGTGAATTTAATTCATTTAGGCGTATCAGATGGTGAAGCAGATGAAAGCAGCACAAAAGGCTGCAAGGAAAGCCATTGAAGCAACCTATTTTGGTACTTTGACGGTGACAGTGCATCAAACGGTAAAAGATGAAAAGACAAAATTAACAAAGTCAGTTGATGTGGTGGTTTTGCAAGATGAACCTTGCAGACTATCTTTTGAGAAGATGCAGACGGCGGTACAGTCTGAATCAGCAGCAACGATTGTTCAGGGGGCAAAGATATTTGTTTCACCTGACATTTCCATAAAAGCCGGGTCAAAACTGACAGTGACACAGGACAATGTGACCACAGATTACACCCGCAGCGGTGAATCAGCTATATACCCAACGCATCAGGAAATTATGCTTGAACTGTTCAAGGAATATGCGTAAATGGGGAAAATGGGAAAATTTGACTGCAAAGGTCTGAAAGACTTTCAGCAGCAGTTGGAAAAATTACAGAATCCTGATGACTTTGTGGAATCGTGTGCAAAGGAACTTGCTGCCCGGTTGCTTCGGTTGGTTGTCAAGCGTACACCAGTCGGACAGTACCCGGCAAGTTCAGGCAAAAAAGGCGGTACATTAAGGCGTGGTTGGACTGGTCAGAAAAACGGTTCAGCAAAGGGATATGCTGACAGCCTTACGGTGAATCATTTTGGTGACACATATGTCATTGAGATTGTGAACCCGGTTGAATACGCATCTTATGTTGAATACGGACACAGGACAGCCAATCATTCAGGTTGGGTCAAGGGTCAGTTTATGATGACCATATCTGAACAGGAATTACAGAGAATTGCCCCAAAGGTACTTGAAAACAAAATCAAGAAATATTTAGGGGGACTTGGAAAATGATAAATTCAATAATTGAAGCAATCAGCGTTTCCCTGAATGGAGAATTTGGGGATGACTATGAAATTCACATGGAAGAAATCAAGCAAGGTTTGAAAGAGCCTTGTTTTTTTATTGCTTGCCTGAATCCTACCAACAACCTGTTTATGGGTAAACGGTATGAAAGAACCAATCAGTTCTGCATCCAATACTTCCCAAAGTCTGATGAAGTGCAGCGGGAATGTAACGGTGTGGCTGAAAGAATGTATGACTGTTTGGAGTACATCACAACAGACGGTGATATAAAACCAATCCGGGGTTCAGGAATGAATCATCAGGTGGTTAACGGTGTTTTGAATTTCTTTGTCAATTATGACTTCTTTACGGTCAAGACAGAGGACAACACCCCTATGGAAACCATGACGGCAAGCACAGGCGTAAAGGAAGGTGGTTGAAGATGGCTGCAAGAAAGACAGCAACAACGGGAACTGCTGCAAGGTCTGAACAGACTGAACCAGTGTTCAGCAAGGAACAGATTCTTGCATCTGCCCGTTTTGCAAACAGAAGGGACTTGGTGGATGCCCTTCTTGATGAAGATAAAAGTTACACCATGAAAACTGTTGACAATTTAGTTGAAAAATACATGAAAGGACAGGTGAAATAGTATGGCTTTAGGTGGTGGTACATTTACATCACAGAACAAAGAACTTCCCGGTGCTTATATCAACTTTGTATCGGCTGCATCCGCATCCGCTGCATTGTCTGACAGAGGTATTGCAACAATGCCCCTTGAACTTGACTGGGGTATTGAAGGGGAAGTTTTTGAAGTGACCAATGAAGATTTTCAGAAGAACAGCCTGAAACTTTTTGGTTATGCCTTTGACAGTCCTAAGATGCTTGGTCTTAATGATCTGTTCATGGGTGCAAAGACCTTATATGCATACCGTCTGAATGGCGGTGGTGATAAGGCAGCGAACACATACGCAACTGCAAAGTATTGTGGTGTTCGTGGTAACGATTTGAAGATCGTGATTCAGAAAAATGCAGATGATGCAAGCAAGTATGATGTTACAACCTACTTCGGTACGGTTAAGGTTGACACACAGACAGTTGCCAAGGCTGCTGATCTTGTGGCAAACGATTATGTAACATTCAAGGCTGCTGATCTTGCTATTACAGCCGGAACACCTTTAACTGGTGGTACAAACGGCACGGTTGACGGCACAGCACATCAGGCTTACTTAGATAAAATCGAATCATATACCTACAACACCATGGGCGTTGTGGTTACTGATGATGTTACCAAGAAGTTATATGTGGCTTTCAACAAGCGTTTGCGTGATGAACTTGGTATCAAGTTCCAGTTGGTTGTTTACAACCTTGCTGCTGATTATATGGGCGTTATCAGTGTGAAGAACAAGGTAACAGATGCCGGATGGTCAGAAGCAGCACTTGTGTACTGGGTAACTGGTGCAGAAAGTGGTTGTGCAGTCAACAAGTCTTGTCAGAACAAGAAATATGACGGTAATTTCACCGTTGACACCAACTACACACAGAATGAGTTGAAAGCAGCAATCAAGGCGGGTGAATTTACTTTTCATAAGGTGAACGGTGTTGTTCGTGTCCTTGAAGATATTAACTCAATGGTGACCACTTCGGACACTTGCGGGGATGTATTCAAGGACAATCAGACAATCCGTGTCATTGACCAGTTAGGTAATGATGATGCAGTTCTTTTCAACACTAAGTATCTTGGTGTTGTTCCAAACAATGCATCAGGCAGAACTTCCCTTTGGTCTGACCTCGTTAAGATCAGACAGCAGTTACAGGAACTTGGTGCTATTGAAGGGTTCACTGATTCTGATGTTACGGTTGCACAGGGCGATTCCAAGAAAGCGGTTGTGATTACATCCGCAATCACCGTTGTGAACGCTATGGGTAAACTTTATGAAACGGTTACGGTTGCGTAAGGAAGGGGTGAAATAAATGTCAAATGTAACAATGAAAGCAAGGGACACTATTGCAGCGAAACTTGCTGAATGTTTTATCACAATCGGAAGCAGAAGATACAACTTTATGCAGATGATTGATATGGAAGCAAAGGTTGAGAAAACCAAGACTACTGTTCCCCGCCTTGGTGCAATCATGGCGGGTCACAAGTCATGCGGTATGGAAGGTACTTTTTCCGGCACTGCACACTATAACCAGTCAGTTCTTCGTCAGGCGTTACTTGATTATAAGAACACTGGTGAAGATACCTATTTTGAAATGCAGATCACTAATGATGACCCTACCAGTGAAGCGGGTAGACAGACCATCATTTTCTATGACTGCAATACAGATGGTGGTATCTTGGCAAAGTTTGATGCAGATGGGGAATACCTTGATGAAGAAATTGAAGGAACATTTGAGGACTTCTCAATGCCTGAATCTTTTGCAAACCTTACGGGTTTTCTTACTAACTAAGTAACAGAACCCCTTGTGTGGCTTTTATATAAGGTCATATAAGGGGTTTTTTCTATTCATTGATAAACAGAAGGGAGAACAACAAAATGTCAAAATTTAGTGCATTTATGAAAGCGAATAAAAAGGTAAAGGAAAATGAAGAGTTTGCACCTACTGCTTCACTTCTTGGTTCAGACGGAAAACCTGTAAGATGGGAGTTCAGACACATTTCTTCAAAGGAAAATGAAGCGTTGCGTGATGCAAACACCATTGAGGTACAGGTTACTGGTAAGCCGAACTTATTCAGACCGAAACTGATTACTTCAAAGTACCTTATGGCAATGATCGTCAAAGCAACTGTATTTCCTGACCTTTACGATAAAGAGTTACAGGACAGTTACGGTGTTATGACCCCGGAAGATTTAGTCTATGCAATGGTGGATGATGCCGGAGAAATGCAGGACTTCCAGTTATGGATGCAGAAGTTTCAGGGATTCACCAAGACACTTAATGAAAAGGTGGATGAAGCAAAAAACTCATAGAAGAAGGGGACGGTGAAGCAAATTATGCTTACTATGCCCTTCTGAAACTTCACATTTTACCATCCGTATTTTTGGAAATGGATGAACAGGAAAAAGCCTTTGTGATTGCTTCAATCAAACTGAAAGCCGAACATGACAAGAAGGAAAAGAAAAAGGCAGAAGCAAGGGCAAAGAAAAAACACTAAGAAAGGACGGTGAAACAGGTGTCATCAATTCAGACAGGTATTGAACTTAATGACCAATTCAGCGGTGTATTGAATAACATAATCAGTTCCGTGAACCTTGCAGTGTCTGCAATGGCTGATATGCAGCAGAGTATGAACGCAGACATTGACACAAGCAGTCTGCAAGGTGCAAGGGATGAAATCAATCAGGCAACCGCTGCACTGAATGAACTGGAACAGGCAGCAAGCCAACATCAGAATGCACCTGATATTGCACCGCCTGTTGTGGATGGGGGAAATCAAGAACCTATTCCCGTACAGGTTGACCCTGTACTTCCTGACCCCCTGATTGAAAATCCTGACCCCGTACCTTTGGAAGTGCAACCAAACGCACCGCCTGACATTGACCCGGTTGAAGTCCCGGTCACATGGCAGACTGACAACTTGGATGTGTTTACAGGTACAGGTGTTGAACGATTTCAGCAAGAAGTTCAGAGTGCAAACGATATGTTGAACACACTGAACACCACACAGGCAAGGATTGCACAGACTGCACAGGGTATGGATGTTTTACCTGATGCAGCGGTTCAGGATATGAATACAATGCAACAGAGGTTGACAGCCATTCAGCAGCGTATTCAGCAGATTGAAAACAACCCGGTCAACATGGGAACAGATCAGGCAAACAATGAACTGGAACAGTTACGGGGTCAGTTGAATCAGGCTATTCAGTCACAAAATGAACTAAATGATGCAATGCAGAACATGGATGTTTCCGCTGCAAATACTGCATACTTGCAGTTATCGCAGACGGTTGGAAACACAGAAAGGTACATCCGTGACAATGTGGATGAACAGGGGCGTTTCAATCAGGAAGTTTCAGCCGGAACACAACAGGCAAATGAACTGACCAATACCATCAAACGGGCGGTTGCAGCCTATGTCAGTATTCAGTCAGTTGGGAAAGCACTGAACATTTCAGACGAACTTGTTCAGACAACATCCCGTTTGAACATGATGAATGACGGGGTTCAGACAACCGCTGAACTTGTCAACATGGTATATGCAGCAGCACAGGATGCAAGGGGTTCATTCAGTCAGATGGCTGATGTTGTTGCTCGTTTCGGTAACAACGCAAAGGATGCGTTCAGTAGTTCAGAAGAAGTTGTTGCTTTTGCTGATCTGATTCAAAAACAGATGACGATTGCCGGAGCAAGCACCCAAGAAGCAGCAAATGCAGAATTGCAGTTATCACAGGCACTTGGTTCAGGTGTCCTTCGTGGTGATGAATTGAACAGTATCTTTGAACAAGCACCTAACCTGATTCAGAACATTGCGGACTATCTTGATGTTCCAATCGGTAAGATCAGGGAAATGGCAGCGGATGGGGAACTTTCCGCTGATGTAGTCAAGGCAGCAATCTTTTCTGCTGCTGATGACATTAACAGCAAATTCAATGAAATGCCTATGACTTGGGGGCAGATGTGGCAGTCAATGCAGAACACCGCACTGATTGCATTTCAGCCTGTTCTTCAAAGACTGAATGACTTAGCAAACAGTGAAGCATTTCAGACATTTGTTCAGGGTGCTGTTGAAGCAATGGCAACCCTTGCAAATATTCTTTTGAATGTGTTTGATTTGGCGGTGTCAATCGGTACTTTCATAGGTGATAACTGGTCAATCATTGCACCTATCGTTTATGGAATTGTGGCAGCACTCACAGCATACATTGCTATTTCCGCAATCGTGGCAGCAATCAACGGTGTCATGGCAATGGCAGAAGGTGTCAAGGCTGCTGCTCAAATGATGGCAACAGGTGCGACATTCGCAGAAACAGCAGCACAGCAAGGTTTGAACGCTACACTGTTGGCGTGTCCTTTGACTTGGATTATCATGCTGATTCTTGCACTGATCGTTGTTATTTTTGCCGTATGTAACGCAATAGCCAAGATGACAGGAGTTGCAAACAGCGGGTTCGGTGTCATTACTGGCGGTGTAAACGTGGTGATTCAGTTCTTCAAGAACTTAGGTCTTACCGTGGCAAACATTGCCTTGGGTATTGGTAACGCCATTGCAGCACTTGCATCCAACATGATGACAGCATTTCACAATGCAATCTGTTCTGTTCAGTCATGGTTTTACAATCTGTTATCAACTGCCTGTTCAGTAATTGAAAGTATAGCAGCAGCCTTGAATAAGTTGCCGTTTGTAAGTTTCGATTATTCAGGTATCAGTTCAGCAGCAGATGACTATGCAGCCAAAGCAAGTGAAGCAGCCGGAAACAAAGAGGACTACACCAGTATTTCAGATGCTTTCAATGAAGGTTTCACAACCTTTGATGCGTTTCAGGACGGTTGGGCATCAGATGCTTTCAATGCGGGTGCAGCTTGGGGTGACGGTGTTGCTGATAAGGTTTCAAACTTTAGTTTATCTGATGTATTTGGTCAGACTGATATTCCTAATGTCAGTGACTACACATCAGGCTTTAATGATGCAATAGCAAATTCCGGCATTGGTGACGGTGTTGGAAGTATTGACGATAACACAGGGAAAATCAAGGATTCTTTGGATATTACAGAAGAAGATTTGAAATACTTGCGTGACATTGCAGAACAGGAAGCCATTAACAGATTCACAACCGCAGAAGTAACTATCAATCAAACTAACAATAATAATGTTTCATCAGATACAGACCTTGATGGTTTTATCAGTGCATTAGATGATGCAATGGGTGAAGCAATAGATGAAGTAACAAATGGGGGTACAGAATAATGGCAAATAGTGGATATGATATGTATTTTGACAAATGCCTGTTTCCTGTCACCCCTGAAAAAATAAGCATAAAAATCAATGGTAATAACAAAACGGTCACCCTGATAAATGAAGGTGAAATCAACATCCTGAAAAAACCGGGGTTGACCGACATTGAATTTGAAGCAGAAATCCCGCAAGTAAAACACCCTTATGCAGTGTATAAGGAAGGATTCAAAGATGCGGGTTATTTTATGGATATTTTTGAAGGGTTGAAAACAGGCAAGAAACCATTCCAGTTCATTGTGTGCAGACAGACCCCAATAGGGAAGAAGCTGCTGAACACCAACATGAAGGTTTCCTTGGAAGATTACAAAATCACAGAGGAAGCCAAGAACGGGTTTGATTTCAAAGTCAAGTTCAATCTAAAACAGTATCGTGAGTATGGAACAAAGACAGTCAATATTGAAATTGCTGCATCCAAGCCAAAAGCAAGCACAGAGCCAAAGCGGGAAACGAACAATTCACCCGCCCCGGCAGCAGCACAGACCTATACGGTTGTGCGTGGTGATTGCTTGTGGAATATCGCAAAGAGATTTTACGGCAGCGGTGCAAAATACACCGTTATTTACAATGCAAACAAGGGTGTCATTGGTGGAAATCCGAATCTGATATATCCGGGGCAGGTGCTTACGATCCCGGCAGCATAAGAAAGGGGTGGTGTTCAATGTATGTTGAACTTTTGATTGGTAATGAATCAGGAACAAAGGTATATCAACCCGCTGTTCAGGAAGGTATTGAATGGTCAACAGAGCGAAAAAACACCCCCGGAAAACTGGTTTTCAAAGTCCTGAAGGATGACATTCTTGATTTTTCAGAAGGTAGTCCCGTAAGGATGAAAGTAGACGGTGACAACGTATTCTTTGGTTTTGTATTTAAGCAGCAGAGAAGCAAAGACCAAATCATTACTGTCACCGCCTACGATCAGTTAAGGTATTTGAAAAATAAAGATACTAAGGTTTATGAAAATAAAACTGCATCACAATTTGTAAAGATGATAGCAGAAGATTATGCATTAAATCTTGGTACATTAGACAATACCGGGTATGTTATTGAATCAAGAGTTGAAGAAAACAGTGAACTATTTGAAATGATAACAAATGCCCTTGATTTGACACTAACTAATACCGGGGAAATGTTCATTTTGTATGATGATTTTGGAAAATTAACTTTGAAAAGTCTTTCATCAATGTATGTAGGTACACCGGGTGCGTACTTAATGATTGATGAAGAAACGGGACAAGATTTTGAATATACATCATCAATCGACAGTGATACTTACAACAAAATCAAACTGACCTATGACAATGAAGATACAAAAAAACGTGATGTTTACATCACACAGGATTCTTCTAACATTAACAAATGGGGTATACTGCAATACTTTGACACCTTGCAGAAAGGTGAAAATGGTCAGGCAAAGGCAGATGCTCTTTTGAAACTGTATAACAAGAAAACCCGTAACCTGAAAATCACTAATGCGTTAGGTGATAACAGAGTACGGGCGGGTTCAATGGTAGTCATCAACCTTGACCTTGGTGATATAAAACTGAAAAACTGGATGCTTGTTGAAAAATGCAAGCATACCTACAAGGAAGGTGAACATTGGATGGATTTGACACTTAGAGGGGGTGAGTTTGTTGCCTGATGCAAAAGGAATTGTAAAAAAGGTACACCAAGCAGCAGTTGAAGCAGTAGAATCAACAAAACCTGTAAACGTGTACTTTGGTGAAGTGGTGAGTGTTTCACCACTGAAAATCAATGTTGAACAGAAAATGGTGTTGGGTGAAAAGCAGTTGATTCTTACAAGGAATGTAACGGATTTCAAAACAAAAATTACAGCGGGTAATATTAAAAATTATTACTATACGGGTGATGTAAATTCAGGAACTGCACCTGTTTCACCGTTACACGTTCATGCAGTAGGAACGATTGATGTCACCGTACACAATGGCTTGGCGGTCGGTGATGGCGTAATTCTGATAAGACAACAGGAAGGTCAACGCTTCATTGTTGTGGATAGGATAGGCAAATGATTCCTTCAACCGTTGGTTTTCTTGACCAAGATTTTGACATTGAAACACAGCCAAGCCTAACTTATAAGATGGATTTAGACGGTGATTCAGTCCGTGGACTTGTGGACGAACAGGAAGCAATGAAACAGATGATTTTCAGAACACTGCAAACAGAACGGTATCAGTACATCATATACCCTTGGTATTATGGTATTGAAACCCTTGACCTGTATGGTGAACCCGTAACTTGGGTATGCCCTGAATTAGAACGCAGAATCCGTGAAGCGTTGGCAGTTGATGAAAGAATCACAGGTGTGACCGACTTTGAATTTGACCTGACGGTCAAAGGTGTGGTTCATGCCTATTTTACCGTAAAAACAATTTACGGTGATATTAAAGCAGAGAAGGGGGTGAAGATTTAGAATGTATGAAGATCAGACTTATGACATTATCCTTGAAAGGATGATGAACCGGGTATCTGACAAAATTGACAAAAGACCGTCATCCCCTGTTTATGATCTGCATAGTTCAACCGCCATTGAATTTCAGATTTTATACATTGAGTTGGAATATCTGATAAAAAATTCATACGGTGATACTGCTGCAAGGGAATTTCTGATTTTACTTGCAAAGGACAGGGGGCTTTCACCTGAACCCGCAACCAAGGCAATCTTACAGGGTGAGTTCACACCAACAAACATTGATGTTACTGGAAAGCGTTTCAACATTGGTGAAATCAACTATGTTGTGACTGAACAGATCACACCGGGAACATACAAGGTTCAGTGTGAAACAGAAGGTGTTGTTGGCAATCAGTACCTTGGGGATATGATACCAATGGAATATATTGACGGGTTGCAGACGGCAAGCCTGACAAGCGTACTTATTCCCGGTGAAGATGAAGAAGATACAGAAGTTTTCAGACAGCGTTATTTTGACAGTTTCAATGAACAGTCCTTTGGCGGTAATCATGCTGATTATATGGCAAAGGTCAAAGGCATTGAAGGCGTTGGATCATGTAAGGTCAAGCGTGTTTGGAATGGTGACATTAGACCCGCTGACATGATCGTCAGTACCGTGGTCAAGAACTGGTATGAATCAATCATTTCAACAGTTCCGGCAGCAGTCAAACCGTGGCTTGATGCCGTATATAATGCAGCCAAGGACAAGAAACTGACGGTTGGCGGTACTGTTCATGTAGTCATCACTGATTCTGATGATTATGGTGAAGCAAGTTCAACGCTTGTTCAATACGTTCAGCAGACACTTGACCCGGAAGAAAATGCCGGGGAAGGTTACGGACTTGCACCAATCGGTCATGTAGTCAGTGTTGCAAGTGCATTACCTGTCAGTATTGAGGTCAAGACCACGGTAACCTTTGAAGAAGGTCACAACTGGTCAAATACCAAGGCAGCCATTGCAGAAGCGGTTGATGCGTACTTCTTGGAATTAAGAAAGAACTGGTCAGAAACATCACAAACCATTGTCAGGGTATCGCAGATTGAAAACCGCATCCTTGGCGTTGATGGCGTGGTGGATGTGACCGGGACAAAGCTGAACGGCACGGCAAGCAATATGACCTTGACAGAATTTTGTATACCAAAGTTAGGGGGTGTTTCTGCATGATAAGAGAAGTTGACCTTGTTTCCTACTTACCGCCATTCATGCAGAGTTACAAAGAACCCGTTGCAGCACTTGAAGCGGAAAATCCTGAATTTAGCCTGATGTGGTCGGCAACTGACAGGTGTTTGCGTAACCGCTTCATTTCAACTGCTGATGAATATGGAATCAGCAGATTTGAAAAGATGCTGAAAATATACCCAACCGCTGATGATACCATTGAATCAAGGCGTTCAAGGGTTCAAAGCAAGTGGTTCAACACAATCCCGTACACTTGGAAAGTGTTGCTTCAAAAGTTGCTTGTCCTTTGCGGTGACAGTGACTTTGAAGTGACTGGTGATTTCAAGACCGGGTACACACTGTATATTGACACTGACCTTGAATTATATGGTCAGGTGGAAGAACTGGAAAACATCATAAACACAATGATTCCTGAAAATCTTGTGGTTGTATCTAAGAACAGCATCCCTTGCAACATCAAAGGTGCTGTTCTTTTTGGTGGTGGCATCTGCTTCATCAATGAATTTATCATCACAAACGATTTCCGGGAAGTGTTTGATGTGAACGGTTCATCAGTCTTTGGTGGTGGAATCGTTCAGACTGAAATGTTGAACATCACAAATGACAGTCAGGAAACAGTGAGTGTTCAGGGTACAGTGAACTTTGGTGGTAAGGCAACAGATACCGCAATGGTAACCATTTCAACAGATTTTAATGAAACAATCCGGGCAGATATGGATGCAAAGGCAGCATCCGGCGTTGTTCAGGTAGACTTCATTGAGATAAAAACAACATAGAAAGGAATGATAAGATGGCAGAGTATTCAAAACTTTACATCACAAACAATGGTCAGGCACTTATGGCAAAGATGATTGCCGGGTCAGGAAACATTGATTTTACAAAAGTATGTTCTTCCAGTACCCAGTACACAGAAAGTCAGTTACAGGCATTGACCGCACTTAGCAACATCAAGCAGACAACCCTTGTTTCCAAGGTTACCCGCACAAATGAGGTTGCAATCAAAATTGATGCAGCATATTCCAACGTAGACCTGAAAGAAGGTTACTATATGCGTACACTTGGCTTATATGCCGTTGACCCTGACAAGGGTGAAATCCTGTATGCAGTGTGCATTGAAAAGTCAAATAACTGTTATATGCCCCCATATAACGGTGTTACGGTGTCGGCTGCATACTTACAGTTATATACAACGGTCGGAAACGCTGACAGCGTATCACTTGCGGTCAGTCCGGGTGCGTATGCAACGGTTGGTGACATTCAGGCACTTGAAAAAGAAATTGCTGATCTGAAAGCCTTTGTTGGTTATTCAGACGGTGACATTTATGGTGTTGAAGTTGATTTTGAAAATAAGAAGTTCACAAGACTTGCCGGGGCAGTAAACCGTTCAGCGGGTTCAGGATTTGACGGGATCAATGCCTTTGGTGGCAGAAAGCGTTGCAACCTTACCAATGACGGGCGTGTTGCTGCATATTACGGTGAAGCCGGATTTTCCACTACTGGAAAACTGACACAGGCGGTTGACCGTAACCCGGTAGGTACTGAATCACCTGATGAAAACCTGAAATTCAGTGCCGGGACAATCGTTCAGGTCATGGTGGAACAGCCAAAGTTCTATTACAAGGTTGTACCGCTTAAAACTGAAAAGAGAACCAAGGGGGCAATTACAAGAAAAATCAGATACTATGTATCAGATACACCAAAGGCGGGATTCAAACTTCATCCGGCGTTCATTGTAAATGGTCAGGAAAATGATGTTGCATATCTTGCAGCCTTTGAAGGTTCACTTTGGGATGCATCTGCATCAGCGTACATTCTTGATGATTCACAGGTTGCTGACTTTGCTGCTGATATGTTATGCAGTATTGCCAATGCAAAACCGCTTTCAGGACTTACACAGAACGCAACCCGTGCCAATATCAGAAAACTTGCTGAAAAACGTGGTACTGGTTGGGAACAGGGTGTTGTTCAGACGGCATCCGCTTCACAGATGCTCATGCTGATTGAATATGCAACCTTCAATATGCAGTCTGTCATTGGTAACGGTGCAGTTTCAAAGACTGATGACGGTAAAACATCCATGACAGAAAATACAGGTGCAACGATCACCCTTGGTAATGCATCAGGTTCAGTTGTCAACGCTAACGGTATTCAGATTGTGTCATACCGTGGTGAGGAAAACTTTTGGGGCAACATTTGGTGGTGGATTGATGGAATCAATCACTATGCAAATGCAACCACAGGTGAATGTGATACCTATGTTGCAGATCATGGTTTTACTGATGACAGTAAGGCAGCACCTTATGAAGATACAGGAATGTGTGCAAAGTATGGAAACGGTTATATTTCCGCTTTCTGTTATTCAGAAGATTTTGATTGGTTGTTCTTACCGGGTGAGTTCAATGGAAACACCGCCCTTCCTGTTGGTGATTATTGTTGGAATCAGAACGGTACTGGTTGGCGTGTCGCTGGATTGGGTGCTGGTTGGTATGGTGGCTTGGATGCCGGTGCTTTCTGTTGGAGTCTGTATGCTGCTTCTTCTTATCGTGGTCGGGGTATCGGCGGTCGGTTGGTGTATCGAAAAAAGGTAGCAGCATAACAGATAACCAGTAATTCACATAATTTTAGGTAATCAGGATGCTAAAGATGACGATTTTCAAGCAGAAAGACGATAAAAAGACAAAAAACCAATGTCACTAAATTAGGTGCTAATTGGAATAATGGCTTGAATACCAGTGCTTTCTATTGGAATCTGAATAATGCTTCTTCTAATCGTAATCGGAATATCAGCAGTCAGTTAGTAAATGCACAAATATCACTTGAAACACCCCGTCAGAAATGGCGGGGTGTTCTTATAAATCAATGTACTGAAAACTGATTACCGTGCCACTTGGCAAAACATCAAAATACATGGGCTGTATTAGTAGACCGTCACCTGACGGGTTGAAAGTTCGGTTCAGTGCATACAGAAGGGAACAGACAAGCGTGAAAAGGTATGGCAATCTTTATGAAAAAATCTGTTCAATGGATAACCTGTATCTTGCGTTTCAACACGCAAAGAAAGGCAAAGGATGGTACAAGGAAGTTCAGCAGATTGAGAAAAGACCATACTACTATTTGGCGGGTCTGCAATGGATGCTTCAAAACCATTTATACAAAACTTCGGAATATGCCACTTTTACGAAAAAGGACGGCAAGAAGGAACGGGAAATATACAAACTTCTATTCTTCCCTGACAGAATTGCACAATGGGCGGTTTTACAGGTGATTGAACCGCAGTTATTAGCGTATTTCACTGATGATACATACAGTGCAATACCAAACAAGGGTATTCATGCAGCATACAAGAAGTTACGGTTGGCGGTTGATACCGTGCCGGAAGAAATGATCTATTGCTTGAAAATAGACTGCAAGAAATTTTACCCTTCCATTGACCACGAAACACTAAAACAGAAGTTCAGACGGAAGTACAAAGACCCTGAACTGCTTGAACTGATTGATGAAGTAATTGATTCAATCAGCACTTGTCCGGCAACGGATGAAAACATTGAATTTTATCGGTCTTGTGGTAATGAAATCAAGATAGTGAAGATAAACGGCAAGGACTTCATTGAAGGTGTCGGTATTCCAATAGGGAATTACTTTTCACAGTATGACGGCAATTTCTTCCTATCAGGTTTTGACCACTGGATAAAAGAAGTTAAGCGGGTAAAGCACTATTACCGTTATATGGATGATATTTGTATTTTTGCAAGAACCAAAGAAGAACTGCATCAGTTACTTGCAGAAATCAATGAATACTTCATACAGAATTTGAAATTAAGAATAAAAGGGAACTATCAGATATTCCCTTCATTCATCCGGGGTATTGATTTTGTTGGGTACAGGATATTTTTGAACAGTACCCTGTTGAGAAAATCCACCTGTCAGGAAATGAAGCGGAAGATGACCAACATCAGGAAGAAAGTTGAAAACGGTCAGGAAATGAACTATTCAGAATGGTGTTCAATCAATTCCTATAAGGGTTGGTTGAAACATTGTGACAGTTCCCATTTATCAGATAAATATATTGTGCCTATTCAGCAATACGCTGATGATTATTATACAAACCATATCAAGGCAAAGAAAAAGAAGAAAGGCGGTAAAAAGCATGAAAGAGTACGGAAAAGTACGCAGTACAAAGCAGCCTGAACAGAAAGTCATTGATGACTATTCAGTTTGGGTTGCTGCAAACATCACCCCGGTCACAGAAGCCGGGACAGATGAACAGCCGGGGTTCACTGGTTATGAATATGACCTGACCCAGTATAGCAAGGATGAATACATCAAAATGATTGATGACAGGAACACATCCTTGGAAGATCAGATGACACAGGCACAGGAAGCCATGTGTGAAATCTATGAAATGATGGCATAAGGAAGGGGTGAGAATATGGCAAATATTTATGCAGCACTTATCATTAAGGGTAAGAAGTCAATCAATGATGTTCCTGACAAAATCAGGGATGAAGTCAAACAGGTGCTTATTGATGAAGGACACCCGGAACTGGCAGAAGGTGGTAACTGATGTTGTTTCAGTTCATCATAAAAATTTTATTTAGAAAGGATGTGGAATCTATGGCAGTGATCTATGCAACCCTTATCATTAAGGGCAAGAAAACCTTTGCTGATGTACCTGAGAAAATCAAGGACAAAGTGAAGGAAGTTCTGATTGACCTTGATTGCCCTGAATTAGCAGAGTAATCAACAGACAAGGAAATTATCACAGGAACAAAAACAACCGCTATATGACCCTTATATGAGGTCACAAGCGGTTGTTTTTATGTTCAGAAAGGACAGAGAAAATGAAACAGACTATTTGCAGTGTATTAGGTGTGATTGGTTCAGCAATCGCATCTTTTTTTGGTGGTTGGGATGCGGGACTTGCAACCCTTCTGATTTTCATGGGACTTGATTATATTTCAGGTCTGATTGTTGCGGGGGTATTCAAGAACAGTCCCAAGACAGACACAGGGTCACTTGAAAGCAAGGCGGGGTGGAAAGGTCTTTGCAGAAAGTGCATGACACTGATTTTTGTATTAGTTGCGTACCGCCTTGATTTGGTGATCGGCACAAATTACATCCGTGATGCGGTCATCATTGCGTTCATTGCCAATGAAACAATTTCCCTTGTGGAAAATGCGGGTCTTATGGGGTTACCACTCCCGGCAGTCATCACCAAGGCTATTGATATTTTACAGAAAAAGACAGAAAGTGAGGGTGAATAATTATGGGTTTAGTAGTAGGTTCAGCAAGAATTGATGAAAACGGCAAGATTTCCGGCGGTGCGTTGGGTGACAACAACGGTAGGGAAGTAAGTACACAGCCGTATTATTTGCACAGCAAGGGTTGGTATGTTTTAAGACCAAAGACTATTGCACTTGCAAATGGTCTTGCATCTGCAATGTCAGATGCGTGTGCAAATAACCATATCGGTTACGATCAGTCTAACCGTTATGGTGTCATTAAGATGGTCAGAAAATACGGCAGCATGAAAGCAATCAAAGAAAAGACAGAAGCAGACTGTTCTTCCTTGGTTCGTGGTTGTTGTATTCAGAACGGTTTTGACCCCGGTGATTTTGCAACATCAGGTGAAGTAGCCAAACTTGAAGCAACTGGAAAATTTGAAAAAAGGCAGTCTGTCAGTGCCAATACTGTTTTATATAATGGTGATGTACTGGTTACAAAAACATCAGGTCACACTGTTATTGTGGTAAGTGGAAACAGTAGATCAGCAAGCAACGGTCAGAGTGCTGCACCAGTTACTTCAAAAACCGCAAAGTCATCTGCACAGAAAAAGTCATCTGCCGTTGCCGGAACATATAAGACAAGCACTGATTGTCATATGCGTAACGGTGCGGGAAAACAGAACGCATCAATGGTTGTGTTAGAACAGGGGACAGAAGTGAAGTGCTATGGTTACTATTCTGAATATCAGGGTGTAAAATGGCTTTATGTTCAGGTAACATACAAGGGTGTGAAATACACTGGTTTTGTTTCTGAACGTGTCCTGAATAAGCAGTAACCGGGTGTTACTAATTTGTTACTAAATAGCGGGATTTTGTGAGATTTGCGGAGATATTCAAAACTGAACTTTTCAGCAAATACAAGCAAAAAGCGGGGTGTTATATCAATGAAATTTATGATATAATGTGCATATGCAATGAGCAGTGCCAGACGTGACGGCTGCGATATATGTCTGCTTGCAGGCTATATATCGCAGATGTTGCGGATGATAGGGCGAATGCCCGTCAGTCCGGAAAATCTATGATTTTTCGGACGAGCACTGCGGGTATGAACAGAGATGGCTGCGCATGCTTGCATGCGGCAGACGGATATGCGCCATGTGAACGCGCCTCGCCCGGACTTTTGCCGGAGCGTAATATGAACGTGATATTTTTGAGGGGCTTATCACTGGGATAGAGGAACTTTGAAATGTGGACAATACAACGAATGGACGAAATGGATGATGGAGATGAGGAACGCTTGCCGGGCGAGCCGATGATGACAGCGGTTACGTTGGAAAGTGATCTGGGAGAAATACTTCAATTTCAAATGCCTCACAACTGGTTGCTTATGCAGGGATTACAAGAAGGAGAAGAGTGGCCTGAGGACATCGAGGAGGAGGATTCAGAAGCGTTAAAAGCGCGGGAACAGGCAGCGTGGATGGAAAATTATTATCATGCGTTGCAGGAACTTGAGGGGGAAGAAGAGCAATGTAAGCATGGGGCAGAGGGATAAATCGGAATTTGACGAAGGAGGTTGATTGTATGAAAAAGTTGATAGCATTAGTTTTAGCAGTGGTTTGTGTGCTTGG
>ENA-USUG01001516-USUG01001516.1-human-gut-metagenome-genome-assembly--contig:-NODE-1516-length-38933-cov-27.207433_pt1 | contig 38933 bp, 29 predicted proteins | sample MGYA00250059_ERZ773394 | MGnify/ENA primary metagenome ERZ773394 (study PRJEB29103, sample SAMN06111957) | human gut metagenome | biome: human gut; feature: ankylosing spondylitis patient; material... | reverse complement strand
TCGTATTCAATTTTCCTGTGCCTGTTGATGGTGAGGAAGTGAAAGAACTTCCCTTGGAAACTGAAACAACTGTCGAGACGGTATGTTTGCTGGTGAAATAACATGAAACCACTCATCCACATCTACGGCGCGTCCGGCTCCGGGACGTCCACGCTGGGGCGATACCTGGCGGAGCAATTTCAGTATGCCTTCCTCGACTTAGACGACTATTTCTGGCTGCCCACTGACCCGAAATTCACGATAAAGCGCCCCATTGAGCAGCGTGTGCCGCTCATACGGCAGGACATTGCCGCCGCAAAAAACGGTGCTGTGCTCTCCGGCTCGCTCGTCGGCTGGGGGGATGCTCTCATCCCGGATTTCACACTGGCGGTTCGCGTTGTGACTGACACGCCCACCCGGCTGGCGCGTATAAAACAACGTGAGTACGCGCGGTTTGGCGCGCGCATTCTGCCGGGCGGCGATATGTACGACCATCATCAGGCATTTTTGCAGTGGGCCGCCGGTTATGATGACGGCGGGCTTGACACGCGCAGCGCTGTGCTGCATAATGAATGGCAGAAGCAGCTTGCCTGCCCGATCCTGACGGTGGACGGCACTGCGCCCCTGGCCGAGACCGCCGCCCGTGTGGAGGAATTGCTATGCTCTGCAAACTGACCCCCGAAGAAGAAGTGCGTATGCACATACTTTTGAAAGGCATCGCCGATGACCCGAACGCGCTGGAAATGCAAAGGTTCATCCAGCACGGCAGCGTGACCACCTACGAGCACTGTCTGCGCGTCACCCGCATCGCGTTCTGGCTCAACATCCATCTGCACGTCCGCGCGGATGAGGCCAGCCTTGTAAAGGGGGCGTTCCTGCACGATTTTTACCTGTACGACTGGCATAATTGCAGCAACATCACCCACTGGCACGGCTTCAAGCATGCTCGTATTGCACGCTACAACGCCGAAACCGTGTTTAAGCTGACCGACAAGGAAAAGGACATCATCCAGAGCCACATGTGGCCGCTGAACCCCACCGACATACCCCACAGCCGCGAGGCCGCGCTTGTCTGCATGGCCGACAAGATGTCGTCGAGCTATGAAACGGTGCTGGAACGGAAGGCGAAAAGAAAGAAATAAAACACTTCTTGGCCCCCTGCTCCCCTTCTGGCGCAAGCGCCATCTCACCCATATTGGGGGAGCCTGTCTCGCAGAGGGAGGCAAGATTATTATGGAGGTAACACCATGCCCGATCAATACACCCGCACACGTGCCCAACTGGGCACACCCGCACTGGACGTGCTGCGCCGCGCCCATGTGGCCGTTTTTGGCATCGGCGGCGTCGGCGGGCAGGCTGTTGAGGTACTGGCCCGCAGCGGGGTAGGGGAGTTGAGCCTGTTTGACAGCGACACCGTCGCACTTTCCAACCTGAACCGCCAGCTTGTGGCGCTGCACTCAACGCTGGGGCAGTACAAGGTCGATGCCATGGCCGCCCGCATTGCGGACATTGACCCTACCATCATCGTGCACGCCAACCGCATGTTCTACAATGCCGAGACCGCCCCGGACGTCGACCTGACGCAGTTTGACTACGTGCTGGACTGCATCGACACGGTCAGCGCCAAGCTGCTGCTGATCCGTTGCTGCAAAAAGGACGGGGTGCCGATCCTGTGCAGCATGGGCGCGGCCAACAAGCTGGACCCGACGGCGTTCCGCGTGGCCGACATTGAAAAAACCACCGTGGACCCGCTGGCCAAGGTCATCCGCCTCGAGTGCCGCAAGCGCCGTCTGGGCAAGGTGAAGGTCGTCTTTTCGGAGGAGCAGACCCTGCCGCCGCTGCAGGAGGAAATCGAGGAAGCCCCCACCGCTGCGCGCCGCACGGTGCCCGCCAGCAACGCCTTTGTGCCCGCCGCCTGCGGGCTGGTCTGCGGGTCCGAGGTCGTCAAGGACCTGCTGCGCAAGGCCGGCGTATACCGCGGCAAAAAATGATTTCTGTACGTAGCAGGGTATTGATTGCCTTACGGGGAAAGCATTTGATTTTTGCGAAGACTTAAATATAATCCGCAATAAAAACAGTCTAGATCGGATTACTTCTGAAAATCCGATCTAGACTGTTTTGCGATGTGCCATCATTGGGATAATATGAGCTGTTTTTTGTTGCGATGGATATGACTTTGCAAATTTACGGGCTTAGTAGATAAGTAATTAATTCTACGAAATCGCAAGCTCTTGTATATTTGTCCCAAATTTCTTCGAAAGTATCGTTAATCTGTGCCTCAATATAGTTTTGATGTACTAATCTGTTTCGCTCTGGCCCAATAGCAATAAAAGCAGCTTCTGCTTCTCCGAAATTTCTTGATTGTATTTCTTCCCGTGCTCGACGTTTGAAATCCTCACCAAATAGTCCAAAAAACTGATTTGCATTATTTCCATCCCAGTTAAAAAATGTATGATACTGGCGCTTTATCGCTTTATTATCAACAAATGCTACGATTTCTGGAGATTGTCGTGATTTCGCATTTATATAGTCATGAATGGACTTTGTTATGGTTGCCTCGAAATAACTTGCAGCAGATAATAGTAACGACTTTTTATAGATGTCGTTAATATACATTTCAAATGAAACCTGCTTATTGCTTCTACAAAAACTTATCATCTCAGAATATTCATCGTGTAGCGATGCTATTTTTGTACTGCGCATAATACTGCCCTCGTTGATTACTGTAGAAATAACCGGGCCTTTTCGATTCGCTTACTAACCATTTTTGTGTGGGAGGTACTATGAGTGATGGCTGTTTCAAATTCAGGATCTGCTTTTAGAGCACGAATTCTTTCTTTCTGTAATTTTTTCGTTATCAGGGTCTTGTGCTTAAAACATTCGCTTGCAGAAACAGTAAAGACTGAATCAAATAAAGCGGCATTTAGTTCGCCACTTTTGGTTGTAAATAGATCTCTGGGGAGCCCGTTGCATGCACCTAAAAAGGATATAAAAAGATTCTGAAGATATTCGACATCCTCTCTGGAGTAATTCATCGCTTCCTTGGCGAATCTATTAATGAATACATTCATGGATCCATTATATCTTTCGCCATCACATAGCAATGCGAATGAGCGAAGGATTACCTCAACGTCTTTAAACTTGCCGTCTTCAGGCTTTCCGTAAAGACTTCTCCAAATGCTGTTTTGATTAACAATGCTTAACATTCTGTAAAATTCAGAGTAGTACAGGCAAGCGCGGATTTCTTGGTTGGTTAAATTGACACCGCCTGTATTTAATCTACTAAATATTTCGAATACAGAACTATCGTCCTCCTTAGGCTCGTTCTGGCGAATCGCCATGCAGCGCATAGTCATAAACTCAAAGTTTGACTTATATATACCCAATGTGCTATATTTTAACCCCTCTAGAAGGTTCTTACGACCTTCTTCAGTCTTGGCAAATTGTAGCTTGAAATCTTGAAAGTACGAATCGTTGGATAGTACAGCCTCAGGAATACCATTATTGTCATCAAATACTTTCCGCAACTCAGCGCGCTTTTCGGGAAGAGGAAATCTCTGCTTAATAAAGTAGTAAATAGATAATAGGCGTTGCTGACCATCGATTACCAAAAACTTGTTGCGAGCCTTTTGATATAAAAAAACTTGAGGGATAGGAAGTCCCAAAATAAGAGACTCAATAAAACGCGATGCTCTCTTTCGATCCCAGATGTAATTACGCTGAAAAACAGGCATCTCAATAGCACCAGAATCTATCAAATTGAAAATTGTAGTAATATTAAAATCGTTAGGGATTACACTAATATCATACTGCATAACCGCAACTTCATTGTCGTCTTTGATCTTAAGATTTGTACTCATGGGTTCCCTCCCTTAGGGTGACAGTTGTATTTCACTGTGTTTCATTTCGAATATTAAAAATGCCTATTATACAGATAAATCCAAAGGCAAGTCTGAAATGTCCTTTAGCCGCTTGCCCTGTACTAATGTTTCCAAGGTCTCAACCGCATCATCAGAGCCAGCCTCTCTCACCGCACGAATCAATTCATAAAGTGCAAAGTGGTAAACACAATCAATGTCGCCCGTGCCAAGTGCAAGAGAGGCAAGTCGGTTTGGCATAGGTTCTGCTGTTACAACAATAATGTGTGGCAAATGACCTTTCCGGTTGCGAATCAAGTTTAGAGCCTCTGTCCGACTATTCTGTGCGCGGTCACTACGCATCGTGTATTTTGCAGAAACGCTAGCATGAAGAATTGGTTTTCCGCCGTTAGATTTCCGAATGTCAGCCATCCTACAAATTTCAGTGTCAACAACGTACTGATTTGCATTGATTTCGCTATCATCGCAAAGGTTTCGGTAAACAACAATATCGGGCGCAACGAGATAATCATTTCCAAGCGCAGCAGCTAACTGCGCATTTTGCATTGTAAGTTCATTTAAATAAGCTAAATGCTCATACTGCGCAAAATCACTTGTTTTCAATCTGTTATTATTGCCAAGTTGGAGGATTGTCCAATTTCCAGGGCGAAGATTCTGCAAGTAAGGAAAGGTCTCACGGAGAAATTCCATTGTTAATATTTCAAACTGCTTTCCAAGAGTTTGCCCCGAAATTTTGTCGACCGTTGAAACTGCATGGGACTGTTCTTCCACTAGAATGTCAATGATTTTTCTGGCAATTGCTTTTGAACTACGGCTACTAGTATCCGCATTGGATGCGACGCCTGTAGCGGTTAGCGTCAGTGTGTTGGTTTCAAACAACTGCTTGTGAAAATGAAATCTCGCATTTGCTATCAAGGTGTTCATATTCTAAGCACTCCTTTATTTTCTCTCCAACAGCTTGAGCAACCGGAGGTGGAAACGCATTTCCAATCATTCGGCACGCAACTGTTTTCCGCTCTCCGAAAGTCCAAGTATCTGGAAAGCCCTGAAGCCGTGCCATCATACGGCTTGTCAGCCGAGGCGCACCCTCAAATCCGGGTGAAGGTGCTTCATTTGCAATTCCTCGCCCATCTACACCAAGTTCTGCCCATGCATTGCGAGCACGTGTAGGGCCAAGGTCTGGCCCTCCATGCTTTTTTGAGCCTCCCACAAGAGTCGGAGCAATTCGATTTGCATTGCAAGCCCATTGTTTGGCGCCTTCCCACCCATTTTGAGCCATTAAGTCATATAGCATGTCTCCAACAGTTGGAGTAGTATTTTGTTTTGCATCGGGATAGAAAAAAAACTTCCTTTGATCCTTCCGAATGCCGATGATAACCACACGGGGGCGTAATTGTGGAACACCGTAGTCGGAAGCATTTAAAAGTTTGATATGGGTTGTGTAGCCGAGATTTTGAATTGATTTGAGGATATGACTACGGTATTCATCGAAGCCATGATCTAGAAACCCCCGAACGTTTTCTAACATTACTGCTCGTGGCTGTATTTCCCTGATAAGGCGAATCGCTTCAGGAAAAAGATCGCGCTCATCTGCTTGACCAAGCTGTTTTCCGGCAACAGAAAAGGGCGGGCACGGAACACCTCCGGCCAGCAAATCCACACCGTGGTACGGACGGCCGTCAAAAGCGCGAACATCAGCACAGATAACGTTCCATTCAGGGCGGTTCTGTTTTAATACTTTGCAATAATCTTCTTCGTACTCAACAAGTGCAACATGAACAAAACCCGCCATTGCAAGCCCTAAAGCTTGTCCACCAGCACCGGCACAGATTTCAACACAAGTTAATGGCCGCGGGATTTCCGCTTTACCGCTGCATAATTCAACTGAAATCATGATTGCTTATTATCTCCTTCATCAATGAACACCATAACGTCACATACATCACCCTTAAGCGTCGAACAAATCGAACTTATTTTGTACAAGCTTTCCATCGAAATAAAGCCATTTTCAGATCTTAGCAAGAACATTAAGACTTATGCTTAGTACGTCCTCATAAGATAAGTCTGTCCAGTTAATTTTAAACTAAGATATTATAGCACAAACTAATGGAATTCACAAGATTCTCTAACTAGAACATAAGATGCACTCCGTAAATAAAGGGAGTTACTTGTAGGCACATGGTTACAATAACAGCCCTCCTGTAACCGCTTATGCAAGGCAAAATGCCGGGTGGATACAGAAAAGTGATTGCAATTGAACAAGATTTTCTACCCTCAATTATTCGTCTTGTTGTTCGTCTGTTTGCATACGTGAAAGGGTGCGGGAAATTTCACAAAAGCGGGGCGTTTTGCATGAAAAATACCAGTTTACCCCCTGTGTTATCTTGACATTTGCACGAAATCAAAGTAAAATTATATATAGGAAATAAAGAGCCAAACGGCAGGCGCGGCCTGTGCGTGGCTCCTTAAAGGGTGTCGCCCAACGGGAACGCCGCTTTTTTACGATATTTAACGTCCTGATGACGGTTTGTGTATATTCTGCGCGCAGGGGCATCGTGTGTCTTTTTGGCTGACCTGCCGCGTTTCTTCATGCAACAATGTCATAGTGAAAAGCGTCCCGCTGCGCGCATCCTCCTATTTTGATAAGGAGTGAAACCGACTATGTCACCAATTTTGACCGTGGTGCTGGTCCTTGTTGCTGCCGCTGTTGCCGGGGCGCTTGGTTTTTACCTTGGCGGTGAAAACCGCAAGCGCACCGCCGAGGCGAAGATCGGCAGCGCTGAGGAGGAAGCCAAGCGCATCGTGAATGATGCCATCAAGGCTGCCGAGCAGAAGCGCAAGGAAACCATCATCGAAGCGAAGGACGAAGCCTTCAAGCTCAAAAGCGACGCGGACAAGGAAATCAAGGACCGCCGCGCCGAGATCACCCGCCAGGAGCGCCGCATCGACCAGAAGGAGGAGGCCCTCGACAAGCGCACTGCCCAGATGGAGCGCAAGGAGGAGGACCTCAAGCGCCGCAGTGAGACCGTGGAGGCCCGCCTGGACGAGCTGGAGCAGCTCAAGCTGCGCCAGACCGAAAAACTGGAAACCATCGCCGCCATGTCCAAGGAGGACGCCCGCGCCGTGCTGCTCAAGCAGGTCGATGACGAGCTGACTCACGAGAAGGCGATGAAGATCAGCGCCTACCAGGCTAACATGAAGGATGAGTGCGACAACCTCGCCCGTGAGCTGATCGGCCAGGCCATCGCCCGCTGCGCGGCAGACGCCACCAGCGAGGCCACCGTCAGCGTTGTTCCGCTGCCCAGCGACGAGATGAAGGGCCGTATCATTGGCCGCGAGGGCCGCAACATCCGTGCACTCGAAACCGCCACGGGCTGTGACCTTATCATCGACGACACGCCGGAGGCCATCACGCTGTCCAGCTTTGACCAGACCCGCCGCGAGGTCGCCCGCATGGCGCTGGAGCGCCTGATTGCCGATGGCCGTATCCATCCGGCCCGCATCGAGGAGACCGTGGACAAGTGCCGCCGCGAGCTGGAAATCCAGATGAAGCGCGAAGGCGACAAGGCCGTCATGGAGCTTGGCATTCACAGCCTGCATCCCGACCTTGTCAAGCTCATTGGCCGCCTGAAGTACCGCACGAGCTTCGGCCAGAACGTCCTGAGCCACTCTCTCGAGGTAGCCTGGCTGGCCGGTCTGATGGCCGGTGAACTGGGTGTCAATGTCCAGCTGGCCCGCCGCGCCGGTCTGCTGCATGACATCGGTAAGGCCCTTGACCACGAGATCGAGGGCAGCCACGTCCAGATCGGTGTTGACATCTGCAAGAAATACCGCGAGAACCCGCAGGTCATCCACGCCATCGAGGCCCACCACGGCGACGTGGAGCCCAAGACGACGCTGGCGTTCATCATCATGGCTGCCGACGCGATTTCCGCTGCCCGTCCCGGTGCCCGCCGCGAGAACATGGAGAGCTACATCAAGCGTCTGGAAACACTGGAGGCTCTCTGCAACGGCTTTGAGGGCGTCGAGAGTTCCTACGCCGTGCAGGCAGGCCGCGAGGTCCGCATCCTTGTCCAGCCCGACAAGGTCAGCGACGACGAGGTCATTCTGCTGGCACGCAATGTCGCCAAGAAGATCGAGAACGAGCTGGATTACCCCGGTCAGATCAAGGTCAGCGTCATCCGCGAGAGCCGAGCAACCGAGTACGCGAAGTAAAATCCACAACTGCATACAGCAACAGGCAGACCGTGAAAATTGGCGGCCTGCCTGTTTTGCTATACGATGCGGCAGGGGCCGGGCATGCCCGGCCCGCAGGCTTTCCCGCAAGAGGGTGCTTATTTTACAGTGCCGGGCCGCACATGTGCGGCCCCTACTGCATGGCACCGCAAGGCCCGGCGCAGGTCCTCGGACTTAATCTTCCTGCGGCTGACGCAATGCACCCAGGAAGGGATGAATACCACCCCCTACAAAATAATAAGCCCCCGACATAATACCGTACAGCGGCAGGTGTCGGGGGCTTGTTCAGCTACAATTGTATCGTAAATGAAACAGCCGCTTTGGAGTGTTTTTGGGGCGATTTTTTACAACTATATCTTAAATAAATATAAGAAAATGCACAGCGGTATAGTTGCTCAAATCTACAACTATATCGTAAATAACTTCCGTATGTGCGATGCGCTGCCCTATGCAAAGGATGGCACGCTGAGCGAGAAGCTGGACGAATTGTTTGGGTAAAACAGTATAGAAATATAACTAAGCCGCCAAGCGGGTGAAATCGTTTGGCGGCTTTTTGTGAGGGTAAAAAGGTCGATACCTGTTAGTGTAAGTGTTCGTTCCTTTTGAGGTTATCTCAGATAAGGAACCAGAACATCATAGAATTTCTTGCTCCACTGTGCTTGAAAGTTTGCCATCTGAAGCCAGTCGGTTTCGCTTTCGATGCTGACATTATTGAGCTGGTAGGATACCTTGCTCGAATTTACATCATCGCCCCGGTTCCATATCAAAGCCGCGCCGAGAACGGATTCAATAGCAGACTTGTTTGCCAGCAGCTTATCATAGGCAGCTTTGTTCGCATGCTTGTCTTTCTTGCCCATATACAAATCCACACGGGCAGAATCGCTGTTAGCAACGCAGCAAATATAAAAGCTACCAATACCGAAAGCACCGTTAATCCAGTTACCCTTGGCAGGTGTCACATTGCGGAACATATGATTTTCGATGTTCGCTTCTTTTATCTTCTCCAGTGCAAAAGCCCAATATTTGCGCCGTACTTCAAATCTTGTTCCGGCTTCTTCTTCTGCCTGTGAATTATTATCACGCAAATAAAACACCAAGTCATTTGGGTCTTCGTTGTACAGTTTAAATACGCGCTTCAAAACAGATAGCTTGTTTTGGGTACTACTGTTTGTAAGCACATAAATGCCCTCGCCAACTTCAGCAGATTTTATAAATGCGTTTTTGTTGGTGCTGAAGTGGTAAGGTACACCTTCTTCGGAAGAACCTGCAAGATTTTCAATAATGCTCATATCCTCTGCATAGAGAATACGAAGCACTTTTTCATACATCTCGGCCCAACTACCAACAGGTTGTTCTGTGTTTTTATAGTTGAATTTTGCAATCAGGCGGCCACTGAATGTTTCGGCATCATCATCGAGGGTATAGGAATCCAACTGCTTTTCTGCGGGCTTATAGTCAGTAGTGGGTCTTACCCAAATCTTTAATGCCCGTTGCGTTAATGCACTATCACGTTCTTCAAGTTCAACAAGCGTCCATTTGTCTTTTTTAGCGATATCCTGATTTAAGCGGATGCCGCTTTGAGAAAAGCCATGTTCCATAGTCTTTTTCTCTTCAAAAGAACTATTGCTGTATTTGCTGTTGTATGCGGTGAGAGTAAGGTTTGCAATACGGTGCAGCCATTGCTCATGGATTTGCTCGTAATCAGCACCGAGCACCTTTATCCATGTCGGTGTCAGGTGTTGCGGCATAATATGCTCGATACTATAATCGCCCGCATCAACGTGGCGGTAAACATCTTTATCTTCGAGCGTATTATCGTTTTCAAGGCGTTCCAGTATGTAGACTTTGTTTTTGCTGTTCATTTGATAAATCTGCCGCTCACTGAACAGCATGGCAAATTCGTCATCGTCAGGGAAACGAGCACGCTCTTTCTTTGAAGTAAGGGCATATTTGAATTTTTCAATGTAATTGGCTGCCGTTCCATCATAGCGCATGATTTCGTGGTGGAGTGTAAGGAAAACCTTATTCAAAACATTAGTCGGTAAATCGCAGATACTTCTGCGAAGAAGATAATTTTCAGTAGTCAGGAAAATGTCTGTGACATCATCAATATTTAGGACTTTTTCATCCTGGAGGCGCAATATCTCAAGGAAGAAAGGCCGAGTAACGGTCGTTTCCAGTCTGTTTAGTCGATAAATGCAGGCATCCAAAGTTCTGTTATCAGGACATCCACGCAAGAGGATGGCATACCGTTTGGCGTATTTCAGGAGTTCATCAAGAAGAATTTCCAGTTCTATATTGGCCGAGTTGACATACTCTTTGAAATCCTGATAGATGCGCTTTTGGGCAGGAATCTCCTGTTGCTTTACGCTCAGATAGTCTCGGATGAAGGCACTGACATCATATCCAGTGTGTTCTTCGATGCGATTCCAATATTTTTCGTAGTACAGTTCCTGTTGTTGGGACGGCAATCCCATTAAGATAAAATTGCGGATTTTATCGCCCTCACTCAAATCCAAACCGGTAGAGTTTAGGCTTTCAAAAATAAGCTGAGGATTGTCGTCATTTTCAAGACGAATACTGATGATTTCGAGACGGCAAATAGCATCAAAAAGTTCATCGATAGAGATTTCCTGCTTTTGGATGCGTTCGTAGAAATAATTATAGTTGTTGGTTATGTTGGAGCCGCGTATGTGTTCGTCATCAGCATCAAATAGTTTACCAAACGCCTTTTTATCATTTTTGACAGGCTTTAATTTGATGCGGGTTTCCTGCTTCTGGTACTTGTCAACGAGAAATTCCTCGTATATTCTGGTTGCCAGCATATCATCTTGAGGCACAATAACGCCCTTTTGGATAAGATTATACATGGCAAGAAGCAACAAAGAAACGGTTGTTAAGCGTTGCTGCCCATCAATAACAAGAAATTCAATATTTTTTCCAGAGGGTTCATATACAGAAACAATACTGCCAAAGAAATGCGTTTTGCGATTGGTTTTAATGACTTTTACGAGGTCATCATATAATTGCTTGCAGTTCTCCAGCTTCCAATCATAATTCCGCTGATATACAGGGATAATAAAGCGTTTGTTTGCACCCTGCATATATTCGGCTAAACCGCATTCTGCACCTTTCATGGAATATTCCCCACAACAAATATTTGATTAACTCTATTATATAATTGTAGATTTACAGGGCTAACTTATTCTATTACAGATGCAGCACTCTGTCCTTGATCTCGGCAGTTCGGCCCTGGTTCCAGAACTGGGTGCCGATGTAGCCGCAGGTGCGGCGGGCGACGTTCAGCTTGTTCTGGTCGCGGTTGTGGCACTTGGGGCATTCCCAGACCAGCTTGCCGTCCTCGGGCACGATCTGGATCTCGCCGTCGTAGCCGCAGACCTGGCAGTAGTCACTCTTGGTGTTCAGCTCGGCGTACATGATGTTCTCGTAGATGAACTGCATGACCTTGATAACGGCCTCGAGGTTGTCCTGCATGTTGGGCACCTCCACATAGCTGATGGCACCGCCCGGGGAGAGCTTCTGGAAGTCGCTCTCGAACTTCAGCTTCGTGAAGGCGTCGATCTGCTCGGTCACGTGGACATGGTAGGAGTTCGTGATATAATTGCGGTCCGTGATGCCCGGCACAAGCCCAAAACGCTTCTGCAGGCACTTGGCAAACTTGTAGGTCGTGGACTCCAACGGCGTGCCGTACAGGCTGAAATCAATGTTGTGCTGGTTCTTCCACTTAGTACAGGCGTCGTTCATGTGCTGCATAACGTTCAGCGCAAACGGCTTGGCGGCAGGGTCGGTGTGGCTTTTGCCGGTCATATACTTGCAGCACTCATACAGGCCCGCGTAGCCCAGACTGATGGTGGAATAGCCGCCGTAGAGCAGCTTGTCGATGGGCTCACCCTTCTTCAGGCGGGCCAGCGCGCCGTACTGCCACAGGATGGGCGCGGCGTCGCTCAGCGTGCCCTTCAGGCGGTTGTGGCGGCACATCAGGGCCTTGTGGCACAGCTCGAGGCGCTCGTCAAAAATCTGCCAGAACTTATCAAAATCGCCGCCGCTGGACAGGGCCACGTCCACCAGATTGATGGTGACAACGCCCTGGTTAAAGCGGCCATAGTACTTCGGCTTGCCGTTCTCGTCGACATAGGGGGTCAGGAAGCTGCGGCAGCCCATGCAGGTGAAGCAGTGGCCCTCGCCGTTCTTGTCGACCTTGTATTCCAGCATCTTCTTCTCGCTGATGTAGTCGGGCACCATCCGCTTGGCGGTGCACTTGGCGGCGAGCTTGGTCAGGTAGTAGTAGGGCTGACCCTCATAGATGTTGTCGTTCTCCAGCACGTAGATGAGCTTGGGGAAGGCGGGGGTGATCCAGACACCGGCCTCGTTCTTGACGCCCTGGTAACGCTGGCGCAGCATCTCCTCAATGACGATGGCCAGGTCGGACTTCAGGCGCTGGTTGTCACCGGCCTCGTTCAGGTACATAAAGACCGTGATGAACGGAGCCTGGCCGTTGGTGGTCATCAGGGTGACGACCTGATACTGGATGGTCTGCACACCGCGCTTAATCTCCTCGCGCAGGCGCTTCTCCACGATCTCGGAGATCTTCTCCTCGCCGGGGTCAATGCCCAGCTCTTTCATCTCGGCCTCGACGTCGCGGCGGATCTTCTTGCGGCTGACATCGACAAAGGGGGCCAGGTGGGTCAGGCTGATGCTCTGGCCGCCGTACTGGCTGGACGCGACCTGCGCGATGATCTGTGTGGCAATGTTGCAGGCCGTGGAGAAGGAGTGCGGCTTTTCAATCAAAGTGCCGCTGATGACCGTGCCGTTCTGCAGCATATCGTCCAGATTGACGAGGTCGCAGTTGTGCATGTGCTGGGCGTAGTAGTCGGCATCGTGGAAGTGGATGATGCCCTCCTCATGCGCCTTGACGATCTCCGGGGGGAGCAGCATACGCATGGTCAGATCCTTGCTGACCTCGCCGGCCATATAGTCACGCTGTACGCTGTTGACGGTAGGGTTCTTGTTGGAGTTCTCCTGCTTGACTTCCTCGTTGTTGCACTCGATGAGGGAGAGGATCTTGTCGTCCGTCGTGTTGTGGGTGCGCTTGAGGCTCTGCACGTAGCGATAGGTGATGTACCTGCGGGCAACCTCATACGCGCCGGTGGCCATGATGGCGTCCTCGACGATGTCCTGGATCTCCTCGACGTTCATCGCGTGGCCGCGGGCATAGCAGACCTCCTGCACATGATCGCTGATCTCGATGATCTGCTGCTTCGTCAGGCGCTGGGCATCGGGTACGACCTTGTTAGCCTTCGTGATGGCCGCAATAATTTTTGTAATGTCAAAGACAGCCTCGCTGCCGTTGCGCTTGATGATCTTCATGGTGACTCCTCTTTACAAAAAAATAAATACAGTGCGTTCAATACGAACTGTATAGAATACAGATGAAATGCCGATTCGTAAATTGCCCGTTTTGCGAGCAAGACTATAATACCGCACCGGGGGCAAAAAGTCAATCCATAAAACCACAAGATATAGTGTCCAGCAAGCAAGCGAAAACAAAATGTTCCGTTTTCGTCGCCTCAACGTGCAAAAAAAGCCCTGCCAAAAATAAGACTGAAATTTTGGTGATTTTGAGTGGTTCTACACAGTTTGTCGATGCAGCGTGCAAATATCTTCTTCGAAAATCATGCTCCCCCTTGCAGTATGCCCCCAAAGCTGGTATACTATGTCAGGGTTTGGGGGCGGAACGCCCGCCCGACACAAGATATGGGGATGTCCCCGCAGGAGAACACCATGAATTACGCAACCATTAAATATTGTGATATTGCCAACGGGGAGGGCGTGCGCACGAGCCTGTTCGTTTCCGGCTGCCGCCGCCACTGCCCGAACTGCTTCAATGCCGTGGCATGGGATTTCGGCTACGGTGCGCCGTTTACCAAGGAAGTTCGCAATGAAATACTGGAGAGTCTGGCCCCCGGTTACATCAACGGGCTTTCGCTGCTGGGCGGCGAACCGTTTGAGCCGGAGAACCAGCGGGAGCTGCTGCCCTTTATTAAAAATGTAAAGGTGCTGTACCCCAACAAGACAATCTGGTGCTACACCGGCAACAATCTGGAGCACGAGATCTGGCAGCCCGGTCCCGGGCGATGTGAGGTCACCGACGAGTTTTTACAATATATAGATGTGCTTGTGGACGGCGACTTTGTGCAGGACCAGTACGACATCAGTCTGCGCTTCCGCGGGTCGAGCAACCAGCGCATCATTGACATGAACAAGACCCGCGCAGCGGGCCGGGTCGTTTTGTGGCAGGACGACCCGATTTTTGCGGATCACAAGATGTAATGGAAAATTGCAAGGGCGGATTGCATACCCGCCCGCGGGGCGTCGAGGACGCCGCCCCCTACAAACCGAAAGGCAGAACTGTAGGGTCCGCATACGTGCGGACCGCGGGTTTCCCGCAAGAAACCATCTGCCTTACGCGCGAGGGCCGGGCATGCCCGGCCCCTACTGTGCAGTCACAATTAAAACAGGAGCAAAAACCATCCATCATGAGCACCACCTCAAAATCCAAAACCATGATCGAAGGGCCGCTGGCCAAACAAATTCTGCTGGTCAGCCTGCCGCTGGCTTTATCCAACCTTTTACAAATTCTGTTCAACATGTCCGACGTTGCCGTTGTGGGCCGGTTCGCCGGCTCCACGGCACTCGGCTCCGTGGGCTCGACGGCGACGTTTGTCACACTGTTCACCGGCTTTCTGATCGGCTTGAGCAATGGCGTCAACGTGCTGGTCGCCCGCTTTTACGGTGCCGGGCACCCCAAGGACGTCAGCAAGACCGTCCATTCGGCGCTGCTGGTCAGCCTGGCCGCCGGTGTGCTGCTGCTGTTCGTCGGCCTGTTCGGCTCGCCTGCGCTGCTGGAGCTGTTGAACACCAAGGAGGATCTGCTGCCCGGTGCGATTTTGTACCTGCGGGTCTACTTTCTCGGTATGCCGGCGCTGGCGCTCTACAACTTCGGCAACGCAGTGTTCAGCGCTATCGGCGAGACAAAAAAGCCGCTGGCCTACCTGTCGTTTGCGGGCGTGCTGAACATCCTGCTCAACCTGTTTTTCGTCATCGTCTGCAAGCTCGATGTCGCCGGTGTCGCGCTGGCCAGCACGATTGCCCAGTGCGTCTCGGCAGGGCTGATCCTGCACGCGCTGACAAAGGTCAGCGATTGCTATGCGCTGGATTTCCGCAAGGTAAGGCTGGACCTCAACATGACAAAGCGCATCCTGATGCTGGGCGTGCCCGCGGGCCTGCAAAACGCGATCTTTGCGATTGCCAACCTCTTTATTCAGGCGGGCGTCAACTCCTTCGACTCGCTGATGGTCAAGGGCAACTCCGCCGCAGCTAACGCCGACGCGATGATTTATGACGCTATGGCGGCGTTTTACATGGCCTGCGCCAGCTTTATGAGCCAGAACTACGGCGCGGGCAAGCTGGACCGCGTCAAGAAAAGCTACTTCATCGCGCTGGCCTACTCGTTTGGCCTGGGCGCGGTGCTGGGCGGCGGGCTGCTCGTCTTTGGGCGGCAGTTCCTGGCGCTGTTCACGACCGAGAGCGCTGTCATCGACGCGGGCATGAAGCGCATTATGGTCATGGGCTGGGCCTACTGCACCTCGGCGTTCATGGACTGCACGATTGCCGCCTCCCGCGGCCTCGGCAAGACGGTAGGGCCGACGGTCATCGTAATTCTGGGGTCCTGCGTATTCCGCGTTGCGTGGGTCTACACGATCTTTGCCCACTTCCACACGATCCCGGCGCTCTACCTGCTGTATCCCTGCTCCTGGGCGCTGACCGCCGCCGCAGAGATCGTCTATTTTGTTTTCAGCTACCGCCGCGCCGCCCTCCGTCTGCAGGAGCGCGATGCGCTGGCGCAGATGTGAGAGCAGGGGAGAGGGCTGCTGTCATTTGCTGCATATCCAAAAAAATTACTAAAACAGTCTGTCATGTATATTTTGTATACCAGATATACAGAAAATACTTTTTACATACACCACTCCCACGTGTATAATAGTCGATGCAAGTAAAAGAGGAGTGGAAAAGTATGCAGTATACGGACCTGACAAGAAAGGAATTGCAGCGGGAGTACAGCCGCCTGACACGGAAGTACACGGACTTTATCCGCCAGCCGGTGGAGCTGGACCTGACAACGGAGGATCCGCTGCCGGGCTGCGCAAACCGCCGTGCGGTGAAGCATTTTGGCACTGTGCTGGACAAGGAGCTGCGCGATACCGGCGCAGCCCACCCCGCCCAAGCACCGGACGCCGTGGCGGCCCTGGCCACGATGCCCGGCTGTGCCCACCGCACGGTGGAGCTGTGCCGCAAAGCAGGTGTCCGCTTTGACGCCATCGACCACTGCACGGTACTGGCGCGCACGATCCCGGAGGATATCCGGTCCGACGAGCTGACCCACGTTGCCAGCGTCTTTGCTGTCAGCGCCCGCATGGCTGCATTGGAGAGCCTGCAGGGAACGCTGATGAGAGCGTAAGACCGTCTGCCGCCCCGTAAACCAAAAACCCGCATTGGCATTCAAAACCAATGCGGGTTTTTTATTGGTGCGCGTGGCGGTAGGAAGTGTCAGCCGAAGGCTGCGGAAAACCAATAAGAATGGAAATCCGCGGCTTTCCTTGCAATTTTCCGGCGAACATGTTACATTTAGTATAAAAACAAAAGGGGGCGTGCCGGGTATGATTCGTTTGGCCCTTGTCGAAGACGACGAGCTCTACCGCAGCCAGCTGCGCGAATATATTGACAAATACAGCGCGGTGTCGGGCGAAAAATTTACCGTGACAGAATTTTCCGACGGCGACGAGATCGCACTTGGCTATAAGGCTGTCTATGACATCATCCTGATGGACATCGAGATGAAGTTTATGGATGGCATGATGGCTGCCGAGGAGATCCGCAAGGTCGACACCGAGGTTATCATTATCTTCATCACAAATTCGCCGCAGTATGCCATCAAGGGCTATGCCGTCGATGCGCTGGACTATGTGCTGAAGCCGGTCAGCTACTATGCGTTTTCGCAGAGACTTGGCCGCGCCGTGGAGCGCGTGGCGCGCCGCGCACGGCACTATTTGCAGATAAACGCCCACGGCACGGCACATAAGCTGGACACCTCGGCCATTTATTGGATCGAGAACTGCGGGCATGACTTGGTCTTTCACACGGCGGAAGGGGAGGTGACTGCCCCGGGCTCCATGACGGAGACCGAGGAAAAATTGGCGCAGGACAGTTATTTCCGCGTAAACAAGGGCTGCCTTGTGAATCTGGAACACGTTGACCGAATGGACGGTGAGGATGCCGTCGTCCACGGAGACCGTGTGCCGCTGGCCCGAGCGCGGCGCAAGGCATTTCTGGATGCACTGAACGACTATATCAACGGGGCAGGGTGACGATATGCCGCTGAAAATTCCTTATTATGAGATGGATATTCCGCGCCTTGTCACGGCGCTGGCAGACTGGCTGGCCTGCCTTTTGTACCTGCGGTTTCTGCCTCCGCGCTACGGCGGGGTCAAGCGTGCGGCGCTGTACGGTGGTGCATTGGTGGTATTGGCACTCTACCTTGTGGCCACCGACGGCTTTAACGGCTGGCGGTTCAATGTGCTGTACGCGGTTTCTGTCGCACTTATGCTGCTTTTTATGGCGGCGGCCACCCGTGCAGACCGCTGGCAGGTGGGGTATTTCTGCACGCGGGCGTTTATTCTGGCGGGTTTTGCCGGGGCGCTGACATGGCAGATGTATGTATATTTTGCGCGTTACATCGCAGCATTGCAAAGCCTGCCTGCGTTGGTGCTCTTTATTGCGGCGGGGTTCGGCATCATCTTCGGCCTGATGTGGCTTCTGGAGGATGGCGGCAGCACAGGCAGCATTCAGTTTGACATTCGGCCCCGCACGACCTGCATCGCGGCGGTCATGGCGGCGGCCATCTACATTTTGTCCAGCATCAGCTATACGCAGCTGAACACGCCGTTTTCGGCCCGCGGCACGATGGAAATTTACACAATGCGCACGGTTGTCTATTTCGGCGGCGTGGCGCTGCTGTTTGCATATCAATCGCAGCTGCGAGATTTATTGACACAGCGCGAGGCGGATGCCTTGCGGAACATGCTGCACATCCAGTATGAAAACTACAAAATACGGCAGGAGAGCATTGATCTCATCAACCAAAAATATCATGACTTGAAGCACCAGATCGCGGTGCTTCGCGCCGAGAGCGGCGAGAAACGCAATGCCGTGCTGGACAATATGGAGCAGGAAATCAAAGCCTACGAGGCGCAGAACGACACCGGCAATAAGGTGCTGGACACGGTGCTGACAGGCAAAAGTCTGACCTGCCGCACCAAAAACATTCAATTGACCTGCGTGGCTGACGGCACAGTGCTGGACTTTATGGACGTGATGGACATCAGCAACCTGTTCGGTAATGCGCTGGACAACGCAATCGAGAGCACCGACAAAATCACAGACCCGGAGCGCAGGCTCATCCACCTGAGCGTGGCGAGGCAAAAAGGCTTTGTGGCCATCCGCATTGAAAACTGCTTTGACGGTGAGCTGAAATTTGAGAAGGGCCTGCCCGTCACGACGAAAAAGGATGTCTTGTACCATGGCTTCGGTGTAAAAAGCATACAAAACGCCGCCGCAAAATACGGCGGTACCGCGACAATTACGACCCGCGAGGGTTGGTTTGAGCTGCGCGTGCTGATTCCGCTGGGGCAGCCGCAGCAAGAATAAAAAATGAAGTTTTACGCCCCCTGCATCGGCAAACGCCGTGCAGGGGGCGTTGTTTGTGCGGAAAGGGTCTATGCTTAGATGCTGCATTGAGCAATATGCACAAAAAGAAAGTGCAAAACCTTGTGAAACCTGACGGAACCAAAAACCGTTTGTGCGAAAAAGAGCGCATTTCGTGCAAATTATGCGCCGCCGCACGATTCTTGTGGTATGGTAGGCTTACAGAAAAAAGAAGAATCTCCGGACGGGCTGCCCGTCCGACGAAGGAGGAGAACACATGTTTGAAATCACACGCCTGACGGTGGAGCATCTGGCCGCCGGCTGCGTGACCGACTGCTCCACACCCCGCATCGGGTTTTCCCTGAGCAGTGACCGCCGGGGCGCACAGTTGGCCGACGCCGAGTTGACCGTCGGCGACTGGTCCGCCCATGTGACCAGCGGCCAGAGCGCTGCCTACGTCGGCCCTGCGCTGCTGCCGTTCACCACCTACAGCGTGCGCCTGAACGCCACCGACGACGCAGGCGAGACCGCCACCGCCACCACTACCTTTGAGACAGGCCGCATGGAGATGCCCTGGAAGGGCCGGTGGATCAGCGACCCGAGCTACCACTTCACCGAGGCAAAGGTCAGCCCCGTGCCGATGGTTTTCCGCAAGGAAATCACAACGAACAAACCCATTGCCCGCGCGCGCCTCTACGCCACAGCCATGGGCATCTACGAGGCCGAGCTGAACGGCCAAAAGCTGGGCGAGCAATACTTTGCCCCCGGCTTCACGAGCTACAAGTCCTATTTGCAGTATCAGACCTACGATGTAACGGCACTTTTGACAGGCGACGACACGCTGACCATCACGGTTGCAGGCGGCTGGGCGGTGGGCAGCTTTGTGTTTACCCGCAAAAACCGCGTGACTGCCGACCGTCAGGCTCTGCTGGCCGAGCTGCGCATTGAGTACATGGACGGCACGACGGAGACCATCGGCACCGACGCTACATGGCAGGTCAGCGAGAGCGGCCCCGTGCGGATGGCGGATCTGTATGACGGCGAGACCTACGATGCCACGCAGGAAATCAGCGATTGGCACAACGCCGCGCCCGAGACGCTGAAAGTCACCCCCGCCATCACGGCGGACTACGGTGCCCCGGTCAAGGCCCACGAGGTGCGCAAGCCCGTGGCCGTGATGACCGCCCCCGACGGCGAGACGATTTACGACTTCGGCCAGAACCTTGCGGGTGTTGTCCGCATCAAATTCAACGGCAAGGCCGGGCAGGTCGTGACCGTGCGCCACGCCGAGATCCTGAACCCCGACGGCAGCTTAAACACGACCTTCCTGCGCACGGCCAAGGCCACGGCGACCTACACCTGCCGCGACGGCGAGCAGACCTACAGCCCGCGGTTCAGCTATATGGGCTTCCGCTATGCGGGGGTCAAGGGCGTCGATGCGAAGGATCTGGAAATTGAGGCCGTGGCGCTCTACTCCGATGTGGAGCACAGCGGTTCCTTCCGCTGCTCCGATGAGATGCTGAACAAACTGCAGTCCAACATTACATGGGGCGCCAAGTCGAATTTCGTTGATATACCGACGGACTGTCCCCAGCGCGACGAGCGCATGGGCTGGACCGGAGACATTGCCGTGTTCTCGCCCACCGCGCTGTACAACTTTGAACTGAGCCGCTTTTTGGAGAAGTGGCTGCGCGACGTCAAGGCCGAACAGCTGCCCACCGGCGGCATCCCCAACACCGTGCCTGTGCAGGGCTACGGTTTCCCCGCCACAATGCCCGAGATGGCCGTGGACTGGTGGGGCGACGCCTGCGTGCTGGTGCCATGGGCTCTATACGAGGCCACGGGCAGCCTGGACGTGCTGCGTATGATGTACCCCACCATGCAGAAGTACGTCAAGGCGTGCTGCTTCTGGGCCGGGTTCGGCATCGGCAAGCACCGTTACATCTGGCACACGCCGTCGGCGCTGCATTTTGGCGACTGGGTCGCCCCCGATGTGCCGAAGATGAGTCAGTGGCAGGCCCGCAGCAAGTACACCGCTACGGCGTCCCTGTGCAACACCAGCGGCACACTGGCGAAAATTGCACGCATCCTTGGCAAGACCGAGGACGCCGCCAAGTACAAGGAGCTGAGCCGTAAGGTGGCCGATGCCTATTGCAGTGTGCTGACCGACGGCAACGGCAAGACGAAGGAAGAATTCCAGACCGCCTATGTGCTGCCTCTGTACTTGAATATGTTCCCTGAAAACGTCAAGGCGAAGGCTGCCGAGAATCTGGTCAAGCTGGTTGAGAAGAGCGACTACAAGATCGGCACAGGCTTCCCGGGCACGCCGTACATCCTGTTTGCGTTGGCCGACAACGGTCACGCCGACACTGCCTACAAGATGCTGCTGAACACACAGTGTCCCAGCTGGCTGTATGAGGTCCGCGTGGGCGCAACCACGGTTTGGGAGCGTTGGGACGGTCTGAACGAGAACGGCGAGTGCCCAATCGGCGACGACGGGACCGACATGATGATCTCGTACAACCACTACGCCAGCGGCGCGGTGGGCGCGTTCCTCTACCGCCGCGTGCTGGGTGTGGAGCCCACCGAGGCCGGGTACCGCAAGTTCAAGTTTGCGCCGGTGGTCGGCGGCGGCATCACCGAGGCTGAAGGCACGGTGGGCACGCCCTACGGCGTGATCAAGGCTGCATGGAAGATCGCGGACGGCGAGATGACGATGACCGTGGCGGTGCCCGTCGGCACCGAATGCACCGTCGTGCTGCCGAGCGGGGAAGAAAAGGTGCTTGGCAGCGGGGAATATACCGTTACGGCAAAGGCGTAAAGGCATAGCGTAAACAAATTGCTTATATATACAAAGAAGGAGTGACTCTCTATCATGTCAACCTCGAAATCCAACTTCTGGTCCTCGCCGCTGACGAAGTCCCGTATCACCAGCGACGACGTCAAGATGCCGGAAATGCTGCTGGGCTATTTTATCGGCCCCTTCGGCGCACTGCTTTCCTCGGGCATCTTCACCAGCATCCTGCAGAACTACTTCACCGATGTCCTCAAGCTTGATCTTGGCTTTTTGACGACCTTGCAGCTGGTCTCCACGGTGCTCATCGTGGCGTCCAACCTCATCGTCGGTCAGCTGATTGAGCACACCAAGGCTCTGGCCGGCAAGGCACGCCCGTGGATCCTGCTCTCCGCGCTGACCCTTTCCGTCGCCAGTGTGCTGATGTTTATCGTGCCGTTTGAGGGCATGGCCAAGATGGTCTGGATTGCCATCGCGTACAACCTGTACTACGCAGTCGCTTACCCCATCTACAACACCGCCAACTCCACCATGATCCCCGTTTCCACCCGTGACAGCAAGCAGCGCGGTGCGCTGGCTTCCTTCACCAACGTGGCGGGTCTGGGCGTTATGGGCTGCGGCTCGATGGTATTCCCGATGCTCGTTTCCTTCGCGCTGAAGGAGAACCAGCACCTGTGGTTCCTCACCATGCTGGCCGTCGCCATCTTCAGCGCACTGACCATCTACCTGCAGTTCCTCTTCACCCGTGAGCGCGTCACCGAGGAAGGCCGCGCCGACACCGAGACCCCTGCCAAGTCCGCCACGCTGGGCGAGCAGCTCAAGGCCGTTACCGGTGACCGCATGTGGTGGATCGTCATGGCGTTCTATATGCTGTTCCAGTGGAGCGGCGCGATGAAGAACGGCTCCATGAGCTACTTCTGCAAATGGGTTCTGGACAACACTTTCTTCGGCACGGCGGACGCATGGGGCGCCTCCCAGGGCCTGCTCAGCATCATGGGCGCTATCCCGATGGCCGTGGCTGCGGTCTTTGTGGTGCCCCTGGCCAACAAGTTCGGTAAGCGTCTGGTCTGCGGCGGCTTCATGCTGCTGGGTGCCGCGGGCGGCATCATCGCAGGTCTGGGCGGCGGCAACATCGTGCCGGTCGCCATCGGCGTGGCCCTCAAGTGTCTGGGTTCTTCCCCGGCCTGCTATCTGATCCTGGCCATGATTGCCGACGTTATCGACCACATTGAGTACCGCACCGGCATCCGCACCGACGGTCTGACCATGAGCATCTACAGCTCCCTTATGGTCGCCGCCACGCCGATCTGCAACTCCATTTTCAGCGCCATGCTGAACGGCAGCGGCTATAACCAAGCCGCCGATGTCGGTCTGGGCACCGCCGCCCAGACCGCCAGTGTGCAGACCGCGATCTCTGTCAGCTATATCTGGGTCGAGACCGTCTGCTATATCATCGGCGCCGTCATCCTGATCCTGTTCTGGACGGTTGAGAAAAACCTGCCCGAGGAGCAGAAGGCTATCAAGGAACGCAGCAAGAAGTAACGCGCCCTACACGCGATTACGATATACACAAGGATACACAAGGAGGAAAAACATGAGTAAGAAAAAATCCGGCCGCCGCGTCTGGCGCGGCGTGACCACGGCCACGGCGTCGCTGCTGGCGCTCAGTGTCTGCGCCTCGACCGTCGTGGACGGATTCCGCACTGACATTGACAAGTTCCTGGGCACCAAGAGCACCAAGCTCGTGACCGAGAACTCCGACGGCACTGACCTGTATACTTTCAAATCCGACTACACCTCCACTACCGAGTTGCTGCACGGCATTCAGGACGTGGGTGAGCGGATGAGCGAAGAGGGCAGCGTCCTGCTGAAGAACAACGGCGCACTGCCCTTGACCAAGGATGAGACCCAGAAAATCACACTGCTTGGCTTCTCGAGCTACTATCCCGTTCAGGGCGGCGACATGGGCTCCAGCCTTGTGGAGAACACCGGCACCGATGCCGACACAGTCGATATGGTCGGTGCCTTCAAGGCAAAGGGGTTCGGTCTGAACCAGACTGTGGCCGACATGTACGAGGCCCTCAAGCCGACGTACAAATCCGAGGTCCAGAGCTGGGGCGGCACTGTGGAGTACAACCACATCACCGCACCTTCCACCACCGGCGTTTTCTCCAGCAAGGAGCCGAGCCAGGCCGCGATGGATAGTCAGGATGCAGGCTGGAAGGACAGCATGAATGACAACAATGTCATGATCGTCACGATTGCCCGCTCCGCCTCTGAAAACGGCAGCTACAACCCCGGCACCGCCGGTGTTGATCCCACCCAGAACCTGAACCAGACTGACCCGCTGGGCCTGTCCGACGACGAGCGCGACCTCATCAATGCAGCCGTCACCGCCAAGGCGGCCAACGGCGGCAAGGTCATCGTCCTTTTGAACAATGCCAGCGCCATGGAGGTGCAGGAGATCGAGGACAACGTCGGTGTTGACGCCATCCTGCAGGTCGGCCTGCCGGGCGGCTACGGCTTCTACGGTGTGGCTGACATTCTCTCCGGTGCGGTCAGCCCCTCCGGTCATCTGACCGATACCTATGCCGTCAAGAACGCCAGCGCCCCCAGCGCCCAGAATTTCGGCGATCTGCAGTGGGCCAACGCCAACCCCGACATCAGCATGAACGATGCCATTGTCGAGGCCGAGAACATCTACATCGGCTACAAATACTACGAGACACGCTACTTTGACACCGTCATGGGGCAGGGCAACGCCGCCTCCACCGTCGGTTCCTCCACCGGCAGCGCATGGAACTACGACGACGAGGTTACTTACCCGTTCGGTTACGGTCTGTCCTACACCACGTTTGAGCAGACCCTCGATAACCTGAATGTCGATCTGGAAAACGAGACCGTCACCGCGAACGTGACCGTCAAGAACACCGGCAGCGTCGCCGGTAAGGATGTTGTGCAGCTCTATGTCAGCCTGCCCTACACCGATTATGACAAGGAGCACGGTGTTGAGAAGGCTGCTATCCAGCTGCTGGACTACGGCAAGACCGCCGAGCTTGCGCCCGGTGCCTCCGAGACCGTGACCATCACCGCTGACATGCAGAATATGGCCAGCTGGGATTCCACCGCTGACAACGCGGCCGGTACCAAAGGCTGCTACATTCTCGATGCCGGTGACTACTGGTTCACCATCGGCAACGGCGCACACGAGGCCGTGAACAATGTACTGGCCGCAGAGGGTCAGAGTGTGGACGGCAGCGCCGACAAGGCCAAGAGCTGGACGCTCGATTCCTTTGACGACACGACCTTTGCCACGACCAAAAACGGCACCGCCGTTGAGAACCAACTGGCCGACATGGACATCAACAGCTGGCTACCCGGCACTGCTACCTATCTGACCCGTGCCGACTGGGAGGGCACCTTCCCCAAGACCTATAAGAATCTGACCGCCTCCGATGAGATGCTTGACATTCTGGACAATGACATCTATGAGATCAACGCAAACGGCGATCCGTCCACCGTCACCTTCGGTGCCGACAACGGCCTGACTCTGGCTGACCTGAAGGGTGTCACTGACCTTGATGATGAGCGCTGGAGTCTGCTGATGGATCAGCTCACCCTGGAGGAGGGCATGATTCGTCTGGGTCTGGGCGGCACCTCCACCAAGGCCATCGAGTCTATCATGAGTCCCGAGACCATCCAGAACGATGGCCCCAACGGCATCTACAGCTATCCTCTCGGCCAGTATGCCAACACCGACAAAGCCAGTACCGACCCCTGCGCCGTGGATGCCAACGACCCCAACCTCGCATACAAGTTCGGCACAATGGTCAACGAGACCGTCATTGCCCAGACCTTCAACAAAGACCTTGCCAACGAGTACGGCAAGATCTGCGGCAACTACAGCCTGTGGAGCAACCTGACCATCTTCTGGGGCTGCGGCACCAACCTGCACCGTTCCCCCTACAACGCCCGCAACCATGAGTATTATTCCGAGGATGCCGTCCTTACCTCCGGTCAGGCCGTTGCCTTCATCAGCGGCGGCAAGGAGTACGGCGTTATCATCGCCCCCAAGCATCTCGCCTTCAACGATACCGAGATCAACCGTACCGGCGTTTCCGTCTTTATGACTGAGCAGCAGGCCCGCGAGAACGAGCTGCGCGGCACCCAGGCCGCCATCGAGGATGCCGGCGCTCTGGGCGTCATGACCGCTTTCAACCGTGTCGGCATCACCGCTGCCAACGCCCACACCGGCCTGCTCAAGAACATTCTGCGCGGCGAGTGGGGCTTCAAGGGTCTGGAGAGCCAGGACTTCATCATGAACCCCAACTACGCCGTGCTGAAGGAGTATGCCCTCAACGGCGGCACGATGACCACCTTCACCGGTGAGAACACGATGGCCGCTGTCAGCGAAAAGTTTGCCTACTGGACCACCGAGAATGTTGGTCAGGACACCGAGCTGATGAGCGCCATCAAGCAGGCCATGACATGGCAGGCCTACGCGCTGGCCAACTCCAACGCGCTGGACGGCATGGCCAGCAGCACCCGCCTTGTCAGCGTGCGCACCTGGTATGACAACGCCCTCGTTGCCGTGCAGGTCGTCTTTGCCGCCCTGACCGTACTGGCCGCCGCCATGTATGTGCTGAATGACCGCAAATCCAAGAAGCAGTAAAGGAGTGCAAACCATGAGTTCTACGAATAAAAAGGGCGCAGGTCTGATCCTGTCGCTTCTGACCGCCGTTGCCGGTGCTGTCGGCCTTGCCTTCTGCATTGTCAACGCCGGGACTGATTCCTTCCGCAAGATCGGCACCAGCCCGGTTGTCATCGGCTGCGCCGTCATCGCCATCCTTGCACTGGTGCTGCGCGTCGTGCTGGACAAGAAGCTGGCCATTGCCGCCGATGCGATGAGCGTAGTTGCCGGTATCACGCTGGTCGTAGCTGCCGTACAGTTCATCAGCCCCCGCGTCAACACGATTGCCTCGATCATGACCTTTACGAACAACGCCCAGACGATGGCTGACCTGTCCAGCGCCATCTACGGCACGGCCACGCTGCTGATTGCCGTGGTGCTGAACATCATTGCCGCGTTCACCAATGTGAACAAGCAGTAATTCTGCGCCATTCCCGCGTCACTTCATCGTGACAGCTTTTTCCTCATCCACACCCCGGGGGGCTTTCTCTCCGGGGTATTTTGTATTATGATGTAAAAAGCAGATTTTTTCTGAAAGGATGTGTTCCACCTGCGCCGCCTGATGCTTATTCTTGCCATGCTGGTTCTGCTGGCAGGCTGTGCCGCCGCCCCGGCAGCCCCTGCGGTGCAGTGCCGCATCGTTTTGGAATCCTCGCCTGCGTTTACAGCGCAGGCCCAGACCGCAGCCGTTACCCCGGGGCAGAGTGTGACCTTCACCCTGACCCCGGCCGACGGCTATACGCTGACGGGCACAGACTATCCCGGTGCGTCGCTTACCCGCACCGGCGCGTCGTACATCCTGACGCTGCCCGATGTCCGCTACTCCGTTGCCGTGGCAGTGACCGCGGAAAAGAGCGATACTGTGCTGTATTATAATGACAACTGCGGCGGCGGCTGGGTCACTGTGCCCGTCACCGCGAGCCATCTGCGGCTGAACACCGCCATCGACGGTGCGCTGTTCACCCGCCCCGGGTACACGCTGACGGGCTGGAACACCGCCCCGGACGGCAGTGGTCAGGCCGTTGGGCTGGGCAGCCGGACCGAGCCCGGTGCGCGGCTTTACGCGCAGTGGGCTGCTCAAAACGACGCCGCGGAGTTCACCTACACGGTTGAAAACGACGCCGCAGCTATAACGGGCTGGCAGGGCGGGGGAGAAGTGCTTGTCATCCCCGATACGCTGGGCGGCGCACCCGTCGTAGAAATTGCGGCGGGGGCCTTTGCCGATGCGCCCTGTAAAACAGTCATCTTCCCCGATACCCTGCGCCGCGTGCAGCCCGGGGCCTTCAGCGGCAGCGCCGCGGAGAGCGTGACCCTGTTTGACAACCTGCAGCAGATCAGCGATTACGCATTTGAAGATTGCACAAGCCTGCAAACATTGTACATCAATGCCGCGACTGCGCCCGTCTACAGCGGCAGCTACTACGCGACGTTCGCCGATAAGTACGACCGCCTGCTCTCATTGGCCGATACGCAGAAGCTTGTGCTGTTCTCCGGTTCCTCGGCGCGGTTCGGGTATGACAGCGCCGCGCTGGATGCTGCCCTGCCCCATTATGAGGTCGTGAACATGGGTGTGTTCGCCTACACCAATGCGCTGCCGCAGCTCGAGCTGATTCGCGCACAGATGCGCCCCGGCGACCTGCTGCTGCTCTCACCTGAATTTGACGCCGCCAAGCGCCAGTTCTGCACGACAAATGCCTTCGACGACGCCTTCTTCTGTATGGCCGAGGCTGACTACGACATTGTCGAACGGCTCGATTTGCAACAGTACAGCGGCGTTTTTTCGGCGCTTGGCTCCTATTTGCAGACCCGCGCAGACATGGCGGCGCGCAGCTATGCCGTCTCGCCGTCCGATTTGGACGAGGACGGAAATGCCGTTGACACGCCGAGCTACAACGAGTACGGTGACTATGTTCTGTACCGCCCCGATGCCGTCGATGACACGCCGATTTACGGACTGCCTGTGGATTACACAACGGCGTCCTTCCCGTATGACACGTATATAGCCCCCGCCAACGCCGAGTTTGACCGCTTTGCGGCAGACGGCGTGCGGGTGTACCTGACGTACAGCCCGCGCAACAGCCGCGCCGTTTCGGCGGATTCCACGCCGGAGGCTGTGGCCGCGCTGGATGCGTATTTCCGAGAAAATCTCGATGTTGTGTTCTTGACGCCGCTGCAGGATTCCCTGATGCCCGGGCGGTATTTCTACGGCACCGACAACCATCTGTCCACAAACGGGGTGACTATGCGCACGGCACAGGTCATTGATGCACTGACAAAACAACTGCAAGGGGAGGGGATAGCGCCATGATTCTTGTCTGCGCTCTGGCTGCACTGACCACTGTGCTGGCACTGGCGGCCCATCGCCGGGCATGGGCCGCAGCGCTCGGCATGGTTTCGGGTGCTGCGGTGGTTTTGGCAGCGCTGGTACTGGATGTGTCCACCCGCACAATGCTGCTCTGCCTGTTGATTCCCTGCGCCGCCGCAATGTGGCCGATAGGAGGGCGCTTATGAATTTCACCGCACCCGCTTTTGTGCTGTTTTTTCCTATCGTACTGGCTCTGCATTGGATGCTGCCGCCGAGCCGGCGCTGGGTATTGCTGCTGGCCGCCAGCCTCGGATTTTACGCTGTGGGCAGTCCGCAGACACTTCCGCTGCTGGCGGGTATCACGCTGGGAACCTATGCGGCGGCACTGGGCATCGCAAAAAGCAAAACACAGACGGCCAAAAAGCTCTGGCTGACCTGTGCGGCAGTTTTGTGCATCGGGTGTCTGTGCCTCTTCAAATATGCCGGGATTTTCCGCACAGATGTGCCGCTTCTGCTGCCCGCGGGCATCTCGTTTTACACATTTCAGACCCTCAGCTATGTCATTGATATTTACCGCGGGCGGCTCATGCCGGAGAGGCATCCGGGGTATTACGCCTTATTCGTCAGCTTTTTCCCGCAGCTGGTAGCGGGGCCGATTGAACGCAGCACGGCGCTTCTGCCTCAGCTGCACGCGCAGGAGCGCCGTATGGACAGCAGCGGCTGGCTTTGGATGGTGCGCGGCTTTGCAAAGAAGCTGCTGCTGGCAGACACCGCTGCCGTGTTTGTGGATTCCGTCTACGCCTCCCCGGCTGACGCCTCCGGCCCGGCTGTTCTGTTGGCAACACTGCTTTTCGCCGGGCAGATCTACTGGGACTTTTCCGGCTATTCCGACATTGCCGTCGGGGCCGCTGCCTTGCTGGGTGTGCGATTGAGCCGCAATTTCGACCACCCCTATCGCGCAGACTCCCTGCGTGATTTCTGGCGCCGCTGGCACATCAGCCTGACGCGGTGGTTTACGGACTACGTCTATATCCAGCTCGGCGGCTCGCGCCGCGGCACGGTACGGCTGGCCGTAAATACCATGGTCGTGTTTCTGTTAAGCGGTCTCTGGCATGGCGCCGCATTACATTTCGTGGTGTGGGGCGGTGTGCATGGTGCGCTGCTGCTTTTGGAAAAGGCCCTGACCCCCTGCGGCGGAAAGCACAAGGCCCGCACCCGGACCGCCGTGTGCCTACGCCACGCCTATACATTTTCTCTGGTCTGCATCGCTTGGGTCTTTTTCCGGGCAGCCTCTGTCTCGGATGCCCTTCTGCTGCTGTCCCGCCTGCCTGTCGACTGGTCGCTGAGCACACTGCACACAACGCTGCTGAGCATCGGTATACAGCCGGTGGCAGAGCTTGTTTTGGGGGCGCTCTGCCTGCATCTGCTGCCCGAAACGTCGTCCGCAGCACCGTCCCCGCGCAGCGTATTGGCTTTCTGTCTTTTGGCATTGACTGTGGTCGCCGCGTGGTTTTCCACACTGCACACGGGCACGACCAATGCCTTTATCTACTTCCAATTCTGACCCTGCCATGAAAAAACTGTTTACAAGTATGCTCTGTGTTTTTATCGCCATACCGTTGCTCCTGACGGTGTGGGGCTTTGCCCTGCCCGCGCAGTACAGCAATACGTTTGTGGGGGAACTGCCCGCCAAGCGTGCCCTGCTGACCGCGGAAAGCGATAAACCGCGTCTTATTCTTGTGGGCGGCAGTGCAGCCGCTTTCGGCGTTGACAGCGCTCTGCTGGCCCGGGAGCTGCCTGACTATCAGCCCGTAAATTTTGGCCTGTACGCAGCACTCGGCACACGGGTCATGCTGGATTTGTCCATAAAGGAACTGCGCCCCGGCGATCTTGTCGTCATCATGCCGGAGCAGCAGCGTCAGGCGCTTTCCGATACCGTCGGCACGGATACTTTTTGGCAGGCTGTTGACGGAGACTTTTCGGCACTTGCCTGCCTGCACGCGCGAGATTTCGGTCCGTTGTTGGGGGCGTTTCCGCGCTTTGCAGGTGCGAAGTTCCGCTATTTTCTCACCGGTGCGCCTTCCCCGGACGGCGTCTATCGCCGCGGCTCCTTCAATGCGGTGGGCGATGTGGTAAATCCGCTCTGCAGCGCCAATATTTTGCCGGATGGTTATGACACGACAATGCCGGTACGCTTTGATCCCTCGATGCTGGACACCGACTTCTGTGATGCGCTCAACGCCTACACTGCACAGGGCGAGTCTGTCGGGGCAGCTGTCTTGTATCATTTCCCGCCGATGAATGTGCTTGCTGTAGCGAACGCAGAAAATATTGACACGTATGCCGACTATCTGCAGTCGCAGCTGACTGCACCTCTGACAGGTGATCCGCATACCTGCGTGATGGACGCCGGGTGGTTCTATGACACAAATTTCCATCTGAACGTGAGCGGCAAGACCGTCTTTACGCGGCAGCTCATCCGCGATCTCAAAGCTGTACTGGGAGACACCTCGTCTACCGAAATCGCGCTGCCCGCCATGCCCGCCCGCCGGATACAGACCGAAACAGAAGCCGCGAATAACAGCGATGCTGCATATTTTACATGGGAGAGTGACCGTCTTGTCGTCAATGCAGCGGGACGAGGCCGCCGCAGCTTGACGGTTCCGGGCGAGGTGGACGGACGACCCGTGACGGCGCTGGCCTCCGACACGTTTGCGGGATGCAGCACGCTGGAAAAACTGACGATACAGCAAAATATCACGGCGCTTCCGGATGGACTTTTTGCCAAATGCCCCGCGCTGCAGGAAATCACGCTGACCCAGCCGGACCCCGCGCGGCTTTCCGTGGGGCAGGCCCTGCTCGACGGTGCGCCCGCGTTCTGCCGCATCCGCGTGCCCGCCGCAAGCTACACCTCCTACTGCCTGAGCTACGCATGGTCGCCCTACGCGGAGACCTTCGCCCATTAAGGCAACACCGCGCAATTCCCGCCTTACCGCATCGCAAGGCAACTGTCTATACTGATAGCCGGATTGTGGAAAAGTACAGGGATCAACTTGCGTAAATTTTCACGCAGATTGGCCTCTCTTTTTTACATAGCCAACGTCTGGCAGGACTTGAAATGACAGTGCGGAGTGGGTATAATATAAAATGTTGCAGTGTGCCTTGTGAGATACAACGGAAGCGCTGGAATGGAAGGAAGCAGCGGGATCGAAACCCTGCGAGGATGAACATGAAATTCGATAGAAGAATTACAGATGAAATCTACACTTCCGATACGGTAAGGCTGGGAAAAAATGCATTTCAGGCCATGCGGGAGACGATCTATCATAATGGCGGTGTCGGAACCATTACCGGGTACTATGATGCCGAATTGTCGATTCTGTCGGTCAGTGATCTGTTGCTGCATAATCTGAACCACAGCTATGAGTCCCTGATGGAGCAGACAAAGGGTTCACTGAAGAATCTTTTCTATAAGAAAGATGCCGCATTCCTTGACAATGCACGCTTTCGTCAGATTCAGGGCGGAGGAGAAGGCCGGATCCTCATGGCAGATGGCTCTCCCGTCTATGTGCGTCTCTATAAAGAAGATGCAGCCGATACGGATGGAACGCCGATCTGGGTCCTGTCGGTACAGATGAACTGGGCGTATGAAAATCTTGCGTTAGTCAACGAATCTATTCATTCTGCGCTGTGGTATTTTGAGTGCAATGAAAACGGTGAAATCGTCAATGTGAACTGGAGCCATGCGTTCCGGCAGATCCTTGGATATCATGACATTCTGGATTTTCCGAACAATCTGGATTCGTGGTCGAACCTTCTGCACCCGGAGGATCATGACCGGGTAATGCAGCTGCTTTTGGAAACGATTGCTGACAAAACCAATACTACAAAATATAATGTTGAGTACCGACTGAAAATGCAGGATGGCCAATACCAGTGGTTCCGGGCATCGGCGGAGGTGATACGCCGTATGGATGGTTCGGCCAACCGAATTGCCGGAATCATCAGCAACATTGACGCGGAAAAAAGAAGCCGGATGCAGGCGCAGCGGGCAGCGGCATTTCACCGTGCATTTACCAGCGCAAACCTCTGCGAATACTATGTAAATCTGGAAAAGAACACCTTTGATACTTTCAAAGTGGAGCCCTCTTTGATGACGGCCTTTGAGCAGAACCACACATGGGATGGACTGGTCAGATTCTTTGTGGACAACTATGTGGTGGAAGAGGACAAAAAGTCTGTAACGGATTTCTACAATCGCGCCTACATCACGGAAAAATTAAAGGGGCTTGAGACGGAGCTGCGTCAGGAGTGCCGCATCGTTCTGAATGGGGAGGAACGATGGGTCAGCAACGTGGTCATGCGCGGCGAGATCGAAGATTCCGAATATGCGATGATTTTTCTGCGGGACATCACAGAGTCCAAAGCAGAGACGGCACGGCGGATGCAGATGGCCTCAGATAACGCATCGATGGATCTTTTGATCAAGAGTATGGTGCGTCTGCTGGACCGCTTTGTCGTCTGCGATCTGGAGAATGACCGGTATCGGTTCTATAATCTGCAAGGTGAAATGATATACGCGCCGACGGGAACCTACCATGATTTTGTGGAGCAGGTGGCTGTAAGGTATAAGACGTTGGAGCCATTGGCGGCGATAGACGCATTGTTCTCACCGGAAAATATCCGAAAGAATCTGCAGGGCGAGAACGACATCTACAAATTTGAATACTGCTCCATGGATGAGAACACCTATAAGATCGCTTCCTTCATTCCGCTGGAGTGGGATGGCACAAAGCTGGTCAAAGCACTGTTGGCATCTATGGATGTGTCACAGGAGAAAAAGGCCGAGATCGAATCCCATAAGGCACTGAAGGATGCGTACCGGGCGGCGGAAAACGCAAGCCGCGCCAAGACGGAATTTCTCTCCAATATGTCCCATGATATCCGTACACCGATGAATGCAATCGTTGGCTTGACCGCCATTGCGGGAGCGAATATCGAGAGTCAGGACAGGGTGCTCGAGTGCCTTGGCAAGATCACAAAATCGAGCCGTCATCTGTTGGGACTGATCAATGAAGTGCTGGATATGGCCAGAATCGAGAGCGGGCGAATGAGCCTTGCCGAGGAGGATTTCAGCCTGCCGGAGCTGGTCGATAACCTACTCACCATCACAAAACCGGCAATCGACGAGCACAAACATCAGCTCGAAGTCCATGTTGAGCACCTCGAGCACGAAGCTGTCTGCGGCGACAGCCTGCGCATCCAGCAGATCTTTGTGAACCTGATGAGCAACGCCGTCAAGTACACCCCGGATGGAGGAAACGTCACCCTTACGATCAAGGAAAAACCGAACGGCTTCTCGGAGCTTGGCTGCTACGAGTTTTCCATCGAGGACAACGGCATCGGTATGACGCCGGAATTCCAGAAGATCATGTTCGAGCCCTTCAGCCGGGCAGACGATCACCGGACGACCAAGGTGCAGGGCACCGGTCTTGGCATGGCCATTGCAAGAAACATCGTCAACCTGATGAATGGTGACATTCAGGTCGAAAGCGCTCCCAACAAGGGAACGAAGATCACGGTCACGGTCTATCTGAAGCTTCAGGAGAACGAGAAGGAACAGGAAAAAGAACTGCTCGATCTGCCGGTACTGGTCGTGGACGACGACAAGACCTGCTGCGAAAGCACCGTTGCAACCCTTCAGGAGATCGGCATAGCGGGCGAATGGGTCCTGACCGGTAAGGAAGCCGTGGAACGCTGCGCGGCGCGGCACAAGACCGGCCACGACTATTTTGCGGTGATTCTGGACTGGAAGATGCCGGAAATGGACGGTATTGCAACCGCCAGAAAAATCCGGGAACAGGTAGGAAAAGATGTCACGATCATCATCCTGACTTCCTTTGATTTCAGCGAGATCGAAGAAGAAGCCAGAGCAGCGGGCGTGAATGCGTTTATGGCAAAACCGCTGTTCCGTTCTCGTCTGACGGCAACTCTGCGGCAGTTTACATCCGGGAAGAAGGAGAAAAACGCCCGGAACTATCTGGAAGACTTTGCAAAGGAAAACTATGCGGGCAAGCGGATCCTTCTTGTGGAAGATAACGAGCTGAACCGTGAGATCGCAACCGAGATCATAGGCATGACGGGCGTGACCATCGACAGCGCCGAAAACGGAAAAATTGCAGTCGAAAAGGTGATGGAAGCGCCGGAAAAGTGGTACGATCTCATTTTTATGGACATCCAGATGCCCATCATGAATGGTTACGAAGCCACTGCTGCGATCCGTTCGCTTGCCGGCAGCCGGGGCAAAGTGCCCATCATTGCCATGACGGCAAATGCCTTTGCCGAGGACGTGCAACTGGCAAAGAACACCGGCATGAACGAGCATATCGCCAAACCGCTTGATTTGAATAAGCTGAACGATGTACTGAAACAGTGGCTGTGATCTGTACATTGCAGTAAGGCGCGTGATACTGTTGACCGGGCAATCAAAAAGCATGAAATGAAGAACGCCGAGGAATCCCTTCCCATATATGGGAGGAACCCTCGGCGTTCTTTAGTTTATATAGCAATCCAACTCGTCCATAGCGTCATCTACGCCTGCTGCGTAGTCCGGGTCGCTGTCGTAGCGATCCTCATCGTAGTCGTCATCATCATAGATGGCATCGTAGCCATCGTCATAGGAATCATACGTCTTGTAGGATTTTTTGCTGCTGGAGTAAGAACTGCTGTACGAAGATTTGGAGCTGTAAGAAGTGCTGCTCTTGGTGGAAGATTTGGAAGGGCGATGTACCCAGCAGTAGGCAGAGTCCTTATCCGCTTCTCGCGTGCAGCCGTCCTTGATGCAGGTGTATTTATGCTTTGTGCCGGAGCTGCTGCCGGACGGTCTTGAGCCGCTGCCGGAGGCGCTGGAATTGCTCTTCGTGGGTTTATGTACCCAGCAATAGGCAGAGCCCTTAGCCGCTTCTCTGGTGCAGCCGCTCTTGATGCAGGTATACTTGGCAGCGAATGCACCGGTGCACAGGACGCAAGCAGTCAGCGTAATGAGCATTGCGCAAAGAATGCTTTTCCAAATAGTCTTTTTCATGGTAAAGTCCTTTCTGTCATGTACGATATTTTACCGGTGACGTTTTCCGTCAGAAATCATCACCGCCAAAATCATCCGAACCAAAGTCATCAGAATCAAGATCGTCCGAATCGAGGTTGTCCTCATCATTATCGAACTCATCCATCAGCGCTTTACGGCTTTCCTCTTCCTCTTGGATACGATTCATTGCCAGAGAATAGTGAATATATCCGTCAATGCCCTTACCATAGACCCCGAACTCCATATCCTTCAGCATAGTAGTTACCTCCGCTTTGTATTGGGGAAGGGAACCGCTCCCTTCGATACTTCTATTATAAATCATGGCCTGTCCTATAATTTGGACTTTAAACACATTGTACGAAATTATACAATTCTCTGCTTTGACACAAACAAGCGCTCTCTGCAAATTCGCCTCATCTTGAGGATTTGCAGAGAGCGCCTGTTAAATTTACTGTTTCATCACCCAATAATTTTCCTCTTTGGGTCTTCAAGTATTATGAATAAGGGATACAAAGGCAAACTGGAAGTTTCATGTGCTCAACAAACTGGAATTGGTTTTATAGAGGTCTTTGCAAATACACCATATCTACAAGGTGTACACCACACTCATATATCGGGTGATCATAATGATCCGTAAAGAAATTTGGCACGATATACGAGCGTACAAAGCCACATTTTTCATAAAAGGGTATCGTCAATGGGCTGTCGCCGGTTCCCACTTGCAGTATCGAAAATTGTCCACGGTATTTTTCAACAAGAAATTCAATCAGTGCTTTGGCATAGCCTTTTCGCTGAAATGGGGGAACTGTAGCGATATTCTTAATTTCAAGTATTCCAGTCCCTTCATCCGTTACGACACACTCGCATTTCACTCCGTCATCATCGAGAACATACATTTTACCTTTATAGAGATAACGGTCAACCATATCTTCTTGCTCATCCGCCAATAGGAGCAAATCAAGATATTGTTTTTTGTTTTCTGAAACTTCTACAATTCTCATCAATCACACCTGCAAATTCCGATTTTGCGATTACATAATCTGGGAGTTGTCTGTTATTAAATACCTGCGGCAAATTCTTCTATTAAACTGTTTATCAATTCCGGTTTGTCTGTATTAGAATTATGTCCAGCTCCTTCAATCCACTTCAAAGAAATTTTGCTCTTTTGGTGCCATGCTTTGTTATACCTTATACATGAACCAGCATGGTCTTGAGTTCCACATATTAACAGAGATGGGCACTTCAGTTCATATGGCAGATTCTTTTCCATTGCCTCTGCCAAAATACGAAAACCATGCCCAGCAATTTGCGCATAACGCTTTTGGTCACCATCATAGACCAGCATCATTTCACGCATTAGATTTCTGCCATAATCAGACGTGGCAACTCCTTCCGTCCCTGATTTCAAAAGCAATTTCCACGGATAATGAGCATATACTGGTTCCATTCGCTTCAGAAGCCAGAGTTCAACCGCAGTCACATAGTTTCGTTGCAACGGTGCAGAGTCAATGGAGACAAAACCTGTTAATCGGTTTGGATAGAGCTGTGCATAAGCCTGCCCAACATATCCGCCCATAGACTGCCCAACAATGACCGGTTTGGCAATTTTATCTTGATTTAAAATATCGTTCAGCCATTTTGCCTTATCGAACAAATCGAAATCAAACCGAAACGGCCATGAAGCGGCGTGTGCCGGTGCATCCCATACCACAACATTATACTTCTCCTTGAAATGTTGAATCTGCTTATCAAACAATCTATGATCGGCAGTCAATCCGGGCAGAAAAACAAGGGTAATTTCATCCGGGTGTGAAACGTTTGTCCAATAGTGGATTGTTCCGCAAGGAGTCTGATATGTTTTTTCTTCCATTAATTTTCTCTCCAAAACTTTCGATTTGCAAAACCGGGAGCCATCTTAATCAAACAGTGCTCTCAGCCACGCCCAAAGCCTCAAAATGATAACGCGGTTTCCCCACGCGTCTTTTGCCATACTCGATAGCTTCTTTCGGGCAATAGCAAATACAGGCCATGCAATGCGTACAATTTGCCCCCCCAGACAGGTTTATCCTTATCCAGACGGATGTTATTCAATGGGCACAGCTGCACGCATTTTCTGCAGCCGATACAGGCATCACTTACCGTAAAAGCATCTGCCTTGACGATTTTCTTATAGAAAATGGGATTTACCGCACCACTCATAAAGCGGTCATACAAATTATTTCGCGGTGCGGGTAATTCCATCCCATTGCGGATACAGTCAATGATGCTTCGGATAGCGGGCTTTGCGTTCTCGACAATCGCTTTTGCTTCCTGCTTATCCGGTACCGGGAACAAAGCAATATAATTCTCCGGCATAACGATTTGGGCCGTGCCCATGTAGGTAAGGGCTTTCTGTGCGGCAAGCTCCCGGTTGTATTTTGCTGCATTGCCGATCTCGCTGCCGCAATCCATCACGAACCAGATGCGCTTTGCACCAACCAATTCCGCTTTTCCAAGCCAGCCGGAAACAATATGCGGAATACGCCAAGCATAGGTGGGCGTGACCAATATTACATTTTCCTCTGTCTGAACAGACGAGGTGTCTTCCGCCTTGATGCGCTCATTAAGATTGAGGCAATCTGTTTCGAGCGCAGATGCGATACATTTTGCAATATATTTGCTGTTGCTCGTGCCGGAATAGTACAGAACCATCTTCAATCTGCCTCCATATCTCCGCACAAACGGTCTGTCACAAGCGCCTTGCAGCGTTCCCGGTGGGCAATATGCAGCGGATGATTTTGAAATGCTTGTAAAGCATCTGCATCCCGCAACTCGGAATAGAACACGAGGTCATACTCCCCGCCGGCAGTGTTTGCATTGATTTCTGCGCAGCGGAGGCCATCAATATGACCGACCATTGTCGCAACGGATTTTTGCAGGAACGCCAGTGCTTCCGCTTCTTTGTGTTCCGCTTTAACCGTGTCAGTGTATTTCCAAAATAAAATGTGACGGATCATAGCAATTTCACTCCACAAATTTAGCCATGTACTTCAGATTTCGAACAAAATGTCCCTTGTTCTTTGGAAAACAATCACGAATATCCGTGATTGGGCTGTCTGCAAACTTGTCTAGGGCATCTGCCTGTAATTATTGTTTTGTTGATTCCGCCTCCATCATAAGGCGGTCAAAATCGCTTTGGTACTGCC
>ENA-USUG01001512-USUG01001512.1-human-gut-metagenome-genome-assembly--contig:-NODE-1512-length-38949-cov-9.418476_pt1 | contig 38949 bp, 29 predicted proteins | sample MGYA00250059_ERZ773394 | MGnify/ENA primary metagenome ERZ773394 (study PRJEB29103, sample SAMN06111957) | human gut metagenome | biome: human gut; feature: ankylosing spondylitis patient; material... | reverse complement strand
CTGGAAGAACTTTTAGAAGCTTAAAAATAGCTGAAAACAGAATTGGTGGTAGACAATCATTCATGCGTTTGTCGTGAGGTTTTGAGGGAAAGCACTTGCCAAGTTTCTATGAATCCCTTATAATTAGTTCCAAATAGGAAAATTTATATCTGTCCGGCATTCCGGCACAAATCGATGCGGATTGCCGGGCAGTTATCAAGAAGTACATGCACATATTTCAGGAGGCACCCGATGAATCAGGAAAAAATTATTGTTATCGACTTCGGCGGCCAGTACAATCAGCTGGTTGCCCGTCGTGTCCGTGAATGCCATGTATACTGTGAGATCTACTCCTACCGGACTCCGATCGAACAGATCAAGGCAATGAATCCGAAAGGAATCATCTTAACCGGAGGTCCGAACAGCGTTTATGAGGAAGGTGCTGCTACATGCAGCAAGGAACTGTTTGAGATGGGCGTTCCGGTACTCGGACTCTGCTACGGCGCGCAGCTGATGTCCCACGTTCTCGGCGGACATGTATGCAAAGCACCGGTCCGTGAGTACGGCAAGATCGAAGTGACTGTGGACAAGACAAGCAAGCTTTTTGGAAATGTATCCGAGAAGACGATCTGCTGGATGAGCCACAATGACTACATCGAGAAAGAAGCACCTGGATTCAGAATCGTCGCACATACTCCGGACTGCCCGGTTGCAGCCGCTGAGTGCGAGGAGAAGAAATTATATGCGATCCAGTTCCATCCGGAGGTTCTTCATACTCAGGAAGGTACAAAGATGCTCCATAACTTCATCTATGAAGTCTGTGGATGTGCCGGAACATGGAAGATGGACGCATTTGTTGAAAACAGCATCAAAGCGATCCGCGAGAAAGTTGGAAATGGAAAAGTTCTCTGCGCGTTATCCGGTGGAGTTGACTCTTCTGTTGCAGCCGTTATGCTCGCAAAGGCAGTCGGCGACCAGCTCACCTGTGTATTCGTTGATCACGGTCTTCTCCGCAAGAACGAGGGAGACGAGGTCGAGGAAGTATTCGGACCGAACGGCCCGTATGATCTGCACTTTATTCGCGTAAATGCCCAGCAGCGTTTCTACGATAAATTAGCTGGCGTTGAGGAGCCGGAGAGAAAGAGAAAGATCATAGGTGAGGAGTTCATCCGTGTATTCGAGGAAGAGGCAAAGAAGATCGGTGCTGTTGATTTCCTTGTACAGGGAACAATTTATCCGGACGTTGTAGAGAGTGGTCTCGGTGGAGAATCTGCAGTGATCAAATCCCACCACAATGTCGGAGGACTTCCAGATTACGTTGACTTCAAGGAAATTATCGAGCCGCTCCGCGACCTGTTCAAGGACGAGGTTCGTAAAGCCGGTCTGGAACTTGGAATTCCGGAGAAGCTCGTATACCGCCAGCCGTTCCCGGGTCCGGGACTTGGTATCCGTATTATCGGCGCCGTAACACCGGAGAAAGTAAAGATGGTACAGGAAGCTGACGCAATCTATCGCGAAGAGATCGCAAAGGCAGGAATCGACCGCAATATCGGTCAGTATTTCGCAGCCCTGACCAATATGCGCTCCGTAGGCGTTATGGGTGATGAGAGAACCTACGACTACGCGATTGCCCTGAGAGCCGTAAACACCATCGACTTTATGACTGCCGAGGCCGCTGAGATTCCGTGGGAAGTTCTCGGAATTGTATCAAGTCGTATTGTCAACGAAGTACCGCATGTTAACCGCGTACTCTATGACTGCACAGGGAAACCGCCGGCTACGATTGAGTTTGAGTAAGCAAAAATGCTTAGTAAACCCAGCGTTTATGCGGGTTTGCAGCATTTTTAAAAGTCTTTTGATAACAAATTGATAACAGTTGCATGAGCGCCATTATTCTTGTAATCCAGTGGTTTTAGGGTTAGAGAATGATTGACAGGTGGTTGTGCAACCAATAATCCATATTATAAACGAAGCCCTTAGCTGTGGGTAAAAACTCATGGCTAAGGGCTTTTTGTCGTGCTTATTTTTAGTCGATATCTTCGGAAAATATTTTTTTAAAACTCTGAAAGTTATCGCCAAACTCTTTGTAAAACTCTCGCTTTGATATAGGTTTCTTTGTGGAGAGTTTTTCATATAGGGTGTATGCAGCAGTTACTAAAGTCAGTGTGTTGAAATCAGCAATTTCACTAATTATTTCTTCATCGTGATTGGTAATCAATGTTGTATCCTCCTTACACTAATCAGTGAGTTTATCTTTAAATGCTTCGACCAGAGCGTCGCTAAGTTCCTGTGATGGGACTTTTGCCCATGTTTGCGTGGTATCAAACTCCGGGTAGTGGTAACGCCACTCATCGTATTTGTCTTTACTGATCTCTTCAGAAGATAGCTTGTCAGCCTGCTCTTTCCAGGCATACAACATTTTCTGGAGTTCGTGAGCGTCTTTACCTTTGGAAGTATCAACTTTCAGACAGATTTCTCCGTCTGATCCACTGACAGTCAGACCGTACAAATCTTCAAGGGTAAATAAAGTGTGCATCAGTCCGATATAGCTGTCAATGTCAGGCACATCGAGGGCATGAGGGGAAACATCCAGAGCCTGTGCCAGTGCAGCAGTAAGTTCCGCCTTCGGTTTTCTTGTTCCAGTTTCGTATTGTGCTAAACGTACATCGGCACTTCGCTCAGGAAAGCCGACAATCGTACCAAGATATTTCTGTGTCATCCCACGCAGAATGCGAAAAAAATGTATTCTTTCTCCAATCGCCATAACGTGTCCACTCCTTGTATGTATTTTACAATGAGTATAGCAGATATGTTTAAGAGAAGTCAAGATAATATAAAGCAAAAAAGTTTAATATTTTCCGAAAAGCCACTTGACACAAGCAAATATGCTTAGTATAATAAGTTCGAAATTAAGCAAATAAGTTTAATAAAAACAAAATGACCGTCCGAACAGTATAAACCGCCAAGAACTTGCCAGACAGCAAGCAAGCGCCTGATCTACTACGGTATATCGGGACAGCACAGTGCCGAACAGGGAATACCTGCTGGAACTTCATTCGGATAGAACGGCAATAAAAACGAAAGAAAGGGTTGATTATATGAAAAACAGATTTATTTGTGCCGAAGAAGTGGCACAGGAACTAAGCGTATCAAAGCCGTATGCTTACAAGCTAATCCGTCAGTTGAATGAGGAACTGAAAGTAAAAGGCTTTATTACCATTTCAGGACGGGTAAACCGTCAATATTTCTATGAAAGGCTCTACGGAGCAGGAAAGGGGGACGAATAATGCCGGTATTCAAAAACGAGGACAATGGAACATGGTATGTGATGGCGAGGTATGTAAACTGGAAAGGCGAGCGTAAGCAGAAATGCAAGCGTGGCTTTGCTACCAAGAAAGAAGCACAGGAATGGGAGCGGATGTTCCAGTTGCAGAACTCTTCGGACATGGATATGAGTTTTGAAGCTTTTACCGAACTGTATATCCGGGATATGAAAAGCCGTCTGAAGGAGAACACATGGCTGACAAAAGAGCATATCATCCGCACGAAGATTTTACCTTATTTCGGCAAGCTGAAAATCAGCGAGATTTCTACAAAAGAGGTTATCGCATGGCAGAATGAAATGCTTGCCTATCGGGATGAGAAGAAAAAGCCATATTCACAGACCTATCTGAAAACACTGCACAATCAGTTGTCCGCTATCTTCAATCATGCGGTGCGGTATTATGAACTGCGTTCCAATCCTGCCGCCAAGGTGGGAAATATGGGAAGTGAGGAACATAAGGAAATGCTGTTCTGGACGAAAGAAGAATATAAGAAATTCTCATTCGAGATGATGGACAAGCCTGTTTCCTTTTACGCTTTTGAAATGCTTTACTGGTGCGGTATCCGGGAGGGAGAACTGCTGGCACTGACTGCCGCTGACTTCGATTTTGAAAAAGAAACGGTCAGAATCAACAAGTCCTATCAACGATTACACGGAGAAGATGTGATTACCACGCCGAAAACAAAGAAAAGCAATCGCATGATCAAAATGCCGAAGTTCCTTTGTGAAGAAATGCAGGAATATTTGCAGATGCTTTACGGATTGAAGAAGAAAGACCGAATTTTTACGGTCACAAAGAGTTATCTTCATCACGAGATGGACAGAGGTGCGAAAGCCGCAGGAGTAAAGCGTATCCGTATCCATGATTTACGGCACAGCCACATCAGCCTGCTGATTGATATGGGATTTTCAGCGGTGGCGATTGCAGATCGTGTAGGGCATGAAAGCATTGACATCACTTATCAGTACGCTCATCTGTTCCCGTCAAAGCAGACGGAAATGGCAGATAGATTAGACGATTTAGGGAAAGGAGAGATTGAAAATGTCAGTTAAGAACAGAGATAACAAAAACCGTTGGAGAAACATTACAGTAGGGTTTCGGGTATCACCCGAAGAAAATGAACTCATCAACAAGGCAGTCGCCTTATCAGGACTGCCGAAGCAGGAATACTGTTACCGCCGTTGTCTGAATCAGGATGTAGTGGTACAGGGCAATCCCAGAGTATTCAAGGCTCTCAAAACGGAACTTGCTGCTGTCCTTACAGAATTAAAGCGGATTGAAGCAGGAAACGGTGTGGATGAGGAACTGCTGAATATCATTGAGTTAATCGCCGTTATTCTTGGCGGTCTGAAAGGAGAGGATGAGGATGGAAAATAAAAAAGAAAAGACTGCCCCGGATGTATCTGTTTGCGCAGATACGGAGCAGCCGATTTCAAAAAAACCTATAAGTAGTATATCCGAGAATGGTGGAAATATCAAGAGTTTTGAGGAATTGCAGAGAGAAATGCAGTTGCGATCAGACCCGTCCTATCTCCAGACCATTTCCATGAATGAACTGTTTGACACACAGTATCAGAGTAAGCAGCCGTTGATTGACGGACTGCTCTACCCCGGCACTTATATCTTTGCAGGTTCGCCCAAACTGGGAAAGAGTTTTTTGATGGCACAGCTTGCCTACCATGTCAGCACGGGCACACCGCTTTGGAATTATACCACCCGAAAAGGAACGGTGCTGTATCTGGCACTTGAAGACGATTACCGCCGCTTGCAGGAGCGTTTGTACCGGATGTTCGGGACGGAAAGTACCGATAATCTTTACTTCTCTGTTTCTGCCAGTCAGCTTGGAAATGGACTGGATGAACAGCTTGCAAGATTTGTGGCAGAGCATAAGGACACAAAGCTGATTATCATTGATACACTTCAGAAAGTGCGTGAGGTTGGCGGCGATAATTACAGTTACGCAAATGACTATCAGATTATGGCAAGACTGAAAAATTTTGCGGATGCTCACGGACTTTGTTTACTGCTCGTACACCATACAAGAAAGCAGAATGCGGATGATAAGTTTGATATGATTTCCGGGACAAGCGGACTGCTTGGAGCAGCAGACGGAGCATTTCTTCTTCAGAAAGAAAAACGGACAGGCAATGCCGCAACACTGGAAGTATCGGGCAGAGATCAGCAAGACCAGAAGCTGTATCTTGTCCGCAATACAGAAACTTTGTTGTGGGATTTGCAAAAGGCAGAAACAGAATTGTGGAAAGAACCGCCAGAGCCGTTACTGGATGAGATTGCGGAGCTTGTTATGAAAGACAATACTTATTGGGAGGGTTCTCCAACGGCACTTGTTGCATTGATAAATGTGGACATTCAACCTCATGTTATCACAAGAAAGCTGAACGTTCTTGCAGGAAGATTATATGCAGAACATAGGATTCTCTTTCGGAGTGAGCGTGTCCATGAGGGACGGAAATTAAGACTCTGGAAAGACAATACAGAAAATGCGTGACAGTTCGTGACAGTCGTGACGGTATTTTTGACAGCGGGGCGGTATCAAAATAACCGTCACGACTGTCACATACTGTCCCGGAAAGGATGGATGAGATGGGAAATGTGCAAATATCACAGGAATTATTTATGCAGTTGCTCTGCTTTCATTTAGTTGAAGATGAGAGCTGTGAGAAAGAAATCAAGCAGGGGTTAGAGAAGAAACTGGACAAGATGGTCATGCGTGACCTGTACGGAAAATTTAAAACTGCCCCGACAGAGGAAGAACGGGAACGGGCGAGAAAGGAATATCTGGACAGACGAGGAGTGCCGGAGAGTTTCCAATGGTAATGCTTCCTTGATGATAAGAACAGGAGCGTGGTACGCCCCTGTGGATAGCAGACAAGGAGAAATCTGGAAAGGAGAATCATGCAATGAGAGAAGGAAGATTAGGTTATAACTGTGAAAATGGCAGATATGGATTGCTGTCAATGGACTTGTGGGTTGATACGGGATTTCACTGCGGAGAGTGTATGGAAGTTCTTGTGAACGACCAGTGGGTACGGACAAGGATGGAGATGAATCCTGCAATGGAATGGTATCTGGTTGGAACGCCCTACTGCGGCGATCTGGAATATGTGCGGGCAAGAATACCAGAATAAATCAGATAGAAAAGTAAAGAATCGGTTTGCTGTCAGGGAAAAAAATAAGCCCGGATACGGGCAAATAAAAAGGGCGGATACGCCCAAGATGAAAAGCACAAGCTGAAACATGGTACAGAAAGGTAGCACCTTATAAAGCCCTCGGCGTTTGAGAGCGAAATACACAGAGCACAAACTTCGTTTATGCTCTGTGTATTTCGCCCTTGCAGGGGGCAACCGCCGATAGGCGGATAGTTCGTAAACAGGTGCCTATGCACCTACTCACAGCAAAGCAGGCGAGAGCCGGAAAGGAGAATGCTTATAGGCAGACATTCATTTATCAGACAAAACAAGCTGTCTGATGTAGCAGGAAGAATTGACTATATTTCCAATCCGAAAAGACAGGAATATCTCTATGCTACCTATCAGACGGAAGGAGCAACACCAGAGTTCTGGAAAAATCTTGCCAGAGAGAATCAGTTGGATTTTAAGGCAAGCGGAACAGCAGGGAAATGTATTGAAGGACGAGAGTTTATCATTGCACTTCCAGAAAGTTTTGTTGAGTACAAGGCAGATAATGTAGTAAGGCTTTTCACGGACAGCTTTCATAAAAGATATGGTGTAGAATGTAGTGCGGCACTTCACCATAACAAAAGAATGACCAATTACCATATCCATCTTGTATTCAGCGAACGGAAAATGCGGGAACATCCCGAAGTGAAAATTGCTATCAGAAATATGTTTTATGATGAGCAGGGAAAGCACAGACGCACGAAGAAAGAGATTTTAGATGAGCAGAGAAATCTTCGGGTAGGATGCAGCATTATTCCCAAAGGGGAAGTTTATGAGAGCCATATTTTTACGAAGAAAGATGAATGGTTTAAGAACGATGCTTTTACCAGAGAAGTGAAGGAAATGTTTACGGAAATCATCAACAGTCATGTGAAAGAAGAATCTGAAAAGCTGTCTGTATTTCAGCAGGGCGGTGTGTATCTGGCAACGAAGAAAATCGGGAAGAATAATCCGAAAGAAGCAGAGATACGGGCAGATAATGCGGCAAGGCAGGAATGGAATCGGACGGTTGATGTGGCATTAGTCGAGGGCGTTCCCGAAGAAGATATTTTAACGGTCAAGCGGGAAGAAATCACAGACAAAACGCTGCAATCAATAAGGACACATGGTTGGCTGCCGGATATGTTTCAGCAGATTATCCGTGGTGCGAAAGACTCCTTACAAGAAATGATTTTTAAATTTAAACTGCCGCAGAAGCCAGTACCGAAGATTGATTTGCAGGAATGGAATGATATGCGGAAGCTGATGGAAAAACTTCAGAAGCAGTCACAGGCGATAAAGTCCACGCAGCAGGAGATTTCCACATTGAAGAAACAGCTTTCCGAAACAACAGGACTTTTCAAAGGGAAAGTACGGAAATCCTTAGAAGGAAAAATTGAACAGGCAGAGAAACAGGAAAAACGTATCCACACGAATATGGAGCAGACTGTAAAACAGGCAGGATATCCAGACGTTCAGTCTTTTGCAAAGACATATCAGAAATCGGAAAAGTTGATTCGGGAATACAATGAGGAGCTACAGGCATGGGAAAATCAGACAGAACAGAAGAAAGAGCAGTCATCAGAACCGCCGAAAAAGGCAAGTATACGGGAAAAAATGCACCGCTATCAGCAGGAAAGCAGGCAACAGCCAAAACAGACGGTAAAGAAAAAATCAAAGGACAGAGAACGATGAGAAAGGTGGAACAGAAAATGAAGAAAACTATTAAGGATAGCTTTGAAATGGGGAGATAGAATGCAAGAAGATAGTGGAACAAAAAAACATTTGTAATTAATAAAGCATGGAGATTCTCGATATTAACCTGGTTTAATTATGTACTATATTACGACCATTATATTGAATTTTTTAGACTGATATGATATGATTTTTATACCGAAAATATTGGAGGTATTTATACATGTCAGAGTTTTTTGTAAATGATAAATATAGAGTTTTAGAGTGTATGGCAAATCGGCAAATTTCTGTGAATAACGAATTGATTGTCAAGTTATCACAACAAGAGATTGCTGATATATTGCATTTTACGAAAACTAAAGTTAATATAATTATTGGAGAATTAAAAGATAATGGATATATCGTTCAACTTAGCACAAGAGGAAAATATTCCCTTACTGACAAAGCAAATATAGAAATTGATAAAATGAGTAATAAGGAGGTTATATAATGAATATTAACACAATGCCTTTAGAGGCTGAAACCCGTGTACTCATTGATCGTAGTCTTGAAAATCTTGGTTGGAAATTGGATGGAAAAGACCAAAATGTATATTATGAGCAGCCGAAGACTGAAGCAGAAAAGAAAAAACTCAAGGGAAAAAGACCAGATTATGTCCTTTACTCTAAAGAAAGTGATAAACCGCTTATTGTAATTGAAGCAAAAAAGAAAGGAGCTCGAATTGATACTGCTTTGGAACAAGGCATAGATTATGCAAGAGCCATTGAAGCTCCTCTTGTATTTGCTACAGATGGTGTTTTTTGTAAGGCTTTCCACACTGTAGCAAATAGACCACCCATTTTAAATGGAGAAGAAATCGATGAATTTATTCGTGAGGCACTTGCGTTAAGATATTTGACTTCTTATGAGGTAAATACAGTCAGTCCAAAAGTTCAATATGACCGTAAAGAACTCATCAGAATATTTGATGAGGCAAATAACATGCTTCGTGGAGAAGGCTTGCGAGCCGGCATTGAGCGTTTTGGAGAGTTCGCTAATATTCTGTTTCTTAAACTTATCAGTGAGAGTGAACAAATCAAAAAAGAAAGTGGAATTCAAACCAAGTTTGATATTTCCTGCAGTTGGGATAGTATTAAAAAAATTCCATCTTCAGCAAGAATTGAATATATTAATAATACGGTCTATGATAGACTTAATACTCTTTATAGCACAGATATTTTTACTCCGCTACAAATCAGAGATGAGAGCATATTGAAAGAGATCATGGATAAACTTGATCCTCTTATGCTGACTGATGTGGATAGTGATGTTAAGGGAGATGCATTTGAATACTTTTTAAAAGCATCTACTTCTACAAAAAATGATTTAGGTGAATATTTTACGCCTCGTCATATTGTAAAAACAATGGTTCGTTTGGTGAATCCACAAATTGGTGAGACTATTTATGACCCATTTTGTGGAACGGGTGGCTTTTTAATTGAAAGCTTTCGTCATATTTATAATAACATGGCCCGTACTGAATCAAATCTTAAGACACTGCGTGAAAAAACAGTTTATGGGCATGAAATTACTAACACTGCGCGTATAACAAAAATGAATATGATTCTTGCAGGTGATGGACACAGTAATATTGAAATGAAAGATAGCCTTGCAAATCCAATAGACGGAACATCAACGTATACTGATGAAAACGGTGTAGTTCATCATAATGGATTTGATATTGTTCTTGCGAATATGCCATATTCACAGAAAACCAAATATGGTAAACTTTATGATCTGCCAAGTACGAATGGTGATAGTATTTGCGTTCAGCATTGTATGAAAGCAATTAATAGTGCTTCTGCGAATGGACGTATGGCTCTTGTAGTTCCAGAGGGCTTTTTATTCCGAAAAGATTTGACGAAAACACGCGAATATCTATTAAAGAATTGTCAGTTGCAGAGTATTATTTCACTGCCGCAGGGAGTGTTTTTGCCTTATACAGGTGTGAAAACGGACATCATTTACGCCACGAAAGTAAATCAAAAAATTAAAGATTCAGAAAGAAACAAAAGCTTTTGGTATTTTGATGTTAAAAGTGATGGATATACACTTGACAATCATAGGCGCAAACTTGATACCCCAAGTGATTTGAGTAAATATGAGGAATATCGAAAATTTGATAAAGATCAGGCTGAGAATATGTTAAAAGTGGGATTTGAAATAATCCCGTTTGATAAAGTACATAGAAACTCAAATATTCTTGTAGGTAGTAGATATAGAGAACAAAAAGCCATTATTTCAAATTATGATATTGTTACGATAGGTGATGTAGCAACTTTAGTAAGTGGGTATGGTTTTCCGGTTGCTTTGCAGGGTCAAGCAGGCACAATCCCATTTTATAAAGTTGGAGATATGAATTTGGCAGGTAATGAAATAGAAATGCACGATAGTAGGAACTATGTTTCAATAGAAATAGCTCAAGAACGAAAATGGATTACTTCACCAAAAGGAACTGTGATTTTTCCTAAAATAGGAGCGGCTATTGCAACAAATAAAAAACGGATTCTTTCGGAACCTGCAATATTTGATAATAATGTTATGGGTATAATTTGTAATGAAAGAATTATGCCTAAATTTATGTGGTATGTCCTTAATTCGATAGATATATCTAATTGGGCAACTCGGGCTAATCCGCCTTCTATATCGAAAGATATTGTTTTAGAACAAAGAATTCCGTTGCCGCCGCTTGAAGTTCAGCGACAAATTGTTTTTGAACTTGATAGATATCAACGAATTATCGAGGGGGCTCAAAATGTTATAGATAATTATCAACCTAAGTTATTCTATAGAAGCAAAGAATTTAAGGCTTTAGAGGATATTGCTCTTTTTAAACCTTCAAAAGATGAAATTAAGTCATTGCCTGGAGACACTGAAGTATCATTTGTACCAATGGCAACTCTCAATACATTTGATGCATTTTTTGAGAGTAACGAAACTCGGAAGTTAGAAGAGGTTTCCACTGGTTTCACATATTTTAAAAATAATGATATCTTATTGGCCAAAATAACACCTTGTTTCGAAAATGGAAAAGCTGGAATTGCTCGAAATTTAAAGAATGGAATCGGATTTGGGTCTACTGAATATATTGTCATTCGTGCTGATAATTCGGTTGTTTATCCAGAATGGATTTTTTATCATATCAATACATGTGAATTTATTGATGGAGGAAAAATGTTTATGACTGGCACAGCTGGACAACAGAGAGTTGATATCAATTATGTAAAGCAATATCAGATACCGGTTCCATCACTTGATGAACAGAAAAAACTTCTTGATGAAATACACAGAGAGCAAGCCTTAATCGAACCGTCAAAAGAAGTTATTCGAACTTTTAATGCTAAGATTAGAGCAAAAATTAGAGAAATTTGGGGTGAGTAGTTGTGGTGGATACAGTTGATTATACAGACGTGCCTTATTTGCAAGAAATATTAAATTTTCTGCCTATAAATCCTGATGATGAAGAAGATGTAATTAATTATATCCAGAATATTACAAATGTTGTCGCCGTTAATTATAAATATAGCCAGTACCAATTTGCATATTTTGGTATTCATCTTATGTATATGACTTATATTTATTGCACTGCATGGAAAATTGGACAAATTGAGCCGGAGCGATACAAAGATGCTATTGTTTTTGCACGTCCGTATAGTGGAAGAGAAAAGGATTTGAAAATTGAGGATGCGGATTCTATTTTTGCTTATAGTATAATTCCTGAGAAAGATATTGCAAAATTATTCAAAATTATCGAATTGGATAAATCACAGATTTCAGTGGTTAGTGATTTGGTGGACACAAGAAATGATATGGCACATGCATCTGGTAAATTTGAAATTCTTACTGAGGAAAGTTTTGATGTAAAAGTAAGTAGCATTCTTACATCAATGAAAATGATTCATAGGTGTATGAATAAGCCAATTCGAAAGTGGTATGAACAAGTTCTACTAAGCTTTTGTGCAGGAGAATATGAGGAGTATGATGAACCGAAGGATATGATAGCAGAGCAGATGATTCAAGCTTTTAAGCTTTCAACCAATGAATTACTCATTTGTAATGAAATGAGTGTTAATGGCTTAATAACAGCTCATCGAGGTTATCAGACAAAGCTAAAAGAATTTAAAAAAGTTGTAGCAGAGTATTGTCAAGAATTAGGCTACATATAATTAAACAGGTAGTCTGATAAATAGATGGGATGTTGTTATTATCTACAGTTAGAGAGCAAGTGTTATCAACAGCGATAACAAAATGATAACATTAGCTCATACAGGCAAGATAATGTGAATAAATCAAAGATTCAAAAGAAAAGTAAACACGACAGCAAGTGATCTCTAAACAAAATTGATTAGTGATTGTCGAGTTTGAGTAAGCAATTGTTCTCGTCCCACCCAGACTCATCCAAGTGTCCGAGTGAAAAAGAACATAAAAAATATGAAGCAGAGTCAGATGAATTTCAAAGAAATTCGTCTGGTCCTGCTTCTTTTTTTGCAGCTGCATCCACTCCATGCATCCCATTCCCAAGCCCTCCCAAGCTCCTTCTTCAATCTCGAAAACAACCGGGAAAGTAAGAAAAAGACTTGGTTTATACTTAGATGGGAAGATGGGTAGGGAGGAAAGCAGAAGAGGCTTGGAATTTTCTCGTCCCGGAAGGTCGATTTTCAGGTAGATAAGAGGTTGATTTGAACATTGACAAAAAATTAAAAGATTGATATCATATACATATACAATATAAAGAAAATAATTTAAATGTCAACTTATAAAAGTATAAAGAAAATATAAACAGATTATAAAGGACGGCGCATGAACAAGGCAGAAAAATCACAAATAATAGTCCTTATTGCTTGCTTTGCTTGTGTTTTTTTGTCTGCAGCTTTAATATGGAATTATTATAAAAAGCCAGCTGATGAGAACGAAGCATTGATAGTTACAATAAAATATCCAGAATATGAAAATGCTGTTATAACACCGGTTTCTACAATGGAATGTGCTATAGATAATGAGTTTTTACATGAACTTCAACAAATATCAAGTAGTTCCGATGGAAATACGGATGAACATAGCTATAATTATCAATATGATACAGTACCTGATAGAATTTATATAAAGGCACCGGATATTTATGTATTTGAACAGGGCAAATCAAAATCATCAATGACACCATGTAGCGTTGGAAGTATAGCTTACTATGATGATGCACCTTGGTTTTCCATTACCGCAGTTACTATAGACAAATTATATACAAGAGTTTTTGATATAACTATTTCTATTAAAGCTTTTAAGGATATTGTTCCAGTAATGACAACACTAAAAATAGGAGATGTTGTTTTAGATGAAGTAAGAAGTGCACCAGAAAAAGAAACGGTATTTGAAAACGATAGTTATATTTCAGAAACATTTCAATTTCGATATAATCGAGGTGCATTAAGTGATATTTCTGATTTAGTTAATGAGGCAACATTCTGTACGGAAGATATTTTTCATAGAATAAGCGGAGCTCAAATAACAGCAGAGTGCAATATACCATCTGTTAAAGTTATTATTGAGAATTCAGAGTTATCGTCTAAATAGTATTTTAGAAAGACCGTGAAAACTGTTACTAGTTTTTGGTCTTTCTTTTTATAATATGATTTTTAGATTTAAGAGTTTCGTATTTAGTGAGCTGTAGTATGTGGAATACGAAGTCGCGTTTCCCTTAGCATCGAGCGATAAGGCTTAGATGGGATTGCTGAATGGAACAGAAGAGGCCTGGAGGCACAGAGACAGGCGCAGATGAAAAAGGATAAAAGGGACTTGAATAAAAAAGCCCCCGCACAGGTGATTAACAAACCGCCTATGTGGGGGAAAACTCATTTATGGATTATAATTCAGTTTTTACGAAGATATCGTAGATTGCCCGGATCGCCGGCTCAAAATCATCATTTGTAACGCCGATGATGATGTTCAGTTCACTGGATCCCTGGTCGATCATCTTTACGTTGATCTTAGCGTGTGCGAGGGCCGCGAAGATTCTTGCGGCAGTTCCGCGCATTGCCTTCATGCCGCGGCCTACGACTGCGATCACAGCGAGGTCGGACTCTAATGTGACAACATCAGGATGAACGGAGCGCTGGATACCGGAGAGAACAGACTGCTCTTTCTCCTGGAACTCATCCTGGTGAACGAGAACGGACATGGTGTCGATTCCTGACGGCATGTGCTCGAAGGAGATGCCGTTCTTCTCGAATACCTCAAGAACCTTTCTCCCAAACCCAATCTCGGAGTTCATCATTGCCTTGTCGATGTTCATAGCGCAGAAGCCCTTCTTTCCGGCAACACCTGTGATAGTGTAGTGCGGACGCTTGCTGGTATTCTCGACGATCATGGTACCCGGATCTTCCGGACGGTTCGTGTTACGGATATTGATCGGGATTCCGGCTTTTCTTACCGGGAAGATTGCGTCCTCATGAAGGACACTTGCACCCATGTAGGAGAGCTCACGGAGCTCGGTGTAGGTGATGGTTTCGATCGGAGCTGGATTCTCGACGATTCTCGGATCTGCTACAAGGAAACCGGAAACGTCAGTCCAGTTCTCATAGAGGTCTGCCTGGACCGCGCGTGCTACGATGGAACCTGTGATATCGGAACCGCCGCGGGAGAAGGTATGGATCGTTCCGTCCGGCTTAGCACCGTAGAAGCCAGGAATGACTGCCTGCTTTAAGGAAGCGAGATGCTCACGCATCTCCTCGTTTGTCTCCTCGGAGAGGAAATTTCCCTCAGCGTCGAAGCGGATCACATCGGCTGCGTCCACGAAGGTGAAACCGAGGTAATTTGCGGCGATGATGCCGTTCAAGTATTCTCCTCTGGAAGCCGCGTAGTCGCGTCCGGCTTTCTTTAAGAAATTCTCCTCGATCTTCGCAAATTCAAAATCGAGGTTTAAGTTTAAGTCAAGGCCATCGATGATATCGGTGTAACGTTTTCTGATCTGGTCAAGGATCCGTTTGTAGCTCTGACCTGCACATACAGCGTCATAACACTGATATAACATATCGGTCACTTTTGTATCTTTGCTGTCTCTCTTTCCCGGTGCGGACGGTACAACGTAGCAGCGGGTCTTATCGGCGTCGATGATCGCCTTTACCTTTTTAAACTGACGGGCACTTGCAAGAGAACTGCCGCCAAACTTTACAACCTTCTTCATAGTCTGTCTCCTGTGTAAGTAAATGATATATGCCGGATTCCACCTTAGTGGATTACCTTTGGTGTCGGGAAGTATTCGAAGAATACCTTGGCAACCATCTTGTCTCTGGAAATGTAGTGGTTCTGCCAGTAGCGGGCATCCAGGGAGTAGTTGCGGTTGTCGCCCATCATGAAGTAGCAGTTTTCCGGAACTTCAAAATGGTAAGTTTCATGCTGGTTCATCGGCTCTGCGATGTACGGTTCGTCGAGCGGTGTGTCAGATCCGTTTAAATAGACCTGATCGTCCACGATATCGATCACGTCGCCAGGCATACCGATCACGCGCTTCACATAGTAGATCGTGTGGCCGCGCTTTCCGACTTCGGAACCGCAGGCCGGGCAGGTATCCTGCTTATCGCCCTCTATGATCGCACCGCACTGTGGGCACTGCCAGCCAAAAACGAAGATTGCTACATCGCCGCGTTCCGGTTCGGAAAATTTGTAATGGAGTCTGGAGCCGATGACACGGCTTCCTGCCATGATGGTGTTTTCCATGGAACCTGTTGGAATCTCACTGTTTGCGATGACGAAAGTGGTGAGCACGAAGGCGATCACAGCGGCAGATACGAGAACCTGCACCCAGCTGATGAGCTCTGCCACCCAGCCTGTTTTTTCTTTCTTTTCTTTTTCGTTATTTTCCATATAAATGATGATAACCTCGTTTGACTAATATTTACGGGAAAGATATACTGTAAGAGTAAATGTTACTGCCCGTATGCATACAATAAAGAGTTTATGATAAATTGTCAAGTTTCGCAAGGGAATTTCGAAAAAGGTAAGGAAGTTTTTTATTTCCATTAGGAAATCCAGCGAAATCCGTAGACGAAATACGAATAACGAGAAGGCAGCAGCCTGAAATACGGAATTGCGATCCGGAAAATGCTTGCTGTGCAGAGAACATTTTCAGTTATAGTTTGTGCAGGAGAGAACAGCAACCATTTTCACAGATTTATGTTCCAGACTTTGTGATAATACTTGTATCACCAAAGCGAAAATGTTAAAATACTGTTAAGAAAATTGCGGGCGATTATCATCCGCTGATGGATCTGATCATTTTTTTGCGGAGCGTGCCAAGAGAAAGGCATGCGGATGCAGCAGGGGGAGTGCTGAATGGAAAAAATCTTATATGATCTGATGGATTGGGCCGGAATCGAGGAACTTGTCTATTCCGAGGCGAGCGATCCGGGACGGCTTTTAGGGGAACATGTAATAAAGGAAGGTCTTCTGATCCAGGCCTTTTTGCCGAACGCTGAGAAGGTGTCCGTAAAGATCGGTGAAGAACAGTTCCCGATGGAGATGACGGACGAGAACGGCTTCTTTGCGGTGCTTTTAGATGACAGGAGAGAGCTGGTTCCGTATCATTTCTGTATCACCTACACGGACGGGGACAACGAGGAGATCATCGACCCTTACAGCTACCAGTTCCACACCGCCTTTACCGAGGAAGAGGTGCGGAAGTTCAGTGTGGGGATCTATTATGATTCCTATGAGAAATTCGGGGCACATCCGGCGGTGGAAGCCGGGATCGAGGGCGTTCACTTTGCGGTGTGGGCGCCGGATGCGATGCGCGTCAGCGTTGTGGGCGATTTCAACTTCTGGGACGGAAGACGCCACCAGATGAAAAAGCGAGGTCCGTCGGGGATCTACGAGATCTTTATCCCGAACCTGAAGCCCGGCGCGATCTACAAATATGAGATCAAGACAAAAGCGGGACTTCCGATGCTGAAGGCGGATCCGTACGGAAACTATGCGGAGCTCCGCCCGAATACGGCATCTGTTGTCTGGGATATGTCCGGTTACAAATGGAACGATGATGAGTGGATCAAAGAGCGGGAAGCGGCGAAAGACCGCCTGAAGGATTCCCCGATGTCCATCTATGAGGTCCATCTGGGTTCCTGGATGCAGAAAACGGTAGCACAGAATGAGAACGGTAAGGATATCAACGGCAGCCAGTTCTATAACTACCGGGAGATCGCGGAGAAGCTGGCAGCCTATGTGAAAGAGATGGGATACACCCATGTGGAGCTGCTTCCTGTGATGGAACATCCATTGGATGAGTCCTGGGGTTACCAGGTTACAGGCTACTACGCGCCGACGAGCCGTTTCGGAACACCAGATGATTTCAAGGCGTTTATGGACCATATGCACAAAGAAGGGATCGGTGTGATCCTGGACTGGGTTCCGGCTCATTTTCCGAGGGATGCCCACGGCCTTGCGACCTTTGACGGGACATGTCTTTACGAACACCAGGATCCGCGCCAGGGATCCCATCCCCACTGGGGAACCCTGATCTACAACTATGGCCGTCCCCAGGTATCAAACTTCCTGATTTCTAATGCCTTATATTGGGCGAAGGAGTTCCATGCCGACGGTATCCGGATGGATGCAGTTGCCTCCATGCTGTATCTGGACTATGGAAAGAACGCCGGGGAGTGGGTCGCAAACATTTATGGCGGAAATGAGAATCTGGAGGCGGTGGAATTCTTAAAGCATTTAAATTCCATCTACGCGAGGGACACAAAAGGTTCTGTCCTGATCGCTGAGGAGTCCACGGCCTGGCCGAAGGTCTCCGGCGATGAGAATGACGGCGGCCTTGGATTCGACTTCAAGTGGAACATGGGCTGGATGAACGATTTCCTGGATTACATGCAATGCGATCCATATTTCCGCCATGATCACTACGGGGAGCTGACATTCAGCATGCTCTATGCCTACAGTGAGAAATTTGTTCTGGTATTTTCCCATGACGAGGTGGTCCACGGAAAAGGTTCCCTGGCAGGTAAGATGCCGGGGGATACCCAGGAGAAGAAGTTTGCGAACCTCAGGACCGCCTACGGCTTTATGATGGGGCATCCGGGAAAGAAACTTCTGTTTATGGGACAGGATTTCGGACAGATGGACGAGTGGAACGAAAAAACGAGTCTGGAGTGGGGGCTCTTGAAATATGATATCCACAGCCAGATGAAGGATTATGTGAAAGCACTGAACCATTTATACCGCACACAGCCGGCACTCTACAGAATGGACTATGAGCCGGAGGGCTTTGAGTGGATCAACTGCACGTATAACGACGAAAATATCGTTATATTTGAGAGAAAAACGGAGAAGCCGGAAGAGACCCTGCTCTTTGTCTGCAACTTCGCTCCGGTGGAGCATGAGAAGTTCCGCCTCGGTGTTCCGTTTGCGGGAAAATACAAGGAGATCCTGAACAGTGATGCGAAGCAGTTTGGCGGCAGCGGAATGACGAACCCGAGAGTCAAGATGTCGAAGAAAGAGGAGTGGGATACGAGAAAGAACTCGATCGCCATCAACCTTGCCCCGATGTCTGTGGCGATATTCTCCTGTACCCCATATGAAGAAGAGACGGAGCCGGAGAAAAAGAAAACGGTGGAGAAGAGAAAGCGCCCGTTAAGACAGCCGGCTGTTAAGACAGCAACGAGTCCGCTGGATGTGATCTCTGAGAAAGTTGGACAGATCATAAAGACGGCGCGAGAGAGCCGACACTGAAATTTGTGCCGGACTGATTTGGGCAGTCAGCGCAGAAATTAAATACAGGACAGAAATATCCGGAAAGCAACAGGTGAAATGACATGAAAGAACATACATTGGATATTCTCACCGCGGCGCTCGTCAAATACGGAACCAGAGTCTTCTGGGCGGCGGTCATCGTATTTGTGGGACTGCGGATCATCAGGATCGCCCGCAGGGCAGCCGGTCAGATCATGGACCGCGCCGGGGTGGAGATCACGTTAAAAAAGTTTCTGGACATGCTGCTTCATGCAGTTCTCTTCGGCGTTATGGTATTCATGGCGGCGGACCAGCTGGGAATCAAGACGACTTCCTTCGTGGCGGTCATCGGTACCGTTACTCTGGCATTCAGCCTTGCGATGCAGAATACGCTCTCGAACTTTGCGGGCGGAACCCTGATCCTGCTCCTGAAACCGTTTAAGGTGGGCGATTATATCAGCACCAGCTCCGGTGAAGGAACCGTTGAGTCCATCGGCCTTGTATACACGACGCTCCTGACGACGGATAACCGGGTCATCACGATCCCGAACAGCTCCGTGTCCAGCGCGCCGCTCACAAACCTTACAAGGACCGGAAAACGCCGCCTGATCATCAATGTGGGGATCGGATATTCCTCCGATCTTTTAAAGGCGAAGAACGTCCTGAAAAAGATCTTCGAGGAGAACCCGGGGATCATGAAGGATCAGCCGGTTCAGGTCGTTGTGGATGCGCTGGGAGACAGCAGTGTTGTTTTAAGCGCCAGAGGCTGGACGACCTGTGAGGATTACTGGACAGCGAAGTGGTCCATCACAGAGGCGATCAAGTTAACATTTGACAAAGAGGGGATTGAGATCCCGTACCAGTATATGAATGTAATGATGACAAAGGAACCATAGCGTGAACCGGGCAGAGTATCGGAAAATGCAGGTTACCCGGGGAAGAGAGTTCAACAGGAGAAAACTGTGGACTCTCTTTTTCTGTTGCACAGGAAGAAAGCATATTTTTCATTATATAGAATATATTCCACAATTCAAAATGAATGATTCTTGTTTGCACACTGTGGTAAAACAATAAAGCAGCAAAGCTTTTTCGCATAATGCGACAAAAAACGCTTGCATTTTTGTGAAAATCTGATAGAATCAATGTTAACTTGTTTCTGCGTTGCGGACAAATGTTTGCGGAAAAGAGACGGGTCTTTCTGTGCAAAGATGCCGAAAGATCTATGATTTCAGCAAAAGGGAAACATGCGGAGGCGAAAAACAACAAAAGGAGGGATCGAATATGAAAGAGCATATGGCTGACTGGCGTATCCATGCGCTTGCTTTCGTACTCACCGTAATTGCCGAATTTATCGGCACCAAAAAATTCAGTTTCGGGCCTTTGTCCTTCTCACTGTTTCCGATGCTGTATGTACTGATCCTTGGAGCGATCCTTGGAATCGTAAAATTAATTCCACAGAAGATGATGACAGAAGCATCACCCTATATCGGAATCAGCGTTATGATGCTGACAGCAAAGATCGCATCCACGATCGGACCGAATCTCGGCGCGGTTGTCAAAGCCGGACCGGCGCTGATCCTTCAGGAATTCGGAAATCTGGGAACCGCAGTTTTAGCGCTCCCGATCGCCATATTTGTGTTCCATATGGGACGCGCGGCAATCGGAACCTCCTTCTCTATTTCAAGAGAGAGCTCCCTTGCGGTCGTTGCTGATAAATATGGTCTTGATTCGGATGAAGGAATCGGTGTTATGGGTGGATATATCACAGGTACTGTATTCGGAACCATGTTCAATGGTATCTTCGTCTCCCTGCTCTGTTCCTTAAATATCTTCCACCCGTATGCGCTCGGAATGGCGTGCGGAACAGGTTCCGCATCCATGCTTTCTGCCAGCCTTGCGGCAGTCGTTGAGGCATATCCGGATATGGAAGCGGAGATCACTGCCTACGCGGCGACCTCAAATATGCTGAGCAGTGTGGATGGCCTTTATATGAGTATTTTTATCGCACTTCCGATGTGTGAATTCATGTACAAGCTGTTCACAAAGAACAACAGGCATTATAAAGACGGACTCCCGATCGGCGCTAAGGTGAAAGTCAAAGCCGCCGGGGAAGAATAGGAGGGATCCATATGGACGCAGCAGTATGGTTTAAAAGAATCAAATGTCTTGTCCTTGTATGCATCTTCGCATCCATCGGCAATTTTATCAGTACATCAAAGGCTGGAAACCCGGTAACCCCGCTTGAGGCAGTGCCCGGGCTCGTGCTTCTTCTTGTATGCACGCTGGTGGGCTGTATCATTTATGAGCTGATCAATAAGGTTTCGCCGAAGAATCTCCCGGCAATCGCCTATATCTCATTTATCGCGATCCTGATCACGATCCCGGGTGTCAGCCCGATCGCAGATTATGCGATCGAACAGATTGGAAAGATCGGACTTCTTCCGCTCTGCACTCCGATCCTTGCATATGCCGGAATCTCCATCGGAAAAGATGTGGATACATTTAAGAAACAGGGCTTTGCGATCGTAGTCGTAGCGATCTTCACGTTCGCAGGAACATTTCTCGGTTCTACGATCATTGCCCAGATCATCTTAAAAATGACAGGCGTGATCTGATGATCAGATATGAAAAATAGAGAAACCTGCAGGAATTGAAACCATACAACGCCTGCAGTTTTTTTCATAAGTGGAAATTCCGTACAATACAGTGGTGGCAGTGGATTTTGCCGATCTGGAATGCAAAACATCGTGGTTGAAAATACAGTGCCCTCATGTTATCATTACAATGCTGGTGCCGCCGCATGAAACAGAGCCGCGGACGTCCAATCATAACGATAACGGAGTGAGGTTTCCATGTACCATGATCTTACAAAAGGGAGCATCTCACGCTCCCTTCTTTTATTTGCCCTACCCATGATGGCAGGAAATATTTTGCAGCAGTTTTACAACATCGCGGACACTTTGATCGTTGGCCGTGTCCTTGGAAAAAATGCTCTGGCGGCGGTGGGATCCTCCTACACGCTGATGACATTCCTGACCTCGATCTTTCTGGGACTCAGTATGGGCTCCGGCGCGCTGTTTTCCATCTACCGGGGAAAGGGCGATGAGAGGGCACTGAAGTCCTCCATCGCCCACGCCTGCGGCCTGATCCTCGCTGTAACGCTTGTTTTGAATGTGGTTGTCTATATTTTCATTGATCCGATCTTAAACTTCTTACGGGTTCCTGAGGAGGTCTGGGGCGGTATGAGGGAGTATCTGCTGATCATTTTCGCAGGTCTGCTCGCCACGTCCCTCTATAATTTCTTCTCCTGCCTGTTAAGGGCACTGGGAAACTCAACGGTTCCGCTGGTGTTTCTTGCGGTATCCGCGATCTTAAACATCGCGTGGGATCTTTTATTTGTGGCGGTCTTCCATTGGGGAATCGCCGGTGCGGCCTATGCGACGATCTTTGCCCAGTATGTATCCGGGATCGGTATCCTGCTCTATGTTCTTTTCCGATGCAGAAGCCTTCTTCCGGAGAGAAAGGATCTTCGCTTTGACGGAGGAATCTTAAAGGAGATCGCAGGACTTTCCTCCCTGACCTGCCTGCAGCAGTCGGTTATGAACTTCGGAATCCTCATGGTACAGGGGCTTGTAAACAGCTTTGGCGCCACCACCATGGCGGCTTTCGCGGCGGCAGTAAAGATCGACACCTTCGCGTATCTGCCGGTTCAGGACTTTGGAAATGCCTATTCGACCTTCGTTGCCCAGAACTACGGCGCGGGAAATAAAGAACGGATCCGCCGCGGCACAAAGGAATCCTTTGCCATCAGCACGGCGTTCAGTCTTGTGATCTCAGCGCTGGTCTTTGCCTTCGCGGCACCGCTCATGCAGATCTTCGTGAGCTCCGCAGAGACGGCGGTTATCGCCTCCGGCGTCCGTTATCTCAGGATCGAGGGCGCGTTCTATTTTGGAATCGGCTGCCTGTTCCTGCTTTACGGATATTACAGGGCGATCAAGAGGGCGGAGATGTCTGTGGTGCTTACAGTGATCTCCCTCGGAATCCGTGTGTTACTTGCCTACGTGCTCTCTGCCACATTCCTCGGTGAGACAGGAATCTGGATGGCGATCCCGATCGGCTGGATACTGGCAGATCTCACTGGACTTTTATACATGAGGAAGACCTGGTAAAAAGAAAAGGTAACTATTCAGTACCTTCATAGTTACGTGCAAAAATCCATTCCAGATCAGCTTCGCTGATGGGATTTTTGCCTTCCAGCCTATGTTTTCTTACGGTCAGCGCAGCAAGTGCGCAGACCTACTGAACAGTTACAAGAAAAGTTACAAAGAAAGAACTTTTGCAAAATAAGAATAAAAAAATGTTGAATCTAAAAAATACGCTGTACAGGAGAATGAACCCCATGTACAGCGTATTTTGTTGCCACGTGCCCAGATCTGGCGTTTGATCTGCGCTATCCTGCGGTCAGCGCAGCAGACATATTTAAACTAACTTACTCAACAACTTCTCTTTCCTATCGATCATCTCGTCGATCCTCTCGATATAGGAAGCTACATCCTTTACATTCTCCGCGCGTTCCAGACGGTTTTCCGCCGGGAACGTGACTTTCGTGGTGGTTCCGGCACCGCAGGCCACGATGGTCTGCTTTTCCTCCATAATGAGGATATTGTAGATACATGCTTTTCCGGGTGCCGCATAGCCGACATTCTCGAAATTTCCGGCCATATTTTTCTGACGGTACAGGTAATACGGCTCAAGACCCATCTCGCGGGCGTACTTCGCGGTGAGATCGATCATCTCCTGGGTGTTCTGGATCTTTAAGTTCGCGTAGCGCTCCTTGAAGATATTGAGTCTCGCCGCACGCTTGATGGCGAGAGAGTGGACCGTCACGCTGTCCGGGGCAAGCTCTCTGATCTGCTCCATGGTGCTGCGGACGTCATCGATATCTTCCTCCGGAAGTCCGATGATGAGGTCCATATTGATATTGTCAAAGCCAAGATCTCTTGCCATGCGGAATTTTTCCTTCACCATATCCACGGTGTGGTGGCGTCCGATCAGATCCAGAGTTGCCTGCTTCATCGTCTGCGGATTGATGGAGATCCTGGAGATATTGCGGGCACGGAGAACTTTGAACTTGTCTTCGGTGATGCTGTCCGGACGTCCGGCTTCCACAGTGAATTCCTGTACCTTTGAGAGGTCAAAGGTATTCTCGATCTTTGTGAGCAGGGCGTCCAGTTCCTCGGCCTTTAAGGATGTCGGAGTTCCGCCGCCAAAGTAGATCGTATCCAGTGTGCGGCCTTTCATCTTCTCCGCCACATAATCCAGCTCTTTAAACAGCGCCTTCAAATAGAGATGAACCTTCTTCTCCCACGCTCCGATCGGGTAGGAGGTGAAGGAACAGTAGAGGCAGGTGGTCGGGCAGAATGGAATTCCCACATAGAGGCTGTATCCGTTTTCATAGTCGATATGGCTTAAGAGCTCCCGCTCCCGCTTCGCGACCTCGACACTTAAGTCGATCTTCTCTTCACTTGTCAGGTACATGTCCCGCATGAAGGAACGGATGCTTTCCTCATCCTCACCCTGATCAAGTCTCGTCATGGCGATCTTTGTCGGGCGGATACCGGTCAGGGTCCCCCAGGGGAGTTCTTTTCCCGTCCGCTTTTTTAACATGCCGTAAAGCTCTTTCTTGATCGTTGTCTTTGCGTTTAACCGCACATCGTAGTCGATCGGAAATACGGTCTCATCTGCGACAGTGTCCGCCGGATCCGTGATCTTCAAGCCAAATTTCGTCTCATCAGCGTTCTGTGTGCAGGTTCCCTCCACATAAAAATCCACGTCGTCCTGCTTCTCATGGACAAAAGTCTCACCCGGATAAAACGCCATCAAAAGCTCCCGGATATCCTGCTCATAAGCAGTATCATTCAATAAAATTCCAATCATCCCATTGCCCCCGAAAGAGGATTATACTTCTTTTCAAAACCGATGGTAGTCGTGTCCATATGCCCCGGATAGACCATGGTGTCGTCCGGCAGTGTGGAGAGCAGACGTCTTACAGACTCGGCGATCTGGCGTCCGCTTCCTGTCGGGAAATCTGTGCGGCCGTAGGAGCCTGCAAACAGGGTATCCCCGGAGAAGAGAACCTCTTCTTTTTCAATATAGTAACAGCAGGAACCGATGGTGTGTCCCGGTGTTTCAAATACTTTCCATGTAAATCCGGCGATGGAAAGCTCGTCACCCTCCTTCACGGTGACATCCGGTGTGATCGTATACGGCTCTCTGAAATAGCCTGCCACGAGACTCTTTCGGCCATCCGTCAGGACATCGATCTCCTTTTCGCATGCGTAGATCGGTACATTCCAGGTTTCCTTCAGTTCCTTTGCCGCCATGATATGGTCGAAGTGACCGTGGGTCAGAAGGATCGCTTCCGGCTTTAACCCCAGGGATACCGCCATATTGGCGATCTGACCGGCGCCATCGCCCGGATCGATAACGGCAGCTCGTTTTGTCTCATGATCATAGACCAGATAGCAGTTGGTTCCAACCATGCCAACTACCAGAGTCTTGATGCGGATCTCGCTCATAGTTTACTTTCCTCCATTTTCAACAGCATAAAGAGAAGTGCTTCGCCTTTATGCCGGTACAGTTTTCTGCTGTGGTTCTCAAACATTCGTGTATAAAAAGGCCTGCCGTCCGTAGTACCTCCGGCAGACCTTTATCACCGCACTCACGGCGCACTTTCACATACCTGAATGCAGAGTTATCTAAATTTTAATCAGCCCGTGGTTCTCTCAATATCCAGCACGCCGTCGATCTGGCGGAGCTTTGCCATCAGGTTGTTTAATTCTTCGATTCCATGGATATCGAAGCTCATGGTGATCGTCGCCTTGCCCTGCTTGTTCACGCGGGAGCTCATGGCCTTGATATCGATCTCGCGTTCTGTGAAGATCTTGGAGATATCCACGAACATGCCGATCCGGTTGTTCGCGAAGATCGAGATCTCTGTGGAGTAGGTCGCGGCACTGTTGTCCTCCTCAACGCCCTGCCACTCCGCGTCGATCAGGCGGCTTCTCTCAATCTCCGGGAGATTTAAGACGTTGATGCAGTCGGTTCTGTGGATCGTAATTCCGCGGCCTCTCGTCACGAAACCAACGATCTCGTCGCCCGGAACCGGGCTGCAGCACTTGGAGAAACGAACCGCAAGGTCATGGATGCCTTTTACGATGATGCCGCTCTTTGACTTGCTGCCTCTGATCGGAACTACCGCCGGTTTGTTATTCTCGCCGATGGCATCAAGGATCGTCGCGTCGGTTACTTCGCGTTTCAGCTTCTTTGTGCGCTCCTCGATCATCTTGTTGATGACCTGACCTTCTTTTAATCCGCCGTGTCCGACGGATGCCAGAACAGAATCCCAGTCCTGGAACGCGTAGCGTTTTAAAACCTTATCTACGAACTCCGGCTTATTGATATCGGAGAAATTGATCCCCTTTGCCTTACAGTAGCGGTCGATCATTTCGCGGCCCTTTAAGATATTGTCCGCCTTCCGCTCCTGCTTGAACCAGGCGTTGATCTTGTTTCTCGCCTGACTGCTCTTGATGATATTTAACCAGTCACGGCTCGGTCCTTTGGAATTCTGGGACGTCATGACCTCGATCCGGTCACCGTTCTGGATCACATAGTCAATATTTACGAGCTTTCCGTTGACTCTCGCGCCCACCATCTTGTTTCCGACAGCCGTGTGGATCGAGTAAGCGAAGTCGATCGGCGTGGAGCCGCTTGGCAGTGCCTTTACGTCTCCGGTCGGTGTAAAACAGTACACGCTGTCGGAGAACATATCGAGGTCACTCTTGATGGCGTTTAAGAATTCCTTGTTGTCGGACATATCCTGCTGCCACTCAAGGATCTGGCGCAGCCAGCTTAACTTCTTCGCCTCATCACCGGCAGCAACCTGTCCGCTTCCGCTCTCTTTATATTTCCAGTGGGCGGCAATACCATATTCCGCTGTGCGGTGCATCTCGAAGGTACGGATCTGGATCTCAAAGGGCTGTCCGTTCGTGCCGATCAGTGTCGTATGTAAGGACTGATACATATTCGGCTTCGGCATCGCGATATAATCTTTAAAACGGCCGGGGATCGGTTTGTACATCTCGTGGATCACACCCAGAGCCGCGTAACAGTCTTTTACGGAGTCCACGATGATGCGGACCGCGAAGATATCGTAGATCTGGTCCAGCGTCTTGTGCTGGTTCAGCATCTTCTTATAAATACTGAAGAAGTGCTTGACGCGTCCGTTGACCTCGCACCTGATCTCCGCGTTCTCCATGTGGGTCTTGATCTCGGCGATAATGTCATCGATGAATTTCTGGCGCGCTTCGCTTGTCAGGGCAATCTTTTCTTCCAGTTCTTTGTATACATTTGGCTCGAGATACCGTAACGCAAGGTCATCCAGTTCGATCTTGATCTTGGAAATACCGAGCCTGTCAGCGAGAGGAGAGTAGATCTCGATGGTCTCCCTCGCCTTCTCCTTCTGTTTTTCAGGGCGCATGTACTGAAGCGTCCGCATATTGTGGAGACGGTCCGCAAGCTTGATGATAATGACACGGATATCTTTTGCCATGGCGAGGAACATTTTTCTTAAGTTCTCCGCCTGCATTTCCACCTTATCCGCCGACCAGGATAACTGGGTCAGCTTTGTAACACCGTCGACTAAGAGGGCAACCTCTTTTCCGAAGATCTCGGCGAGCTGTTCCTCTGTATACACGGTATCCTCCACCACGTCGTGGAGAAGTCCGGCTGCGATCGTCTCTTTATCCATCTCGAGATCCGCAAGGATGATCGCCACACAGAGCGGATGGATAATGTACGGTTCCCCGGATTTTCGCTTCTGGTCTTTATGGGCATTATCCGCAAGCTGATATGCCTTCTCGATCATGCTCAGATCATCGGACGGATGGTACTTTCTGATGCTGGCAACAAGATCCCGGTAAAGAACATCAGGACTTGTGAAATCAGCAGGCGCTTCCAGCTCGCCTTCGATCGTTTTCAGTTTGTTTTCTTCCATAATATCTCCCACCTTCACTTTTAGCGTACCATCCGGTTATGTCCGCCGCAGAAATCCGCTGTTTTCACAGTATTTTCGACAAAAGCAGACACTCCTGAAATATACCAACCATTATAAAATTTTTTAGCATAAATTGCAATCGTTTTGTTACGGTTTTAGGCCGCTGCTTTCCGGAAGGATTCCCTGATCCGGGGACTCTTATACAGGGGCGTTCCAGATCCGGGATAAAAAATGTTTATAACAGGTATATCTTTTTATTATAATATTACTGCATTAAAGTGATTGAACTTTAACGAACTATGTATTAAAATGGAAATATTAAAATTTTATAAAAAAACTGGAAAGGAGTAATTCATTATGGACACAATGGAACTCACAGCAAAGTATGAAGATGAAATGATTGCCATTCGCAGACATATTCATAGACATCCGGAGCTCAGCAACAAGGAATATAAGACAACGGAGTTCATCCGCGAAAAACTGACGGAATACGGTGTTGAGATCGCTGAGATCGGGATGAAGACCGGCGTTGTTGCCGTTATCCGCGGTGGAAAACCGGGAAAAACCGTTGCGATCCGCGAGGATATCGATGCACTTCCGATGAAGGAACTCACAGGACTTCCGTTTGCCTCCGAGAATGATGGTGCCTGCCATTCTTGCGGACATGATATCCACACAACCGTGCTTCTCTACTGCGCGAAGGTATTATCAGAGATCCGTGAGGAGCTTGCCGGAACGGTCATGCTGATCTTCCAGCCGGCAGAAGAGCATATGGGAGCCGGAGAGCTTGTCGACTGCAATTTCACGCAGGTTGCGAAACCGGACGCATTTATCGGTCTCCACGTATCACCGGAGATCGATGCCGGAAGCATCGGATTAAAAAAGGGACCGGCAAACGCGTCCAATGATTTCTTTAATATCAAGATCAAAGGAAAGGGCGGACATGGCGCTCATCCGGAAAACTGCATCGATCCGGTCGTAATCGCCGGTTATGTGATCACACAGCTTCAGACCGTGATCTCCCGTGAGAACTATCCGGTATATCCGGGTGTTCTTACCATCGGCAGCATCCACGGCGGAACAGTAAACAATATCATCCCGGATTATGTGGAGATGCATGGAACACTGAGAAGCCTTGATCCGGACTGCCGCAAAAAAATGATGGCTGCCATCGACCGCGTCGTAAAAGGCTGTGCCGAGTCCATGAGAGGAACTGCGGAGGTTGAATGGGAAATCGGAGTCCCGCCGCTCGTAAATGATGATTCCATCATCGAGGCAGTTGCTGAGGCCGCTGCAAAGACCATCGGTGCTGACCATGTTTCCTACGTGAAGAATCCGTCAATGGGTTCCGAGGACTTTTCGGTTCTCTTCCCGAAGTTCGGACCGGGCGCACAGTTCCGCTTGGGATCCGGAAACAACGAGGATCCGAATTCCAGACACGGTCTTCATAACTCTAAAAACGTATTTGATGAGAAGTGCATCCGCACAGGCGCATCCGTCATCATCCAGTACGCGAGAGATTTCTTAAGATAAAGGAGAATACTTATGGAAAACAACAAGAAAAAGCTGCAGATTCCAAGTACATGTGCACTGTTATTCATGCTCATGATCGTCTGTGCCATCCTGACCTGGATCGTTCCGGCAGGTGAATTCGATACAGAGAAAGTGGGCGACTTAAACAAGGTTATCGCAGGTACCTATCACACCGTAGAAGCTTCCCCGGTCGGTCCGTGGGCAACTATCATGGCAGTCGTACAGGGATTCTACAAAGCCGCAAAGTTAATGGTTATGATCATGTTTGTCGGCGGTGCCGTTGAGATCCTTGAAAAGACAGGAGCAATCCACGCTGCGTTCGGAAAACTGGCTTCCAAGCAGAACTTAAATGTAAACGTACTTGTATTTTTAGTAATGGCATTCATGTCCATCGGCGGCGCAGCAGGTGTTTTCGCCAATCCTGTCGTTGCCCTGATCCCGATCGGAATCATCCTTGCAACAAACTTAGGGTATGATTCTTTCACAGGCTTCCTGCTTGTATACATGGGTGCTTACTCCGGATTCAACGTAGGCTGGGCGAACGCTTCCACCATCGGTACTGCACAGCCGATCGCGGAGCTCCCGATCTTCTCCGGTTTCAGTGTCCGCGTCGTATTAAACATCATCAACTTCGCGATCTGCTATTTCTTTACGATCCGCTACATGAAAACCATCAAGGCGGATCCGAAGAAAAGCTTAAACTATGAAGATGGTATGAGTGCATCTGACAGCATGGACACGGGAAAAGATGGCGCGAAGACGATCGAAGCACATTTAACAACGAAGCACCTGATCAGCCTGATCGGTCTTGTCGTTGCAGTTGCAGCAATCCTGGTTGGCTCTGTAAAATATAAATGGAGCTATGATCAGATCGCCGCTACATTCTTTACACTTGCTGTTGTTGTTGGCCTTCTCAATGGTATGGGTATCAACGGAACAACGAAGGTATTTATCGGTGGCTGTTCCAAGATGGTAAACGCCGCGTTCATTGTCGGCTTCGCAAATGGTATTTCTGTGATCCTTGCAAGCGGAAACATCTTAAATACGATCGTTTACTGGCTGTCCATCCCGATGTCCGGAATGGGTTCCATCCTCGGAGCGAACTTTATGTTCGTCGCAAACCTGTTTATCAACCTTTTCATTCCGTCCGGTTCCGGACAGGCTGCAGCAGTTATGCCGCTTATGGTTCCGGTTGCTGACCTTGCAGGCATCACAAGACAGGTTGCTGTACAGGCATTCCAGTTCGGTGACGGCTTCTCCAACTGCCTCTTCCCGACAGCAGGTACTCTGATGGGTTCCCTCGCGATCGCAAAGACAGACTGGACAAAATATGCAAAGTGGCTCATGCCGCTCCTCGGATGTCAGGTGATCCTCTCATTCGCATCTTTAACGATCTTACAGAGCATCGGCTGGACCGGACTGTAGGAAGACGTATAATATAAGGAAAAAGGACTTCCGTTTCCTGGCGGAGGTCCTTTTTCTGTGCAGGCGGCTGATCCCGCCGCTCTTTTGTTACTGTTCACGCTTTGCGCAAACAGTAACTGATTTTGCCGATGCTTCGCATTCCAAATCGGCAAAATCCACTACCACCACTGTACTGTACGGAATTTTCAGTTCAGAAAATTCCTACCCGTGTACAGTAACGATCTTTTCGCTGAGGGATGGGAAAAACTCACAAAATAAGTTGACTTATCCATGTCCGAAAAATATAATACTTTTATTAAGGAAAGAAAAAACCCTTGAAAACCTAAGGCAATCAGCGTATTATGGTGAACGTAGGCGTGAAATTGCGCGATAAAGAGAGAAACAGAGGTACCTTTATGGCATTAAAGAAAAAGCCGGTCACCGGCATGAAAGATATTCTCCCGGCAGAGATGCAGATCCGGGATTATGTGCTGAACCAGATCAAAGAGACTTACCGCGGCTTCGGATTTTCCGCGATCGAGACTCCGTGCGTGGAGCACATTGAGAACCTCCTGAGCAAACAGGGCGGCGACAATGAGAAACTGATCTTCAAGATCTTAAAGCGCGGCGAGAAATTAAATATCGAGACAGCAGAGACGGAGAACGATCTGGCAGACGGCGGACTCCGCTATGATCTGACACTTCCGTTATCCAGATATTACTCCAACAACTCCGCAAACCTTCCGTCTCCGTTTAAGGCACTTCAGGTAGGCAGCGTATGGCGTGCAGACCGTCCGCAGAAGGGACGTTTCAGACAGTTCGTCCAGTGTGATATCGATATTCTCGGTGACGCAACGAATCAGGCCGAGATCGAACTGATCCTCGCGACAACGACCGCGTTAAAGAAGATCTGCCCGGACAACAGCTTTGAGGTCCGCGTCAACGACAGAAAGCTTCTCCGTGCGATGGCCGTATACAGCGGATTCCCGGAGGAAGATATCGATAAGGTATTCATCACCGTCGATAAAATGGACAAGATCGGTACGGATGGTGTAAAGGCAGAGCTTATGGAAAACGGCTACTCCGAGGAGACGGCCGATAAATACTTAGAGCTTATGGGGCAGGCAACAAACGATGCCTCAGGTGTCCGCCGTATGGGAGAGATCCTTGCGGGTGTGTTGGAGGACGGTGCAGCTGAGAATCTTGCGCAGATCATGGAGACAGTCGGCGATGTTTCTGACGGAAGCTTCAAACTTGCGTTTGACCCGACCTTAGTCCGTGGAATGGGCTACTACACCGGAACCATCTTTGAAGTATCAATGGAAGGATTCGGCGGCTCCGTAGCGGGCGGCGGAAGATATGACAAGATGATCGGAAAGTTCACAGGAATGGATACACCGGCCTGTGGTTTCTCCATCGGCTTTGAGAGAATCGTTACGATCCTTTTAGACAACGGATTTACAGTTCCGGGCGGAAATGAGAAGGAAGCGTGGCTCTTCGAAAAGGGAATGAGCTCCGAGAAGCTTGCTTCTATTATGAAAGAGGCGATGACTGCCCGCAAGGAGGGAAAGATCGTCCTTGTAGCCCAGATGAACAAAAATAAGAAGTTCCAGAAGGAACAGCTTGGAAAAGAAGGCTACAGTGAGTTTAAGGAATTCTATAAGGAAGACTTAAAGCACTAAGACCGGGAAAAGGACAGCTTTATCTCAGTCGAGAAGACTCCCACCTCTTTTAAGTGGTGAGTAATCTCACGGATGTTCGACTTGAAATTACAATAACATTCAGCGGGTATGTTTTTAAATATTCCAGCTGTATCAGGAGGAAAATCATGGCAGAATCAATGGCAGGCTTAAAGCGTTCCTGCCGCTGTGCTGAAGTCACAGAGGCAAACGTAGGCCAGGAAATGACACTTATGGGATGGGTCCAGAAGAGCAGGAACAAAGGCGGTATTATCTTCACCGACCTTCGTGACCGTTCCGGAATCATCCAGATCATCTTTGAGGAGAGCGACTGCGGCGCTGAGAGCTTCGCAAAAGCTGAAAAATTAAGAAGTGAGTTTACAGTAGCGGTTGTCGGAACCATCGAAAAGCGTTCCGGCGCAGCAAACCCGAACTTAAAGACGGGTACCATCGAGATGAGAGCGAAATCCTTAAGAATCCTCTCCGAGTCCGAGGTACCGCCGTTCCCGATCGAGGAGAACAGCAAGACGAAGGAAGACCTTCGATTAAAATACCGTTATCTTGACCTCCGCCGTCCGGATCTCCAGAGAAACATCATGATAAGAAGCCGTGTGGCTACGATGGTCCGCCAGTTCCTTGCTGATGAAGGTTTCCTTGAGATCGAGACACCGACTCTTATTAAGAGTACACCGGAAGGCGCGAGAGACTACCTCGTACCGAGCCGTGTGCATCCGGGCGAGTTCTATGCTCTTCCGCAGTCTCCGCAGTTATTAAAACAGTTATTAATGTGCTCCGGTATGGACCGTTACTTCCAGCTCGCAAGATGCTACCGTGACGAGGACCTCCGTGCAGACCGTCAGCCGGAGTTCACACAGATCGATATGGAGTTATCCTTCGTTGACGTGGAAGACGTTCTCGAAGTCAATGAGAGACTCTTAAAGAAACTCTTCAAGGAGATCTGCAACGTGGATGTCCAGACTCCGATCCTTCGTATGACATGGCGCGAGGCGATGGACCGTTTCGGTTCCGATAAGCCGGATATGCGTTTTGGCATGGAATTAAAAAATGTATCTGACGTCGTAAAAGACTGTGAGTTCGTTGTATTCAAAAGTGCTCTCGAGAACGGCGGTTCTGTCCGCGGTATCAACGCAAACGGACAGGCTGGAATGCCGAGAAAGAAGATCGATGCTCTCGTTGAGTACGCAAAGGGCTTCGGTGCAAAGGGACTTGCATACCTTGCGATCCATGAGGACGGTTCCTACAAGTGCTCATTCGGCAAGTTCATGAAGCCGGAAGAGTTAGACGCTCTTGTAAAGGCTATGGATGGACAGCCGGGCGACCTTCTGTTCTTCGCAGCAGACAAGAATAAAGTTGTATTCGATGTTCTTGGAAATCTCCGTCTCGAGATCGCAAGACAGTTAGACCTCTTAAAGAAAGACGACTTCAAGTTCCTATGGGTAACCGAGTTCCCGCTCTTAGAGTACTCTGAGGAAGAGGGACGTTATGTTGCAATGCACCACCCATTCACAATGCCGATGGAGGAAGACCTTCCACTTATCGACACTGATCCGGGCGCAGTCCGCGCGAAAGCCTACGATATCGTATTAAACGGTACGGAGCTCGGCGGCGGATCCGTCCGTATCCATCAGGATGATATCCAGGAGAAGATGTTCGAAGTTCTTGGTTTCACAAAAGAGAGAGCAAGAGAGCAGTTCGGCTTCCTGCTTGACGCGTTCAAGTACGGAGTACCGCCGCACGCTGGTCTCGCATACGGCCTCGACCGTGTCGTTATGCTTATGGTAGGTGCAGACAGCATCCGTGACGTAATCGCCTTCCCGAAGGTAAAAGACGCGTCCTGTCTTATGATGGAAGCTCCGGCACCGGTAGATCCGAAGCAGCTTGAGGATCTCGATATCGCGATCGTTGAGAAGAGGGACGAAGAATAAAGATAATAAAGAGACGCTGAATAATGGAAGCGCTGTGCAGAAAAACTGCGCGGACGCTTCCATTTGCTATATTGGAAACAAAGGGAGAGAAATATGAAAAAGGTATTGAAAATAACAGCAGTGACCACACTGCTGAGCCTGGGACTGGCATTTTCCTCATATGCCGGACAGTGGAAACAGGGAACTGGAGCAAATGCCGGTAAATGGTGGTATGACGAGGACAATGGCACCTACGCAACAAATGGATGGCGCTGGATCGATGGAGACGGGGATGGAATTGCGGAGAATTACTGCTTTGACCAGAGTGGCTGGCTGTATGTGTCTACGGAGACACCAGATAAGAAGACGGTGGATGCCAATGGTGCACGAACACAGGATGGAAAAGTTGTTACGATGAATGTAAATTCCGGGGATACGACTTATACTGTGGATGGAACAGGGACACTGGAACCTAAAACATATAACGGAATAGAATTTAGTCTGGATAATTTAGGCTATAGTAACATGGCGATTGGAAGTATTATGTATCCGAAAGCGAACTCTGTTACAGCTGAACATATTTTGGAATACAAAAGATATTATGAAACCGGAACTGACAATTATTGGTTGGGAGCTAAGCAAAAGGAACGCGTAAATGCTTTTATTTCAGAATGGAAAAGTAAAAATATTAATAATTCAATGACGGAGGATCAAAAGGCACGAAAGATTTACGATTGGCTTGTTGACAATGTGACATATGATGCGCAAGAACCGTATAATCAGTCATCTTATGGTGCGTTTATAGATAGACGATGTGTCTGTGGAGGTTTCGCAAATGCGTTTATGTCATTAGGAAAAGCTTGTGGACTTGATGTAAAATATGTATTTGAAATTGAGCATGCATTCAATATTGTTAAATTAGATGGGAAATGGTATGCAGTGGATGCAACAAAAAAATATTATAAAAATAAGGATACGTCGTCAGCTTACTATTATAAAGATATACCAGAAGGAGATAGATCTATAGAGGAAAAGGTGCAGAAAAGGGAAAATAAGGAATCTAAACGAATAGAAGAAATAAAAACAAGTAATGAAAAAAATATGGAGAGAGCTAAGAAAAACTTTGAAAGCGGAGCGGTATTCCAAGCAGATGATGAAAAGCTGATTCCATCGCTGTTACAATACATCAATGAACAGGTGAATACAAATGTAAAATCGAGTCAGCCTATTACTGCTGTTATATATACAGGGGGAAGAAATTTTCAGGAATTCAATAAACAGAGATTTTCGTATAATGGTTTTACAGGAAAACTTGATGAAGTTATAGAACATGAAATAATCGGTAAAACGATTAATGGCTATTACATAGGAAATTATTCCAATTGTGTAATTGATTATCAGAAAAATAAGGGAACAGATGGAACATCTATATTTGTGACAACATGGAAAGACAAAGACGGAAAAGATTATATAATCTTCAGAGTAGCACTCAATCCTAGAGACAGAGTGACGGCTTCAAAAGGAGAATAATACAGTTCTCCCGCCTTCATGAAACTGCCTTTGTGAAATGTTCGTGAACTTATAGAAATCCCACTTATTATCTGCTAAAATATAGCTGATGATAAGTGGGATTTTTATGCACACATGTATGATGCCGGTAGCACCGAATCGACTGGTTAATATCTCAAGTGTGTTGGAATACGCTTCTGTTCTTATCGGAGTGCATCAGGTAAAATATATGGAGGTACAGACAATGGATGCAGTAAAAATACTTATGGTCGATGACGAGGAGAGAATGAGAAAGCTCGTTAAAGACTTTTTAACGATTAAAGGATACCGCGTTCTGGAGGCAGGAGATGGCGAGCAGGCTATTGATATCTTCTTTAAGGAAAAGGATATCAGTCTCGTGATTCTGGATGTCATGATGCCGAAAATGGACGGCTGGGAGACATGCAAGACGATCCGACGCTACTCTCAGGTTCCGATCATTATGCTGACAGCGAGGAGTGAGGAGCGGGATGAGCTTCTTGGATTCGAACTCGGCGTTGACGAGTATATCACAAAACCGTTCAGCCCGAAGATCCTTGTGGCGAGAATTGAGGCGATCCTGCGTCGTGGCAGCGGTACATCAACGGGTGAGATTCTGGAGGCAGATGGAATCCGCGTGGATAAGGATGCCCACGAGGTGACTGTGGATGGAAAGCCGGTGGATCTCAGCAACAAGGAATTTGAACTCCTTACCTATTTTATGGAAAATAAAGGAATCGCCCTCTCGAGAGAAAAGATTCTGAATAATGTCTGGAATTACGACTATTTCGGAGATGCGAGAACCATCGATACCCACGTAAAGAAGCTGAGAAGTAAACTTGGTCCGAAAGGCGATAATATCAAGACTATTTGGGGCATGGGATATAAACTCGAGGTGGATGGATGATGAAATCGATACGATCCAGACTGACGGTCACGTTTATTGGCCTGATCGCTGTGATCCTGGCAGTGATCTGGGGCGTCAATAAGTGGTGTCTGGAAGATTTCTATGTAACAAAGAAGGTACAGGCGCTAAATGGCGCCTACGAGGCCATCGACTCCCGGATCGAGGAGAACAAGGAAAACGGGATTTCCATCGAAGACGCCATGAGAAGAGAAAAGGATGCTGACGGAAATATCACGGAAGGAAATTTGCAGCGCCTGATCCGAAATTTCAGCGACAGCGCCAATGTTTCTGTCCTGATCATTGACAACAGCACGGAGGATGCGACGGTCTATTCAACATCCCGTGATACGAAGTTTTTAAAGGACCGCATTGACCGCTATATTTTCGGCTGGGCAAAGGCCAAGTACACGATTCTGGAGGAAAACGACCAGTATAAGATCCAGAAAACATACGATCCTCAGCGGGAGAGCATGTACTTGGAGAGCTGGGGATTTTTCTCCGATAACAGCACTGCCTTTATCATGAGCGCACCGCTGTCAAGTATTGGTGAGAGTGTCCGCCTCGCGAATCAGTTTCTGCTCTATGTGGGAATGATCGCCGTATTGATCGGTGCTCTGGTCGTATATCTGGTGGCAAAACAGATCACGATGCCGATCTATAAGTTGTCGAATCTTTCGGAGCGCATGTCAGATCTCGATTTTAATGCGAAGTATGAGTCTGGAAAACATGATATGGAAGAGATTCAGGTTCTTGGAAACAGTATGAACACATTGTCAGAGCGTCTGGAGGAAACGATCTCAGAGCTTAAGTCGGCAAATAACCAGCTCACGAAGGACATCGAAGAGAAGACAAAGATCGATGAGATGCGTAAAGACTTTATCGCAAATGTCTCTCACGAGTTAAAGACACCGATCGCCCTGATCCAGGGATACGCGGAAGGTCTTCAGGAAGGAATGGGCGAGGAGAAGGAAAGCCGCGACTATTATTGTGACGTTATTGTTGATGAGGCCAACAAGATGAACAAGATGGTTAAGCAGCTTCTGACATTGTCTTCTCTGGAAAGCGGAAACGATAAGCCGGTGATGGATCGTTTCAATTTGACGGAACTGGTTCGCGGCGTTGTGAACGCGTCGAAGATCCTGCTCGAACAGAATGAGATTCAGGTGGATTTTGATGCTCAGACGCCGGTTTATGTATGGGCGGATGAATTTAAAATCGAGCAGGTAGTCACAAACTACCTGAGCAATGCAATCCATCATATCGATGGAGAGAAAAAGATCATTATCAAAATGCTTCCGGAAAACAACATCGTCCGTGTATCTGTCTTTAATACAGGAACCCCGATCCCTGAGGATGCGATTCCGAATCTCTGGACGAAGTTCTATAAGGTAGATAAGGCGAGAACCCGTGCCTACGGCGGAACCGGAATTGGTCTTTCTATTGTAAAAGCGATCATGGATGCCCACAACCAGCAGTATGGCGTGAAGAACTGGGAGAATGGTGTAGAGTTCTGGTTTACGCTTGACGGAAGTAATTCATAATATTATAGTAGAAACCCATTTGGAATATGGCAGGAGCAGCTTTTGACTGCTCCTGCTTTTTTCTCTTGCGGGACATGATGAAACATCATATTGCATTAATTGAATATATAATATACAATATATGGTACTTTGAGGCTGGACTTGTAATGATATCGCAAAACATGTAAAAAGAAATGAAAAAATATGTAAAAAACAGTTGACTTTTGTCCGGGGATTTGATATTATAATACTCGCCTTGAGCGACAGGGCAAAACTTATTAAGAGTCATTAAGAAAACTTCTTAATCACTCGAAAAAAGTTTTAAAAAGTTCTTGACAAACCGGAAACGGTATGATAAAATAAACGAGTTGCCGCTGAGAACGAAAGCGACAACGAAACAAAGTTCCTTGAAAACTGAACAGTATGTAAAACCCTGAAAATTCTTATAAAAATGGTCTT
>ENA-USUG01001500-USUG01001500.1-human-gut-metagenome-genome-assembly--contig:-NODE-1500-length-39136-cov-7.790343_pt1 | contig 39136 bp, 29 predicted proteins | sample MGYA00250059_ERZ773394 | MGnify/ENA primary metagenome ERZ773394 (study PRJEB29103, sample SAMN06111957) | human gut metagenome | biome: human gut; feature: ankylosing spondylitis patient; material... | reverse complement strand
AGTGCCGATCACAATATCTACCTGCCCCTTTTTGATCCCTTCGATGGCCTTTTTCTGCTGGGCAGATGTCCGGAAACGACAGAGAAGCTCCACCTTTACCGGAAATTCTTTCATACGCTGTACAAAGGTATTGTAATGCTGCTGTGCAAGAATGGTGGTAGGGACCAGATAAACCACCTGCCGGCTTTCCTGTACTGCCTTAAACGCAGCTCTTAAAGCAACCTCCGTCTTTCCGTAACCAACGTCACCACACACAAGACGATCCATGATCCTGGTGCTTTCCATGTCTCTCTTGGTATCTTCAATGGCTGCCAGCTGATCCTCTGTCTCCTCATAGGGAAACATCTCCTCAAATTCCTTCTGCCATACGGTATCTGGTCCGCAGACATATCCCTCTTTCTCCTGGCGTACTGCATAAAGCTCTACCAGCTCTTTTGCGATATTTTTTACCGCACCCTTAACACGACTCTTGGTCTTATTCCACTCCTGACCGCCAAGCTTGTTCAGCTTGGGTGTTTTTGCATTTTCAGAGGATCCGGAATATTTCTGCAAAACATCCAGCTGGGTTGCCAGAATATAGAGATTACTGCCGCCCCGGTATTCGATCTTGATGTAATCCTTCACAACACGGTCAACCTCTACCTTTTCGATTCCACGATAAATACCCAGTCCATGCTTTTCATGAACAACAAGATCTCCAATGGAAAGCTCCGCAAAATCCTGGATCCGGTTTCCGCTGTATTTTTTCTTTTTTTTGCGCTTCTTCTGCTCTTTGCCGAAAATATCGGTTTCCGTCATCACTGCAAATTTGATCAGCGGATACTGGAAGCCACGTCTTGCATGACCATAGACCACCATAATCTCTCCGGGACTGATGATACGATCCATGTCCTGGCTGTAAAAAGCATTCAGACCTTCCTCTGAAAGATCTTTTGCCAGACGCTCCGCCCTGGTCCTGGAACCGGAGAGCAGTGCGATTCGGTATCCCTGCCTCTTATACTGAAGGAGATCCTTTACCAGAAGCTCAAAGCTGCTGTTATAAGAATCTACAGACTTCACTGTAAGATCAAATTCCTCATTGATCTTCCATCCGGAACGTCTGGGAGAGAGTGCGGATACAGCCACACAATTCCGTCTGTTCAGCTTCTTCTGCAGTTCCTGAAAACCACATAGCCACTGCTCCGGAAGATTTGCCTCGCCTTTTTCCTCTCTGTGCATACGACTCTGACGGTACTCTTCCTCCACACCCTCGCCGTTTTCTGCCAGGTGGTTCAGTTCATCCAGAAACACCAGTGTTTTTTCTTCCGGAAAATAATCCAGAAAGGATACCATATCCTCTCCGTCCATCTTTTCCGCGGCCGGATAGATCGTAATTTCATCTACATTTTCCAGGGATCTCTGGCTTTCCGCATCAAAGCTTCGGATAGAATCCACCTCATCATCCCACAATTCGATACGCCAGGGATTATCCTCTGTCAGCGGATAGATATCAATGATTCCTCCACGCACAGAAAACTGCCCCGGAAGCTCTACCTGACCGGTGCGTTCATATCCCAGCTCTACCAGCTCTTCCTTCAGCTGATCCAGATCGATCACACTGTCACTTTTAAAATGAAGAAGCCTGCTTCTGATCTTTTCCAGCGGCATCAGGAAATCCATACATCCGTCAATACTGGTAACAACGGTCACTTCTTCCTGTTCCAGAAGTGCCCGGATCACACGCATCCGCTGCCGGATCAGAAGATTTCCGTGAATATCTGCCTGAAAAAACAGAAGATCCTTTGCCGGATAAAAATATACATTTTTGTCATAGAAGCGGTAATCCTCATAGATTTCCTTTGCATTACGCTCATCATCCGCAAGGATCAGATGATATGGAAAAAGCCCGGAAAGTCCATACATCAGATGGACCTTCTGGGACTCCATGCATCCGGAAACGTTAAGAATTCCGCAGTTTGCGCCACAACGCTTTTTTATTTCCCCAAACTCTGCAAGACCCTGCAGAGGCTGCAAAAATGCTTCCATACAAACCTCAATTCTTAGGCTTTTTCCTGTTATACTTATTCATCGCCGCATCTACGCCCTCGGACAGGATCATCTCCACAGCCTCTGCCGCATCATTGATCCCTTCATCCACAAGCTTGCGGTCACTGTCCGAAAAATGCCCCAGCACAAAATCTGCCAGATCCCAGTCTTTCGGTTTCGCACCGACACCAACACGGATACGGATAAATTTTTCAGTTCCAAGGCGGCGGATGATATCCTTTATCCCGTTATGTCCGCCCGCACTGCCTTTTTTGCGAATACGAAGCTGTCCAGGCTCCAGATCGATATCATCGTAGATCACGATCAGCTCTGTCTCCGGATCAATCTTGAAATAGCCGGACATCTCCTGGATCGGACCACCGCTTAAATTCATATAGGAAAGCGGTTTCATCAGAATAGCTTTTTCACCACCGATGATACCTTTTCCATACATGGCATTAAATTTTACGCCACCCTGCGGGATATTATTCTTCTCCACAAGACAGTCAACGGTGTCAAAGCCCATGTTGTGGCGTGTAGCCTCATACTGCTTTCCCGGATTTCCCAAACCTGCAATTAAATACATAAAAACTCCTCAGCTGTAATTTACCTGTTTCAATGCCAGGCCTTCTTATGCCTTAAGGCATACAAATGCTCTGATCGTATCAGTTGAAATATACCATCTCATCAGCAAGTGGCTCGCAAACTTCCACATGCTCTGCGTAAAGTACGATTCCCTCTCCCTGATATTCCATTCTCTTCTCAAACGCAACCTTCGCGGTAACATCCACCCACTGGCCTTCTGCGATCTTCGGAGCAAAAGCACTCTTGCAGATGTAACCAAGGAATGTGGTATCATCTGCACAACATGTCATGGCTGTTCTTCCGGGAACAAAGAATTTGCTTCCCATTCCACGCGGCTTCAGGGCACGTGCTTTAAAGTGAACGGTTTTTCCGACATAGCGGTCCGGATGATCCATGGAATCCACAAACCAGATACCATAATCCTCCGGAAGAATATCGATCACCGTCGCATCAATATCAAATGGCATCTCATCCTCAAAAAGATCACCAAGCTCGCCTTCTTCATCCTCAAAAATAATCTCCGCACGCTGATTCACCACCTTGATGCTTCTTCTGTAAGAAGGAAGCGGATCATTCTCCTGGCAGCGGTTAAAGATAACCATATCAGCATTGCGGACCATGTCCATAAAAAGGGACTTCATATTCGCCATATAAACCTGGAATGTGCTTGCATCCACACAGGTGATATGCTGCTCCACGCCCCAGCCTTCCGGTTTTTCCATCTCTTCAAATTTACTTACCAGCCACATGCCATTGTACTCAATGATCACCCGCTCCGGCTGATGCAGGATTTCCATTGCCGCAAGTCGTTCCGGTGTAAGCTCTTCCTCGCTGTCAATGATCTCCACAACGGTATTGCACTGTTTCAGTGCTTCCTCATCATATTCTTCCTCACCTTCTTCGCAAAGGATCAGAAGTGTTTTTCCATCGATCTGAAAGTAATCCTGCTGCAGGGTAAAGCTCAGGAAAGAGGTCTTGCCGCTTTCCAGAAAACCTGTGATCAGATAAACGGGTACTCTGGTCTCTTCCATAAATCCATCCTGTCAGATACTGTACGATTTAATGTACAGTATCTGTTTCCTTTCTGTAACAATCTATATCTGTATTCCGCTTTGGCTTTGCGTCAAAACGGACATTTATTTTATCATATGCTTTATGCGATCCCGAAAAGCTCCTCCAGTGCATGCTCGTCAAGCTTAGAACCGATCACGCACAGACGGCCTGTATATTCCGGTGCACCCTCACGGATCTCAGTTTCTTCCGGAACCATATCAAAATAGATCCATGTTCCGTCTTCTGCCGGAAGCATTCCCTTTGCGCGGAGGATGATACCGTATTTATCAGACTCGGAAAGTGCCTCAAGGATATTCTCAAGTCCCTCACGTGTATATTTTTTAATAGTCTCACGGCCCCAGCTTGTGAAGACCTCATCTGCATGATGATGGTGGTGGTCATGTCCGCAGCCGCACTCTCCGTCGTGGTAATGGTGATGCTCATGCTCTTCATGATCATGTCCGCAGCCGCACTCTCCGTCATGGTGGTGATGATGCTCATGCTCTTCATGATCATGTCCGCAGCCGCACTCTCCGTCGTGGTGATGATGATGTTCGTGCTCTTCATGATCATGTCCGCAGCCGCACTCTCCGTCGTGGTGGTGATGATGTTCGTGCTCTTCATGATCATGTCCGCAGCCGCACTCTCCGTCATGGTGATGATGCTCATGCTCTTCCTCAAGCATCTCCTGCTCCAGGGATACCGGATGCTCCATAACCTCTACCAGTTTCTTACCGTCAAGATTCTCAATCGGAGTCGTGATGATAGCAGCATCCTTATTCAGGCTACGGAGAAGCTCCAGAGACTCCTGAACCTTTTTCTCACTTGCAATATCGGTACGGCTCATGATGATGGCACCTGCATACTGGATCTGGTTATCAAAGAACTCACCGAAGTTCTTCATATACATTTTGCATTTTTTTGCATCAACAACAGTTGTATAGCTGTTCAGTTTAATGTCAACCTCGTCCTGAACACCCTGTACAGCCTTGATAACGTCAGAAAGCTTACCAACTCCTGATGGCTCGATCAGGATCCTGTCCGGATTGTATTTGGTAACGACCTCTTTCAGGGATGTTCCGAAATCTCCTACCAGAGAGCAGCAGATACATCCGGAATTCATCTCACGGATCTGGATCCCAGCCTCTTTCAGAAATCCGCCGTCAATACCGATCTCACCGAACTCGTTCTCGATCAGAACTACCTGCTCACCCTGAAATCCGTCCTTCAGAAGTTTTTTGATCAGAGTTGTTTTTCCGGCACCAAGGAAACCGGAGATAATATCAATTTTAACCATTTTGTATACACTCCTTTTAACGTAGTTTGACCAGGAAGTATTATACCCCCTGGTTGTATCCTGTTATGATCATGATGACAGAGAAAAACTATCTGTTTCTGTATCTGCTGTCATTATATCCATTTTACAAAACAGACATTCATATTCTGCTTTATATTCAGATTAATAGAGGGATGTGAAAAGCTCACATCCCTAAAAATCGTTCTTCCTATCAGCCGTTGATCATAAAGTTCATAAGCTTGTCGATATCCTCTTTCTCTGCTGCAACGATCTCAAGTTCCGGAATTTCCCCGGCGGAAAAGATGTTTGCAAGAGATACATACTGGGAAAGCTTGGATTTCAGGTTCAGTCTGTCTCCCTCTCCTGTTACAAGCTCTACTCTGCCTTTGCAGCTGTCAATTACCTCAAAAAATTTATCGATATCTGTAATATGTGTTACTTTCATTTTAAAAATCTCCTTTCTTATCAAAGGGCTGTTCTTAACTCTTTCCATTAAATTATACCCCAGTGTTTTTAAAAAAGCAATCCCTGCCGGGCAAAAACACTTCACAGATATTCTCTGCGGATATATATATATTTCGTCATATTTCTTCAATTTCAACGGTACAGTCTTTTCTTCCTTTGTTCCATTTCATGAGATAAACCTTAAATCCCAGAGAATCTCTGGCAATGGTAAACGGTTCTTCTCTGAATACTTCGGATCCGATACCCTGCTCTTTCAGCTCTGCCTGCTTTGCACTGGCTTTTTCCGTAAGAACTTTAATTTCTTCATCAGCTTCTTTTCCAAAAGAACGATCCCCATATCCTGATGACGCTTCCCTCAGCTTTTCGGAAAGGCACATCGTTACCTGAATGTGTTTTGTACGGTGAAGCATTCCTGCCAGTTTCCGTGCTACCCATTTAAACGGAAGTTTCCGGTAAATTTCAAGCCACCTGACAAAGGTACGGTCTCCTGCCTGTCTTGCGATCTCTCCCATTACTTCAATTGCCTTTTCCGAGGGAATCCACGGATTTTCCATGGGAACAATATACTTTTCCGGAACAGACGGATAACAGCAGTAATTCAATGGCGGAAATTCCACCAGTGCAGAAAGCTTCTCCTCCAGAGCGTTGCAGCTGTCCCCGCCTATATAATCATATTTGTCGCGGAGGATTGCCAGGCGATATTCCAGCTGCCGTAAATATTCATACCCTTCTATCCAGAAATGACCGATCCGGCTGTAATCGTAGAGATATTTTTCCAGAGACAGGGTTTCAAAAAACAAAGTCACCACCGAATCATCCTGGTGAACCACAAGGATATATTCTCTGCCCTGCCGGCTTAAATCTGCCAGGATCTCGCCCTCGTAATCCGGTTTGTATACACCTGTCATACGGGCATTTCCGAAAACAAGAAAGCTTTCTACCGCATCATTCATAAGATACACAAGGCGGATTTCTCCGTTTTTTACATAAGAATCCACTCTGTATATATTGTCATCGGGCTTTTCCGCCATCTCTTCCGAAAAAGCACTCTCTGAAGCTGCTTTCTGATCCTGCGGGCCTTTCTCATCATTCACTGCCACCAGTTCAAACTGATCTTCTCCAAGCAGCTCTGCAAGCTTCTGAAATGTATCTGGCAGCTCTTCAAATGCCTTCTCTGAGACATATCTCTCCGGTGCTGTTTTTCCTGCAGTATTATTTCCAGTATCCATCAATTACCTCTTTATTCAGTTTCTCCCCAATAACGATCATGATCGCCTGTCCCAGCTTTGCTGGCCGGATGCAGATCTCATGGCGGGTAGCATTCAGCTCCAGCCACTGTCCATCTTCTTTTCTGAGAAAACCTTTTACGCGAAAAACAGCTCCGCAGGATGGATCATTCAGGATCCTTTCTGCAGTTTCATAGAGTTTCTCCTCACTTTTATGAACGTTCATAAAAAACAGAGAATCAAATCCACCGCCTTCCGCATAGGATTCCTTCACATAGGCTTCTGACACATACCCACAATTCAGGATCTTTTCCAGGTCTGTGTCCGTGAGATCATTCCAGTTTCCGGTGAAGATCTCACTGTCCAGACAGCGCCTGCACTGGATCTGGCCAAGTGCACGGTTGAGATGCTCTTTTGTGCTGCTGATCTCTTCCACCGTGGCTTCCTGGCTCCTGCTCAGTAATACACAGCCTGCATCTGCCACCTCAGAAGCCAGCAGATAATCGGCTTCCGCGGAAAAATCCTCTGCCAGCTTCGCATCCACAATGGCGATCACATTTCCGATCTCATACCATTTATCCAGCGGTTCCTCATGGAGGGCGTCAAAGAACTCATCCACATCAAAGATTCCGGATGGTTCTACGATGACACGGTCGTAACCGCACATTCCCATAGCGATCAGCTTCGTCTTAAATCGCCGTCTGTGACAGTCCGCATCACAACCGCCGGAAACCATCTCCAACTCACAGTTGTCACCCATCAGATCCTGAAGCAGCATCATATCCACATTCACTGCCCCGAAATCATTTTCCAGGATCCCGATGTTCATGCCTTTTTTCAGAAGATAGGTGGCATATTTTTTTATAAATGTTGTCTTTCCGGATCCGAGAAACCCGGTTATCAGATCGATCTTTATCATATTTCTTCCTTTACTTATGTTCCGTCCATATTTCAACAATCTCCCGCCCGACAAATGCCGGACTGCTATCAGTATATAATCTTTTTTCCACAAAGAAAAGAGGCGGTCCTGAAAAATTCTCTCAGAACTGCCTCTTTCCGGCTATTTTATCTTTTTATAAACATATATGAAGATTACTTTGTAAACAGATCTACCAGATCCTGACCATCATCATAGCCCTGTTTTTTCAGTTCCTGAACAAACCAGTCATCTACACCGTCTACTGCTTTCTTAAAGGAATCGATATCCATGTCCTTTTTCTCTGTGAAGGTCACACCGTTTTTGTCTGCCCAGCGTGCTTTGATCTCATCATCACTGGAACGGTTGATGTAACGCTCATATTCAACAGCCTTCTGGCCACACTCGTCAACAACAGCCTGCTGCTCCGGTGTCAGCGCATCATAAATATCCTGGTTGATGCAGAAGAACAGGCAGTCATAGATTGCATCCCACATGGAGCAATATGGCTGTACCTCCTGTACACTGGCTGCATCGATGGCGGGCAACGGATTCTCCTCGCCCTCTACCGTATTCTGCTGAAGTGCCGTGTAGGTCTCGGACCAGTTCATATTTGTGGCATCTGCGCCCCATCTCTTATAACACTCCATAAGAAGATTAGAGCCGGCTACACGAACCTTCAGATTCTTCATATCATCTACAGATTTTACCTCATGCTTGCTGTTTGTCAATTCACGGAATCCGTTCTCTGCAATACCCATGCAGTGGAGTCCGTAGCCGTTAAGGATTTCCTTCAGCTTATCTCCAGCCTCTCCGTCAAACTTCGCATCTGCATCATCATAGGAATCATAGATGAACGGCAGGGATACCACATTGAAGCGTGGATCAAATGCAGAATAGATCAGATTGGAATGCATGGAGATCTGTACCGGGTCTCCGTTCATCAATGCCTGGATTCCCTCGGACTGATTTCCGTTTGTCAGCTGATCCGCTGCGTAAATGTTAACCTTGACCTTTCCTCCGGTAGCCTTTTCCATGAGTTCACCGAACTTACGTCCTCCATCAGCCCAGGTACTTGTCTCTGTTGTGGAGCATGCAAAGTTCCAGGTTGTCTCAGGCCAGTTCAGATCACTGTAATCCTCCACGGTATCTACCGAATCCTCTGTAAACAGATCTACAAGATCCTGTGCATCGTCATAGCCTGCACTCTTAAGCTCATTTACAAACCAGTCGTCGATTCCGTCTACTGCTTTCTTGAAGGAATCGATATCCATATCCTCTTTCTTTGTAAAGGTCACACCGTTGCTCTTCTCCCAGCGGCTCATGATCTCCTCATCGCCGGAACGGTTGATATAACGCTCATACTCAACAGCCTTCTGGCCTGCCTCATCAACAACCTGCTGCTGTTCCGGTGTCAGGCTGTCATAGATATCCTGGTTGATACAGAAGAACAGACAGTCATAGATTGCATCCCACATGGAGCAGTACGGCTGTACCTCCTGTACACTGGCTGCGTCGATCGCAGGCAACGGGTTCTCCTCACCCTCTACCGTATTCTGCTGAAGTGCTGTGTAGGTCTCGGACCAGTTCATGTTTGTGGCATCTGCCCCCCATCTCTTATAGCATTCCATGAGAAGGTTGGAACCGGCCACACGAACCTTCAGGTTCTTCATGTCGTCTACTGTTTTTACTTCATGCTTGCTGTTTGTCAGCTCACGGAAACCGTTCTCTGCGATTCCCATACAATGAAGTCCGTACTCACCAAGGATCTCTTTCAGCTTTTCTCCGGCCTCACCGTCAAATTTTGCATCTGCGTCATCGTAGGAATCATAGATAAACGGCAGGGATACTACATTGAATCTCGGGTCAAATGCAGAATAGATCAGATTGGAATGCATGGAGATCTGTACCGGATCTCCGTTCATCAGTGCCTGGATTCCCTCGGACTGATTTCCGTTTGTCAGCTGATCTGCTGCATAAATATTAACCTTGACTTTTCCGCCGGTTGCTTTTTCCATAAGCTCACCAAACTTACGTCCTCCTTCAGCCCAGGTACTTGTTTCGGTTGTAGAGCATGCAAAGTTCCAAGTCATCTCCGGCCAGTCAAGATCACTGTAATCAGCGATGGTATTAAAGGAATCACTTCCGTCCCCGGAATCCTTGGAACTCTGGCTTTCTGTGTCAGAAGACTGGTCTCCTGTATAGGAGCCCTCTTTTGCAAGAGCCTTCGGAAGAGCTGTGGAAACAGCCGGAATATAAGTGATGATCAGAAGAACTGCAACGGATGCAGCGATCATCGGCATAACTGCTCTGGATATCTGCTGAAGAGTAACCTCCAGACCTTTTTTGATCTTGATACTGATGGCAACAAAAAGGTTTACACCTACCGGAGGTGTTACCTGTCCGATCGCAAGGTTAACTGTTGCCATAACACCGAATGCTACCACATCATAGCCCAGAGCCTTACATACCGGAAGCATGATCGGTACAAAAATGTACATCGCAGAGTTTGCATCAATGAAGCATCCTGCAATCAGGAAAATGATGTTTACGATCAGAAGGAAGGTAAACTGATTATGTGCAATGCTGGCAAGAAGCTCAGATGCCGCATTTGCAATACCAAACTTGGTACATACAAAAGAGAACAGAGAAGCACTTGCTACGATCAGCATGATTCCACCGGTTGTCTTTGCAGAATCCACAAGAATGTCAAACAAATCTTTGAGCTTAACCTCACGGTAGATCACCATACCAACAAACAGACCGTAAACAACAGATACGGCTGCAGCCTCAGTTGGTGTAAAGATACCACCGTAAATTCCTCCGAGGATGATAACCGGCATCAGGAATCCCCAGAATGCGTCTTTAAATGTATCCCAGCGCTCTTTTGCGGAAGCTTTTTCACGGGATGGCTGAATGTTATGTTTCTTTGCCTCGATCATAACAATGATCACAAGAGCAACACCCATCAGAAGTCCCGGAACGATACCAGCCATAAACATATCTGCAATAGATACGCCTGTGATGGAAGCATATACAACGAATGCGATACTCGGCGGTATGACAATGGCGATGGAACTGGAAGTTGCCATCAATGCCGTGGAAAACGGTGCGGAGAAACCGCCTTGCTCAACCATAGCCGGGATCAGAACTGCTCCAAGTGCCGCAACAGTTGCAGGACCGGAACCGGAGATCGCTCCGAAGAAGCAGGCTACGATAACACATACAATGGCGATACCGCCCTTTTTATGTCCTACGCAGGTATCTACGAAGTTGATCAGTCGTTTTGAAATACCGGCTTTTGCCATAATGTTTCCGGACAGAACAAAGAACGGGATAGCAAGAAGCAGGAATTTACTGATTCCGGAGTACATATTTGTAGCTACGATCGTCAGAGATGTGCCGGAATAAAGGATGGCACATACAGATGACAGACCTAAGCAGATCGCAATGGGAAGTCCCAGGATCAGGAAAACAAAGAAGGAGATAAATAAGATTGCACTGATCATTTATTTGTCCTCCTTTTCATCATCTTTTTTCAGGCAGAAGTCCAGGCAGTACTCAATAAAATGAAGGATCATACAGCCTGCTCCGATCGGCACGAAGGACCAGAAGATCCACTCCGGCCAGTTCAGTACGAAAGTTCTCTTGCCGTTTGCCAGCTGTGTAAGAACTTTGTCCATTCCATACTTAAATAAAATTGCGGAAAAAACAATGCACAGGACCGTGATCAGGATCACAGATGGTTTTTCCAGTTTTTTCGGAAGACGGTCCGTAACCAGTGTCAGACTTACCAGTCCTCCCTTTTCACGGCAGGCAAGTGCTGCTGCCAGAAGTGTGATGAGAACAAACACCGCTACAACAAGCTCTTCTGTAAAAGACCATGAGCGATGGATGACCTTACGGGAAAATACATTTCCCACAGTCAGCACAAGGATCAGCAGTGTGGAAATGACCAGTACGATTTTTTCTACTGCTGCAAGTGCGTTCATGAGTTTTTTGTACACTTTCATACTCTTTCCCCTTTTGTATATTTTTCCGGTTTCAGATCCTTACCCCGTGGTTTAAAATGCTTTTGAATAAAAAAAATCCGTCCCCTTTCAGGGACGGATATAAAATTCCGCAACCACCCTGTTTCTCAATTGAAACAAGCACGATTCTGCAACGTACCGGCATACGCGACTTCTGTAACGGGAAGCACCCGTGAAAACCTACTTACTTGTCTGAAACTTTCGGCTTTCCTTCTCAGGGATGATATTCAAGGCAGTTCCGACGCTGTATCACACCAGTCACAGCTCTCTGAAGACGGTTCCTCTGTCTTTACTGATTCCCTTCATGGAATTTGCTTCTGTTATGTGTTAACTCTTTAATGAGCTAAACTAATTCTAACTCTGTTTGTTTTGATAGTCAAGTTTTTTTTTCAAAAACTCCTTCAGGCGTTCTTTCCTTCTCCGGCGAAGTACTCCTTCACAAGCTTTACAACCACACCGGAAAGCAGGAATACTGCGATCAGGTTAGGGATCGCCATCAGACCGTTGAAGGTCTCTGCGATACTCCAGAGAAGTCCGAGATCAACAGTTGCACCGATGATCGCTATCAGAGAGTACAGTACCATAAAAGGCCTGATAGCTTTTTCCTTAAAAAGAAACTCCGCACATCTGGCTCCGTAAAGTCCCCATCCAATGATAGTGGAAAATGCGAAGCAGCACATGGCAACTGCTGTAAAGATGGAAACCCAGTTTCCGTATGTACTGGTAAAACCGCTGATGGTAAGCTCCGCTCCTGCTGCTGCGCCATAACCGATCGGCACCTCGCTGCAGAGGATGACAAGTGCTGTCAGCGTACAGATCACGATCGTGTCCGTGAATACCTCAAAAATCCCGAAAAATCCCTGTTTTACAGGTTTTCTGGTGTCTGCACAGGCATGTGCGATGGAACCGGTACCAAGACCTGCCTCATTGGAAAAAATACCTCTGGAAACACCTTTTTTCATACTCATGAAAAAGCTTCCTACTACACCGCCTGTCACAGATGCCGGATTAAATGCTCCTCTGATTATAGAGCTGAAAACACCCGGAACATTTTTCCAGTTGATGATAACTACACCGATCGCAAGAATAATATAAAACAGTGCCATAAACGGTACCAGCTTTTCTGTAACCTGGCCGATCCTTTTGATTCCGCCAAGCAGGATAAGTCCTACAAGTACTGCAAGAATGATTCCCATAACAAGGTTCACTATGGAAGTATTGTCTGCAGTGACCACATTGTAATTGATCAGCGCAGAATCAATAGCAGTTGTGATAGTATTGACCTGTGTTGCGTTTCCGGTTCCGAAAACAGTCAGCACACCGAAAGCTGAAAACAGATATGCCAGCCAGTGCCAGTGTTTTTTCAGACCATTCTTAATGTAATACATTGGTCCTCCAACCAGATCTCCGTTGGCATTGGTTTCACGGAAATGTACCGCAAGTGTTACCTCGGAAAACTTTGTACACATTCCAAGAAGTGCGGAAATCCACATCCAGAATACGGCTCCCGGTCCTCCGATGGCGATAGCACCTGCCACACCTGCAATATTTCCCGTTCCCACGGTAGCAGCTAACGCCGTACAAACAGCCTGAAACGGTGTCAGACTTCCATCGGAAGCTTCTCTTTTCCTAAGCATACGTCCGATAGTGACCTTGATGGCATAGGGGAATTTCCGGATCTGGAGAAAATTTGTACGAATACTTAAATAAAGACCTACTCCGATAATACAGATCATCGCAGGAACGCCCCAGATAAAATTGTTTACGGCAGCATTCACTGATTCAATAACAGATAACATTCTATAATCCTTCCCTTATTTAATTTTGTCTTTTTGGATTGTACGTTTGTTTGTACAAAAAAGACGATTCGTTAGATTATATCACATTTTCTGTCGAATGTATAAGAGAAAAGCTTTATAATTTTACTATGATAAAGAAAGAAAGTAAATAAAAGCTGCCAATCCTGTTGTCAAATATGTGATACACCTGTAGTAAAAATACTTATCTGTGGTCAGTATCATTTTCCGTATCGTCCAGGAATGTAAATATATATCCCCAGTATTTCTCCAGAATCTTGCCTCTGCTTCCATAAATCTCATGCTTTGTTCCGATCATATGGATATAATCACAGCTTGTTTTTCCCTGGTGATTGATCTTTCCGGCAAAATTTTTCAGGGCGCGGACAGATACCAGATCTTCAGTCTGGGCCTGGATGAGCAGCATTGGTGCCGTATATTTTTTCCATCCATAGAGACGCAGATACCAGCTCATTTCTGCAGAAGCCCAGAGCCAGCCGTAGGATGGAGACCAGGTCTGGAGCTCTTTATGTTCTGCACGGAGATTTTTGTATCTCTCATATCTTGGTTTTGATGTTGCGGAGCTTGTCTCAAAAGAACCGCTGCCATCGTAAGGCTTTCGGCCAGCTACATATTCCTCATCTTTTCCGAAAATGCATTTCTCCAGAGCTATGCCAGTGGCTGCCGGCCACGGAACATTATCTGTAAGAGGACGGATCATCGGAGAAGAAAGGATCACCTTGTGAAACCAGTCCGGCTCCCAGGCTGCAGCAATACCACCGATGGCACCACCCATGGAATGTGCATACAGGTTAAGTGACAGATCCGGATGTGCTTTCTTTATGTAGCGGCATGCTTTCAGAAAATCACGGATATATCTTCTCCATGTATCGATGTGGACCAGAGACGGGTCTGCGGTAAGGCGATAGCTACGGCCATGACCGCAATGCTCCGGAATATATACATGATAGCCTTCCTTAAGAAAATAATAGGCCACTTCATCATATTTTACTGCTGATTCTGTGAATCCGTGGCTGATGACTACCACACCTTTAGGCATATCAATATCAGACAGATACTGCAGCATATGGATCTTACCTGTGATTCGTTTGCTTTCGTTACGAAACGGATAATCCGCACCCGGTACATAAAGCTCTCTTCTGTGAGACAGAAGATATGGCGTTACGATATTTTTCATGGTTTCTTCGTATTCATTTTCATGTATGATCTGCATATTGGTTAAAAACCTCCCTTGCTTTTACTGTATTGCTTTTTTGCTTCTCCCAAACTCTGCTTTTCAAAACCCTTCCATGTTGTCACAGCTGTTTTCTTACAGGATAACAGAATTCACTCCTCCAGGCAATCCTTTTTAGACCATTTTGCTCTTTAATTTCCATTAAAAAATGCCCGTACATTTTGATATGTACCGGGCATTTCTTCTATTATTTAATAAAATCTCACAATATCTTCCACATCTTTACGTTTCGGTCTTGCAGGCTCTTCGGCTGCTTTTCCGATGGCGATCACTGCCATTACCGTTTCTGTTTCCGGAATGGAAAGGATCTCACGGAGCTTGTCTCCAGCACGAAGTCCCATGATCAGGGTTCCATATCCAAGCTCCTTTGCCTTCAGGATCAGATTCTCGTTCTGAAGTCCCAGATCATAGCAGCCCCAGCCGTTTCCAAGCTCATTATCCGGTGTTCCGTCTTTCTGAAATCCGGCATGGTTATGTACAAAGGTTGTAACGATCAGGGAGGCATTCTCTGCTTTTGCCTGGTTCATTTCCGGAAGACATTCTCTGCTGACCTTCTCCACCATCTCTTCGGACATTACACAATAATATCTTCCGGTCTGGGAATTTTTCCAGCTGGGTGCTTCCTGAGCGGCCCGGATCACTGCAAGAAGATCTTCTTTTGTGATCCTGCTCTCCGGGCTGTATTTACGGATGGTTCTTCTCTCTTCGATCAGTTTCTGAAATTCCATATTTTTCCTCCTTATCTGTCCGGTGCAGAATCTGCTTCCGGATCCTGCAGTTATTCCGGCACGGATTTATATGTTCACATTTTTTATGGAACTATTTTAACACAATGCCGTATTGAAATCAATTTCGGAACTCCGGCATCATTACTGTTCATTCTGCGACCGTTACTGTTCGCTCCGTTCTCAGTAACACACTTCAAAAAATATTGCCTGGGAACAATAACTGCAATATCATTTATGAAGATTTTTTTTGATTTACCACATAAATTCCCACACAGACAAGAAACAGTGCGATGAGACTTCCCATATTAAATGCCTGACGTACCTCTCCCAGAACCAGTGCAGACAGGATCACACTGAACAAAGGATTTACAAAGCCAAAGATCGCTACCCTGGATACATCGTTCCAGGCAAGCAGCACTGACCACAGTGTATAGGCCACCGCAGACACCATTGCCAGATAAAAGATAATCCCGATACCGGCAGCATTTACGCTTCCGAGATGTCCTCCCATCCCTTTTCCGATCAGGAACAGAATGATCCCGCCCATGGTAAACTGCGTTCCGCTGAGTACCACCGGAGATATCTTTCTGGAAAAAATATTGATCAGCACCGTGGACATTCCGTAAGAAAACTGCGCGATCAGAATAAATCCTTCTCCTGTAAGCCTAAAACCTGCATCCAGAGAATTTCCCATAAGATTGATCACGACCACGCCTGCAAAACCCAGGATACAGCCAAGCATCTTTCGCCCGGTCATTTTTTCCTTGTGAAAAACAAGGCAGGACAGCAGGATCGCAATAAAATTCCCAAGACCTGTGATAATAGCGCCTTTTACACCAGAGGTATGTGCCACACCTATATAAAAGAAGAAATACTGACATACCGTCTGAGCCATACATACCGGCACCGCATATTTCAAAACAGTCCGATCGGGAAACAGAACCTTACGCTCACGCAAAGATGCAAAGATCAGTACAAGGATTCCTGCCAGTGCAAAACGCACTCCTGCAAAAACGATCTGACTTGCCGTATCTGCAGAATCCATCTGCATCAGACGGTATCCTGTCTTGATCAGCGGGATCGCACTCCCCCAGAGAAGACAGCAGACGCAGGCAAGCGCTGCCACCACCCAGGTTTTTTTTAATATTGTTTTTGTTTGTTCCATTTGTTTATTCTCTCTTTCTCAAAACTTCTTCCATCTGACTGATCACAGCTTTTATTTCATTTATTGCACTGATACTTACGTCCCGGAAATCAAGCTTTTTCCCTTTTCCGTATAATTCCGCCTCATAAGCGCTGGCTTTCTCTTCATCTTTGTCCTTGTATCGGGCTTTTCCGATCAGCCAGGCACTGGAATCCGCACAGTCCGGATATTCCGTATTTCCCCGGATCAGAAAATCCTCTGAAGCTTCCGTCAATGCTGTTTTCAGTTTTTCTGCTTTATCCAGAAATTCTTCCGTTGTCTGCGGATAATGTTCTTTTATATAGATGAGATTTTTATGAATACAGGTGGCACTTTTTTCCATTAATTTCCGTTCTTCCGGGTCTTTGAAATTATCATATTCCCCAGGACGGACTTCCCATCCGCGGATGGATTTGCTTAATTCCATCAGCCAGTACACATGACGGGAAATATCGTCCGGAAACATAAAATACGTAGAAAATTCATGATCGATCATAGGTGCAAGACTTATGATCCCGCCATCTTTATCACAGAGAAATGCTACATTTTCATAATGATAATTCTGGTCTCCCTTCAGGACAGAGATCAGTACCTGCATGGCAAGCTGTTCCGCCATTTCCTGATGCTCCTGAAAAAAATCAGCCTCAAAAATATCTCTATAATCATAAAACATCTGGCAATAGTTTACATAATTATCTATGTCCACCTTTTCATCCGGATATTTCCGAAAAAATTCCAGAAGATTAAAAAGGTTTTCCCCTTCTTTATATGCCATGGGTACTGTCGTTCCGTAGTCAAGATATTTTTCATTTGCTGCCTCATACCCTTCACAGATGGCCAGTTCATATCTGGGCGCAGGCATAAAATATTCATTAATGATCGTTGACCAGAACACCTCTGCATAAGCATACAGTGGCGTGGAAAATGGTTTGGATTTCGTCAGTGGCTTGAAAATCATATTTCCAGGAAATATAGGGAAATGTTTTTCCCCGCTTACCACGCCTACAGCTTCAGACTTAAGATTTCCGATTCGATTTTTGTATTGATAGTGTCTGACTTTATAATACATAGCAGTCATATCGTATTGCCTTCCCCTTCAATGTATAAGACGGCTCCCGGCCGGCAAGACATTCACTTTTCAGCGGACGCTTGACAATGATCTTATCCGGATTTGCTCTGATAGCTGCATCAAAAAGATCCTTTTCCCCGGAACACGGTGGTTCCAGCTTCTGGATCAATTGAAGTTTCTTGTTGATCAGGCTGGATTTCTGTCTTGCCGGAAACATAGGATCCAGATAGATCACGTCTACAGGATCAAGAAGCTTTGACATACCTTCTACACTGTTTCCCTCGATCACCTTCATACGACCAGCAATATCTTTCAGATCCATATTTTTCCTGGCACGGCGAATGGCATCTTTAAGAAGGGCTGCGATCACCGGATTCTGCTCGTACAGCGTCACTTCATAGCCCTGGGCTGCCAAAAGAAAGGCATCCTCACCCATTCCTGCCGTAGCATCGATGGCCTTCCTGCCCTCCTTATCTGACTTCACCGCCTTCACCAGCATCTCATGCTGAAGTCTGCCTCTGGTAACTCTGTGAAGCATCGTCTCCACAAAATCCCCCTGATAGGTCAGCCCGAAACCGGACAGCGAAACGCCCCTGGAATCAAACCGTACCGTCAGAAAATCTCCCGGCCTATCCTGGAGCTGTGCTCCGGTCTTCCTGCAAAAAGCTTCCGCCATATCTCTCTGTCCGCCCTTTCCAAGACAGACTGCGATTTTATCATTCATTTCCCGATTCTCTCTTTCATGACTCTTTTTCATAAGCTCTTTCATTCTACAATTTTACAAAAGAAATTGCAATTCATCTCAAATAAAAGCTGTCGCTTTGCAATCTATTAACTGCTAAAGCGACAGCTTTCTTCTCAGCCGTATATTTATTTTGAATTTCTCTTTCCTTTTCTGACTTTGATCCTGCGGATCATCCTTCGGATCAGAAATACCACAAGCACAATGATCACTATAAGGATCAGACAAATACCTGCGATCATTGCCGAAAACTTATTCGGCTGCTTCACCAGATCAATGATATTTCTGCTGTCCTCCACAACCTTACGTCCATGTGTCGTCTCATAATATTCCGGCACATTGGCAATTCCGTCGCCGTCTGTATCCTCAAAGGACTGCATATATCTTGCGATCGCATCCCAGGCCTTTAATTCCCTGTCACCCTCCATGATCGCCTGATCTTCCAGATTTTCAATGGGATTCCCATCCCTGTCCTTCGGTTCAAGAGACAGCATTCCATAGGACATTTTCGTCACAGAACCAAGCATCTGGCCGGTATACAGGTCTGTCACAACATGATACAGTTTGTCATCCTGGATCTCGATCCGCTCTCCGTCTGCCCTGGTGAGATAACAATCTGTCACCTTATTCAGAATCATCCGATGTGGATTGTATGCAAAATTCAACCCACTGCAATATAACCTTGCCGTTGTCATAAAATCCGATACAGAAGCGTCCACCTCCGCTGCCAGCTTCAGCTCCTTTCCGGTCAGGTATGCACTGATCAGCGGATATCCGGCAACACCGTCCTTTCCGATCCCCAGTGAAAAGGAATTAAAAACATCCTCTACTGTGATATCGCCCTTTGTGTATGTATCCCGCACGGTTCCGCTTGGAACAACGGCTACATCAACCGGATCACCATCATAATACTCGGAATTCTCCACTGCATATATGTATGCATCGGATATGATATCACCAAGATTCAACTCTTCGTGCATCGTGCCCATTTCTTCCAGACTGTTGAATTCAACATCATTTTCAGCAAGAACCTCTTCTCTTGTATAGCCAAAATCGGCAAGATAATTCTTATCCACCGCATCCATCAGGGCATCGATCTGTTCCTGTGTCGCCTGGTCCGGTTTTATCTCCTCAGAAACAGGAATCAGCTCATAGGATGTCAGCTCCCACCGTCCGTCCTGCTTCTGTGTCATGGAAAGTGATCCCAGATTTCTTCCGTATTCACCGCAGGATACGATATATGTGTTCCCATGCTGAATTGCCTCTTTCAGCTCTGAGTGCGTATGTCCGCTGATGATCAGATCGATATCCGGCACCTCTTTTGCAAGGATCTCATCCTCCGATTTGTTCTCATCCTCCCAGGTTCCTCCATGGGACACACAGGCGATCATATCCACTTTTTCATTTTTTCTGATCTCTTCTACCGTCTGTTTTACGGCCTCAACCGGATCCTTGAACTTTAATTCACAGGTCGGTGCACATTCCAGGGCATCCTTACCGAACACACCGACTACTGCAGTCTTTACATCTCCCTTTTGAACTACCACATAATCCTTCACACCGTAGGCTTCAAATGCCGACCGGATCTGCTTCTGGCCATCATTTAGTCCATCCTGCTCCATACTGTCCCAGTCCACATTGCATACCACCAATGCCGGTACTGTCTCACCGGAATCCTTCGCAGCCTCCAACATATTTGCCAGTCCCTTTGAACGATAATCATATTCATGATTCCCCAAAGTCGTCACATCATACCCCAGATATCCCAGCATTCGAAGCTCTGCCGCCTCCGTATCGTATACGGTCTGGATCAGGGTTCCCATGGAAAAATCACCGCCATCCAACACCAGGGTGTCCGGATCTTCCTGCTTCTTTTCATCAATCAGGGTTTTGATCCTTGCAAATCCGCCAACCTCTTTTTGTTCTCCATCTACGATGGTTGAAAAGCTGTTCAAATGCGAATGTGTATCATGGCTGAACAAAACATCGATCTGTTTTGTCTCGGCTACTTCCACCGGAACATTCCATGTAAAGGGATGCAGTAATGTGGCAACAAGCATGATCACCAGAAGCCTTGCTGAAATTTTCTTTCGTGTTTTCATAGCTCTCTCCTTTTGTGTATAGTTTTCTTATGCCTTTTTACAAAACCATCAATATTGTTCCTGCACCGATCAAAATACATCCGATCAGCGATTTTGCTGTAAATTTCTCGTGCAAAAAAACAAATGCCAGTACCAGCGTGATCACAACACTCAGCTTGTCTATCGGCACAACCTTAGATGCATCTCCTATCTGCAAAGCACGATAATAACATAACCATGAGGCACCTGTTGCCAGACCTGAAAGTATCAGAAACAGCCAGCTTTTTTTACTGATCGCAGTGATTCCACCTTGTGTATTTGTGAGAAAAACCATTCCCCATGCCATGACAAGCGCCACCATCGTTCGAATCGCTGTTGCAAGATTCGAATTAACACCGGTAATACCTACCTTTGCCAGTATGGATGTCAGAGCTGCAAATACAGCAGACAGCAAGGCAAACACAAACCACATAGTAACTCCCCCTTCTTGGCCCGCCGCTTAGTGCTCCATACACCTAAAGCGGAGAATACTTATTCTGCATTCATCGTATCATTTTTCTTCTGATATGTCACTATTAACAATTTCATAAGGCATACTGTACCAGATTTTATCATATTTATCTATAACTCCATTTAAAACAGATTTCATTATCTCATAAATTCTTGTAGCCTGATCCTCCATATTGTTATCCACAGTTCCATAGATTTCCCCGAGTCGGATCTTCTGATTCATTTCCTGACTGTTATTAATTCCAATAATAACCGGAAGTTTCATCTGATGTTTTTTGTAATAATCATAGACCCCAAGTGCCATGTCATCATTGTTGCATACGACTGCCTCCGTATTCCGGATCGTCTCTTCATCCAGCTTCGCAAATTTTTCCAGGGCAATCTCCCGTTTCCAATCCGCAGTCAGGTTTCCCAGCTGCTTTAACGGCAATTCTCTTCCTGACTCCAAAAATCCGTTAGTTCTCCGAATCGTATCATAATGAGACTCTTCCCCCTCAATCAATATGTAGTCCAGCTTTCCGTTTTGATTCCGATCCACGCTCTGCTTCTGCTTATCCCAAAGCTCCTTCAGCAGCTTTCCCTGTATCTCTCCGGCAGCTTTTCCGTCTGTTCCTACATACCATACATCCTTCACGATCTGAAGATCCTTCTCGGCAACTTCACGGTTATACAAAATGACCGGGATCTCCTTCTCCTCTGCTTCATTCAACACACTGGCTGCTGATGCAGGCTCTACCAGGTTAACCAACATGATATCATACTCCTGCGCATACATATACTGCAGCTGTTTTTCCTGTTTCTTATTTTTCCCATCTGCATTATAGATTTCGTAGGATATTTTCCTTCCTGCAATTTCTGTTTTTTCAATCATATCCTGCAAAGTCCGTATATATTTCTCCATAAAGGTATCATTCAGATCATATACCGCAATTCCCATGTGGATATAACAGTCTTCTCTCTTTGGTAGCTTCCATGCCACGATCAGACCTGCCATCAGCACAAAAAGACCTGCCAGTATAAAATTATATTTTTCAGTTTTCCACTTCATCTTCTCCCTCTACCTTACAAGTAATGCATCCAGACTGCCCGCTTCCAGAATTTCCCGATCAAGCTTTAACGGCTGCAGAAAGATACTCTCCATCTTTTTTTTCTTTCCGTAAGCTTCTATCATCTGCATACATTCATAGCCAAGTCTGTATGTATTTTCCATATAAACCTCTTTCTTACGGCCACTTTTGATCTGTCCCAAAACAGTTTCACTGATTGGCATCCTGTATGTTTCTTCTTCCTGTTCCCTCCGCACAAATGCCGCATAATGCAAAAATGACTCCTTCATGGTATCTGTAAGTGCCAGTACTTCCTTATATTTGTAACCATTCTGATTTTTTTTCAGATAAAATTCCGGATATACCAGAAGAATTCCCATGCTTCGATTCTGCTTTTCCTCTTTCACCAGCTCTGCAAAACTTTTTTCGGACATCTGCTTTTTGTACCAGACATCCAGCTTTATCTGATGGTCATAAGCATAATCCCGGATTCCCTCCTGGACACTGCTTAAATCTTCCTGTGTGTTTTGTGGCAGGACGATGGTAATTCTGCTTTTTTCTGCCCTATGATTTCGCACTGTCATATACCGAAAGGATATAAGTGCGATCAGAACCAGAATCAGAATGATATGTTTTTTCTTACTGCTCATCCATTTCCTCCATTTTCGGGATCGTGATCGTGGCAACGGTTCCCTCATCCAGTTCACTACTGATCGTAATTCCATAATTTTTTCCATAGATCAGCTGTATCCTCTCATTTACATTGCACACTCCGATTCCGGAACCACGTTTGCTGGATACTACTTTATTGTGCATGATATAATCTATTTTTTCCTGTGTCATACCGGGTCCATTATCTGACACATCGATTTTGATATCTCCATTCTTTTCATAGATCCGGATCTCGATTTCTCCATCCTCATACATTCCATCCATTCCATGATAAATAGCATTTTCCAGCAATGGCTGAATAGATAGCTTGGGGCAAAAATATTTCAGCAGTTCCGGATCTGCGTCCACATGAAATTCAAATTTATCCTTGAAACGAATATTCTGGATGGCCAGATAGCTGGAAGCATGTTCCAGTTCTTTTTCCAGAGTGATCATATCTTTTCCCTGACTTAAGGAGATCCGGAAAAATTTAGCCAGAAGAGAGACCATCTCCCCGGCACCATCATATTCTTCACTTCGGATCATCCAGATAATGGAATCCAGCGTATTATACAAAAAATGAGGATTGATCTGCGACTGCAGAAGCTTCTTCTCCATCTTCTGCTTTTCTCTCTCATTTCTGCGTATCTCTTCCATTTGCTCCTGAAGCTTATCTGCCATAATATTAAAATGTATACTTACATTTTTCAGTTCGCCGATTCCTTCCTCCTGTGCTCTGGCATTATAATCGCCTTTTCCGAATTTTTCCATTGTCCGAAGCAGCCTGTAAATCGGATTTGTAAAATTGTGAAACACAAGAGTATCAAGAAAGATCAGGATCACTCCGATCAGAAGGAGTATAAACCATACAAGATAATGAAGATTATGGCTTTCCAATACCAGACTGTCCATAGAATTTACAACCACCATATTCCATCCTGTGTAACCAATCTGCTGACCCTCTATCAGCCACTGCTGACCATCCGCCTTTTCTATCCTATAATTTTTGCAGGACAATGCAGACTCTACGGTCTTTTCTTTATATAATCCGGATGCGATCTCTTTATCAAAAGGATGATAGAGCATATTCTTCTGATCATCCAGCAAATAGCAATACGCTGATTTCTGATTTCTGTAATGCGACAGTATCTCATCCACAGAATCTGTATAATACTCCATCAGAAGAATTCCTGATCTCATATTTCCATCCTTGATATATTCTACATAACGGCTGATCTCAAATACATAACTATCCTCCTGTGGACGTACCAGTCTCCGCCGTCCGTAACTGATCGTCTCAATATTCTCCTTTGCCTGTAAAAACCAGGCCATCTCTTTCGCATCCTCTTGTTCTGCAAATGTCCCTGAATGCCATATACTTTCTCCGTCTATATCGTATAAGGCAAGTCCATACAGACACTTTTCTTCAAGAAATATCTGCTGTTCCATTTCCTCCGCAAACCTGGCACTGTCCACATCATATTTCTTTATATTCTGATAGTAGATCCTGTTGATCAGTACATTGATATTTTCAATCTGTGTCTCCAGACTCTGCGCCAGAAAATCCCTTTGCTTTCCTATTTTTTCTATGGCATCCTTCTGAAAATATGTTGAAAAATAGTAGGAAAACAGAAGAATACAGCTGATGATGCAGGCTGCAATGGAAGCAGACATAACCACCGGAAAAATGATACGGATACTTATCTTTTTATTTTTCATTTTCAGCTCCTTGTATATTATTGCCGATCTATGTATCTGACTGTGCAGATTTTCTGTATTTTACAGGTGAGATTCCACAGTTTTTTTTAAATACGTAGCTGAAATAATTTGGCTCCGGATACCCTACCATCGCTCCGATGGTCTGACTCTTATAATCAGTCTGCAAAAGCAGTTTTTTTGCTTCTTCCATACGTCGACTGATCAGATAATTAATGAATGTACCTCCTGTTTCCTGCTTGAATATTTTCGAAAAATAGGAGGTACTAACATGTAACTCTCCACATATCGACTCCACACTCAGCTCCGGATTCCGGAATTTTTTTTCCACGATCTTCATTGCATTTTCTGCCAGAACCACATTGTTGTCGATCTGTTTTTTCTGGATTAGTGATCGTATCAGAAGGCAGTAATTCAAAAGCCAATGATCTAATTCTTCCCCCGTGCTCAACGAAAGGATCTTCACCGCCATCTTTTTGGATCCCGCAAATTCTGCATCTGATGTAATCTGGTATTTCTTATAAAATCTGGCAACAGAAAAAGAGATTTCCAGAATAACGATCTGATATTCATTCAAATTATAGTGACCCTTATGCAGCCATGCGATCAGATCACCGACCTGTTTTTTCAATTCTTCTTCCGTACAATATGTGATGGATTTTCCGATCATTTCCACCTGAGAGTTCCAGTCCTCTTCCTCCTGCTGCGGCATGATATCGTTATAGTAAGTATAGCTCTCCTCCGGCAAAACAAGATTATAATCCAATGCTTCTGCTGCCTGAGCATACAACGCCGGCATATCTTTCAGATTCTCTCCGCTGTTGCTGATCCCGCAGGAAATCCTCGCTCCGAAAATACGCTGGATCATAACTGCTGTTTCCTGAATACTTCGTGTGATCTTCCCAATCTCATGTCTCTTGCTGCCACCAAGGAGAAATACTTCTTTATCGCCCATACCAAATTCATGAACGTGTGCAATTTTTTCCAGTGCTTCCTTCAACGTTTCCTTCATTGACAGTTCGCTGAGAATGTCCTTCTTCCCTTCTTTTCCCACTTTTACTGCTATAACTGAATACACCTGATCCGAAAGATCCAGCTTCAGATTTTTTATCTGCCGCCTGCATTCCTTCTCCTCCATAACCTCTGTCATAAGCCTGGAAAAAAACTGCTGACGCAATAACGGCAAACTCTGTGTATATGCATTCTCCAGCCGGACACGGTTTATTTTTTCATTATATTCTTTCTCCAGTTCCTGATACATTTTTATGAGCAGACGTTGCATCTCCTCGTAATCAATGGGTTTCATCACATATTCCGAAACTCCATAACTGATAGCCAGACGTGCGTATGTAAAATCATCCCATCCGGAAAACAGGATCACCTTTGTATTCATATAATTTTCATGGATATTCTTTGCCAGCTCCAGACCATCCATGAAAGGCATTTTTATGTCACTGATCACTAAATCCGGATGAAATTCATCCATCATATCAAGCACTTCTTTTCCATTCTGTGCTGTTCCAACTACAGAGAATCCAAGGCTCTCCCAGTCTATTCCCTTCTGCATTCCATATAGGATATTCGGTTCATCATCTGCCAAAATAATACTAAATATTCTCACACTCCATACTCCCTGATGTTTTACTGTATTTTATGATAGCATATTATCAATATACATAAAATACAAAAAATCCCCTGTTTATTGTTTTCACAATTAAAACAGGGGACTGCTCTTATTTCTCTTCTGAGCCGTTCAGTTTCGCAACGACTTTTTTCATAAATTTATCATCTAACTTATATTTGCTCTTAAATACAACATATGCAAGAATAACTCCGATAGTCGGCACTACACACATCAGAACACGAATAGAATTCTGTGTTGCAAGTGACTGCACTGTGTTCGGAACATATCCTGTAAGCTCCAGTACAAATCCAATAGCCAGTGCTGTAAATGCTGCTGTCAGTTTTACGATCAGGGTCTGCAGAGAGAATACAACACCCTCGTTTCTGTTTCCGAGAACATATTCTCCATAATCCACAACATCCGCAAGGAATACCGTTGCACATCCAAGCTCCAGACCGGTTCCTGTCTTAACAATAATACCAGCAATCGCTGTCAAAACAATATTATTCGGACACACAATTCCTACCACCAGAAGAAGAATCAATCCGATCGGCGGCAACACACACGCAAACAAAAACGCCTGTTTTCTGGACAAAATCTTTGTTACCTTCGGGAAGATCAGAAGTCCTACAACCTCTGCAACAGATGCACTGATCATAAATGCAGATAACATTCCGGCATTGTTGCATACATAACTGAAGTAATAGGTCGCAACTCCCATGATTGCCTGAATTGCCACATTATATAAAAGAATCAGCAATACTGCCCATCTTAACTGGTCATTTTTTCTGATGACTGTGAAGATGTCTTTAAATTTCATTTTTTCTTTTTTCTCAACATCATGCTGGATCTTTGGCAGATTCAGTACACATACAGCCATTGTAAAAATAAATGTTGCTGCAATGATCAAAGCAAATCTATGATATCCTGTATAATCACCGCCAAGACCTTTGATGATCTGTACTCCAAATCCGGCAATGATCAGTGACTGTCCGATACTTGCAAAAATTCTTGGCAGTACGGATACTTTTTCACGCTCCTGTGGATCAGATGTAAGATTCGGGATTACTGACCAGTATGGAATGTCCATAATTGTATAGGTCATTCCCCATAATACATAAATAACAGATGCAAAAACACAAAGGCTTACGCCTGATAAATGAAAATCTGTAAATACAATTACAAATACAAATGCGTTGATCAACGTTCCGATCACCAGCCACGGTACAAATTTGCCAAAACGGCTTCTTGTATTATCAACAACCATTCCCATGAAAAGATCATTAAACGCATCCCAGATCTTTGCCACGAAAAACATGGTTCCGATAAACGCCGGCGCTACTTTAATGATATCTGTAAAATAGATCATGGAAAAAGTTGCTATCATTCCATAGATCAAATCCTTACCCAATGCTCCAAAAGCAAACGAGTACTTTACTCTTCCAGGAATCTTACCCTGGTAAACCACACTGCTTTTATTGTTATTATCCATTCCTCTATCTCCTCTTTTATGCCCTTTCTTTGTACACATTTCTTTACCGTGTGATAGTTTAGCATTTTGGGATGGATATGAACATTTGATATTCTATTCAAAAAATATGATTTTTTGTTTTTAACTCTATTTTTCGAACAATTTACTTTTCTTTTGCCTTGCCATCTCTTGTCAACATTTTTTTTGAACTTTTGAAGGTCTCTGTTCTTTTCCTGACGTTTCTTCTATAGCAGCAATTTCCTCCGCCGTATATTCCTCTATTTCTGTCTTTGTCACCTGTTTGATATGCTTTTTTTTCAGGCGCAGATATACGAATTCCCGAAAAATAGTATAGAACACGGAAAGCAGTGGAATGAAAACAAGCATACCTACAATTCCCATAAGGTTTCCGCCGATCGTAACTGCTGCAAGAACCCAGATTGACGGAAGCCCTACAGATTCACCCACAACATGAGGATATATCAGATTTCCCTCAATCTGCTGCAGCACCAGAAATACTATAATAAATAAAATTGCCTGTTTCGGATTTACCATAAAGATCAAAAAGCTTCCCACTGCACATCCGATAAAGGCCCCGAAAATCGGAATCAATGCAGTAAACGCAATCAAAACTCCTATCAAAAGTGCATATGGCATCCTCAAAATACTCAGTATCACCACAAACATGCATCCGAGGATCACAGCTTCCAGACACTGACCTGCAAGAAAATTCGCAAATGTCCGATAAGTCAGAGAACAAATTTTAAGAAAAGCATCTGCCTTTTTCTTTGGAAGAAAGGCAAAAAATACTTTTCGGATCTGCACATGCAGCTTCTCCTTCTGAAAAAGAACATAGCAGGCAAATGAAAATGCAATAAAAAAGGTTGCCAATCCACTGACTATGGAACCCACTGCTGACATTGTGGTATTCATCATATTTCCTGCACCATTTCCAAGAAGACTTATTCCCCACTTGATCGCCTGATCCGGATTAAACTGCACCTGATTTACCAGCTTCATGATTTCCTGGTTATTATGGGAAAATTCCCGAATCCAGCCTTGCATCTGCGGAATGAAATCAGCGATACTCATCATCAGAGTTCCCATTGTCCGCGTAAGCTGCGGAATCACCCCGAACATTACCAGTACGATTATACCAACCGCCAATATGATCGTAAGGAGCAGACTTATCGGTCTTGCCAGTTTTCCAACTGTCTTATTTTCTTTTTTTACTCTTCCGAAAATTTTCTTTTCCAAAAAGCTCATTGGCACATTTGTTATAAAAGCGATCGCTCCGCCAAGCACAAACGGAAATATAATCCCCCATATTGCTTTTAGCACGCTGAGCACCACATCGAATTTCCATAGGGCAACTACAAGAAGTGCCGTAAACACAATAAGCTCCCTGATTTTTTTTATAGATATTTTGCTTAAATCCACTATTTTTCCTCTCTTTTTTTCAATTTCATACGTATCCATTTAAGCAGCTGAATGATTGGAAGACTTGCAAACGCATACAAATATACACAGCCAAGCTGCATCAGATCCAGCGTCTCTACTTTAAACAGGAGATGAAATCCCGGAACCGTCAGTACAACGGTAATGAGTACTGCCCCAAGTGCAAATGCTCCCTGAAGCCATTTATTATTAAAGAAACGTTTTGTAAAGATAACCGGATGATCCGATTTGCAGTTGAATCCATGGAACAAACGTGCCAGACAAAGTGTTCCGAAGGCATAGGTACTGCCAAGCAGTGCACCATTCTGGTTATATCCTGTCAAAAATCCTATCATCGTCATCATACCGATCACCAGGCCTTCCAGACCGATTTTGCCAAGAAAATCCTTTGTCAGTATTGACTCGTCTGCTGATCTTGGTTTCTCATTCATCACCTCACTGCTGTGCGGCTCCACGCCTAATGCGATCGCCGGAAGGCTGTCTGTCAAAAGATTGATAAACAGCAGATGTACCGGTGCAAAGGGAACCGGAAGTCCTGCCAGGGATGCACAAAGAACTGCCAGGATCGCACCAAAGTTTCCTGACAGAAGAAACTGGATCGCATACTTGATATTCTGATATAAATTTCGTCCATTTTCCACTGCTTTTACAATTGTTGCAAAATTATCATCTGTAAGCACCATTGCTGCAGCATCCTTTGCGACCTCTGTTCCGGTCACTCCCATTGCAACACCAATATCTGCCTGCTTCAATGCCGGAGCATCATTCACACCATCTCCGGTCATTGCCACGATCATCCCCTTCTCCTGCCATGCACGGACAATACGGATCTTGTGCTCCGGTGACACTCTTGCATACACAGAAATATTCGGGACAAATTCCCTCAGCTGCTCATCACTCATATTTTCAATATCAGCGCCCTCGCAGGCCTCCGACAGATCGTGTAAAATTCCGATTCTCTTTGCAATTGCAGCTGCTGTGATCTTATGATCTCCAGTGATCATGACCGGCCGGATCCCCGCTTTTATACATTCTGCAACTGCAGCCTTTGATTCTTCCCTCGGCGGATCCATCATAGCGATCAGACCAAGAAATACCAGATGGTTCTCATCTTCTGTCGTCAATACATGCTTCTCCGGAATTTCACGATAGGTAAATGCCAGTACCCGTAACCCTTCCATTGAAAATTCCTGATTCTGGCGCTGGATCTTTTCTTTATCTGCTTCTGTGATTTCCCGAACTCCGTCCTTTGTCCAGATTCTGTCTGTCAGCTCCAGAAGCCGGTCAACCGCACCTTTTACGATCATCCGGTTCTCACCATCAATTCTGTGAAGTGTTGACATCATCTTACGGTCACTGTCAAATGGAAGCTCTCCTTCTCTTTGATAAAACTTTCTTACACCTGCAGCCTCGATTCCGTACCGGCTGCCCAGATTGATCAATGCCGTTTCCGTCGGATCTCCGATCTCCACTCCATTTTCATTTGTTGAATCATTACATAAAATGCTGTAGTCCAAAAGACATCTCTGCGCCGGATCTGCTACATCAATTGCATCTGCTGTGATTCTTTTTCCATCAATATAATAATCTTCTACTGTCATTTTGTTCTGTGTGAGTGTTCCGGTCTTATCCGAGCAGATAACAGAAACGCTTCCAAGACCTTCCACAGCCTGGAGCTTACGAATGATCGCGTGCTCCTTTGCCATCTTCTGTGTTCCGAAAGAAAGGACGATCGTCACGATGGAGCTTAAAGCTTCCGGAATCGCTGCGACTGCAAGTGCTACTGCAAACATAAATGCACTGCTGATCTTCTCACCGCGGAATACACTGATCGCAAACAGAATTCCACAAAATATCAGGATCAGAATGGAAAGCTTCTTTCCAAAATCATCCAGATTCGCCTGAAGTGGCGTCTGTTTTTCCGAAGTCGATTTCAGAAGTCCCGCAATCTTTCCAACCTCTGTCTGCATTCCCACATTCGTTACAACCGCTCTGCCACGCCCATATGTGACAAAGCTTCCGGAAAACAGCATATTTGTCCGATCACCAAGCGGTGCTTCCTCCAAAATAATATCCATACTCTTTTCGACCGCAAGACTTTCTCCGGTAAGAGCACTTTCATCGACCTTAAGACTTGCATTTTCAATCAATCTTCCATCCGCAGGGATCATATCACCTGCTTCAAGAAGGATCACATCTCCTACAACCAGTTCTCTTGCCGGAAGCTGTACCGCCACACCATCACGCAATACTTTTGCCTCCGGTCCGGAAAGCTTCTTTAAGCTCTGCAGGGACTGCTCAGCCTTTACTGTCTGCACAGTTCCCAAAATCGCATTGATCGTAATAACGATCACGATAACTGCTGCACTTTCCACATCTCCAAGCATACCGGATATCACTGCCGATGCGATCAGGATCAGCACTAGAAAATCCTTATACTGTTCAAAGAAGATCTGCAAAATACTTTTTTTCTTTCCTTCTGCAAGCTCATTCCATCCGCACTTCTCTCTGGACCGTCTGACCTGTTCATCGGTAAGCCCTGATTCCCTGCTTTCCACACGCTCGAGAACTTCTTCTGCTGTCTGCTGATAAATTTCTTTCATTACCTTTGCCTCCTTTTTTGCAAATATTCACCGACTGTAATTTTTTTATGCAATAAAGGATTTTTTTGATAAAATGATATAAAAAAAGAAACCTTTATTGCACAACAAAAAATGCAATAAAAGTCTCACCATTTCCCTGCAGCGCCGGATGTTTCCACCGTACTGACGACACTGCAAACGCAGATTTCCAAACGTAGGTTACTCCCCTTTATCAGTTTTAATAGTATAACAGAATCGGTACCTCTGTCAAGATACTTTATAAATCACACCTTGCAAATATGATACTCCGGTAACAGAAAAACTCCCATTTTTTGAATGGAAGTTTTTCTGTTACCCTGAAAGTATTATAGGCCTGCAGCCGTTTTATTACCTTTTAAGATTTATTACTCTGATCAGCCACAATATTTCCCTGTACAACTCTTCCCTGATCTTTTCCTTTTCTCAGTCCTCGAACTACCTGCACATTTCCAAGAATCAGATAATCCATTTCCCTCTTAGTGACTTTCGCAAAATTTTTCTTTGAAACAAAATAGAAGGTAACTCCCATCAACACCCACACGATCAGTGCTGCAAAGGACTGTGGAGCCATGAATGCTGGAGAACCGGGCACGATCAGGAGCAGCAATATTACAACAGAGATCACGCAGCCGCCCATTGCTACTGCCGGATGGATTTTATTTGTATCTGTATCATCGCCATATTTTTTCAGAAGAATATAAGCACCTGCACAGGTAAAGAAATATCCGAACGCAGTACCTACGGAACACATATCTACAACCCAGCCGATCACTTCTCTGCCGAAAAATGGGCAGATACAGCAGATGATCATGGTAAACCCAACACATATGGACGGAGTTTTATGCTCCGGATGAACCTTTTCAAAAGTTGACGGAAGCATTTTTGCTCTTGCCATACCAAATAAAAGACGGCTGGATGTCATAAAGAATCCGTTCATACCGGTAAAAATCCCCATACACACTGCCAGTGCCACAAAGCACACACCAATTTTTCCCATTGCAAGATCAAGAACTGCACCTGTATGCCATTTTACAAGAGTTCCATTCGCATCTGTCATAGTCAGAACCTGCTGCCAGGGAACAACACAATCTGTCACCAGTGCCATTGCACCATAGATCAAAGCACCTACGATCAATGCTGAAATGATCAGCATTTTGCACTTCTGTGGTGGAAAATCATATTCTTCTGCCGCCTGTGGAATACAGTCAAATCCTACATAAAGGAACGGAGCCAATGCCAGGATAGATACAAAACCGCTTCCAAGAGACTTGCCTTCGGCTCCGTATGCCGGCTGCAAGTTTGAAGCATCAAAATGTCCTGTTGCGATCACACCAATGACTGATACAACAACCGCTGCACACATGATAAGGACCATCGCAAGCTGAAGATTTCCTACAGATTTCGCACCTTTGTAATTCATGATCCCGAAAAGTATGATAAAGAACAGGGATAATCCGACTTCACCCATATATACATCATATCCTGCAATTGTATACAGGTAACCTCTGTTAAAGACTCCAGGAAAAATATAGGATGCCAATACCGGAAGTGCCGTTGCATTCAAAGCTACAATAGACAGATATCCAAGCGACAGCATCCATCCGCATATGTACGAAGCAGTTCTTCCAAAGCCTTTATATGCATAGGCAAATTCACCACCCGCTACCGGGAATTTTGCGATCATATAAGAATAGCTGTAGCCTACCACGATCATTAAAAGACCGCCTGCCAGAAATCCCAGAAACAGCGGGAGCGGTCCACCTGCACGTTCTGTCCAGAGACCACCCTGTATAAAACATCCCCATCCAATGATGGAACCGACTGCAACTGCCCAGATCGAACCAGGTCCCATGGATTTTTTTAATTTTGTTCTTTTATTTCTTTCACCCATATATATCCTCCTGCTTCATCAATCACATCATTCATCATCATCTTCTCTGGTTTCTTCACTGATCGTATATGCCTCACTGATATCGGAAACAAAAATTTTTCCATCACCATAATGTCCATATTGCCCACTCTTTGCACTGTTAATGATAATATCTACAACCTCATCTTTTTCTTTGTCCCCAACAGTAATATACAGCATGTTTTTTGCCATTTCCTGATAAAGGACATCCCCTACCTGAATTCCTTTTTCCTTACCTCTTCCTGAAATTGCCCATTTTGAAAAAGCAAAATATCCTTCCTGCTCCAGTGCTTTGATAACGTCCATCACTTTCTCAGGTCTTACGATTGCTGTGATCAGTTTCATAATCCTTCATCTCCCATCCATAAATACAAAAAGAGCCCAGATACCAAAGTATCCGGACTCCATCGTCTCTTTCTATATTATCATTATTTTTTTCAATATTCAATCAAAATCTTTCACTTTCCGGCCAGATATCGATACATCTCATCCAGCATCTCATCTGTGATCTCCACCGGATTGTTATAAAGGTTCGGATGTCTGCTGATACGAACCAGCTCCGCAATCTGATCATCATCAAGCTCCAGATCCTTCAGATCACACCGCAATCCCATTTTTTTCTTTAATTCAAGAACTGCATCCGCCATCTCTTCTGCATCTTTGAATCCAATCCTTCTGGCAAATTCCTCTACACGTTCACCACCTTCGCCTTTTGCATTGATTCTTATAAAATAATCCAGGGTCAGGCCACACGCCTCGCCATGCGGGATGTGATAAATATTGGTCAATGGAAATGAACACGCATGGGACGAAGTGGTTTTCGGTAAAGTAAACGCCAATCCTGCGATCAAAGATGCTTCGCACATTTTCTCCCTTGCTTCCTCATCATCGGGCTTCCTGTATGCTCTGTAAACATATTTAAATACCAGTTCTGCTGCATGCATCGCAAGTACATCACAGATCGGCTGATGACCTTTGCTCCAATAGCCTTCGATCGCATGGGAAAGAACATCAATTCCTGTTCCTGCCGTAACCTGCGGTGGCATTGTATAAGTAAGTTCCGGATCAATGATAGCTGCTGCCGGATAAAATCCCTCTGATACGATCGGCGCTTTTTTTCCATTTGCATGATCCGAAAGAACTGATACACAGGTCACTTCACTTCCTGTTCCTGCAGTCGTAGGAACTGCGATCAGTGGAAGATGTTTCTCCGGCATTGCTACTCCGGTTCCATGATACTTACGGATGGAATCCGAAGTCAGAGCTATACTGGCAGCTGCTTTGGCACAATCCATGGGACTGCCTCCACCCAGTGCTACCACAAATCCGATATTTTTCTGCCGGATCACTTCCGCACAGGCATCTACCTCTACAACGTCCGGGTTTGGAGAAACATCTCCAAAAGAAGCAACGATCATTCCTTCTGACTCTTTTATGACCTTTTCGGCAAGACCGCTTTTAAAGAAAAACGGTCCTGCCACCAGAAGGCCTCTTTCGCAGCCAAGCTCTCTGGCTATTTCTTTGATTTCTTTTACTCTACCTTTGCCGAAATGAATTTTTACCGGCTGTAGATAATCCCAGTTCATAGGCTACCTCCTGCTTTATCAGTCACAAAATTTTTCATCGACCATTGTAAGCACTTCATCAAGGATCGGGAGATACTCTTCCAGCTCCTCTTTCGTGATGATCAGTGGCGGACAGATTTCAATAAAGTTCTCACGTCCAAAGGTTGCAAAGCCACGTTTCTTTAATTCTGCAAATATCCACGGCATTACCGGTCCGGGTACGCCGTATTCCTGCATCGGTTCTCTGGTTTCTTTATTCTTGACTACTTCAAGTGCACCGAACAAACCGATACATCTTGCTTCACCAATACATTTATGCTTCTTTACCATCTCATCCATAAACGGAGCAACGATCTCGTGCATCTCAGCTACATGGCCCTCGATGTCGTGTTCTTTATAATATTTCATTGCTGCCACACCAGCCGCACATGCAAGTGTATGTCCACTGTAAGTAAGTCCGCACTGAAGAACATTTTCCTCAAAATACTCCGCAACCTTTTTACTTACAATACATCCGCCCAGCTGTACATAACCACAGGTAACACCTTTTGCAAATGTAATGATATCCGGTTTCATGTCGAAATTCATAAATGCAAACATTTTTCCTGTACGGTAAAATCCTGCCATAACCTCATCACAGATCAGAAGGATTCCATATTTGTCACAAAGTGCACGAACACCTTCCATATATCCGTCTGGAGGAAGAATGACACCGTTTGCACCTACTATAGACTCCATCAGGATCGCTGCCACATTTCCGGGGCCTTCATATCTGAGCTGCAGATCCAGCGCATCCAGATATTTCTTCGTTACCTCTGCATCATCAACTCCTTTTGTATATCCGTCACGATACATCTGAGGGTTCATAAAGTGTACGAACCCATTTGCACCACCGATCTCTGCTGCATATCTTCTCCAGTCACCGGAAGCATTGGATGCTCCAAGTGTAGCTCCATGATAGCTTCTGTAACAGGAAAAGATCTTGGTTCTTCCGGTTACCATACGTGCCATTTTTATAGCATTCTCATTGGATTCTGCTCCACCATTTGTGAAGAAAACTCTCTTGTATGTATCTGCTCCTGCTGCTTCTACAAGCATTTTTGCCAGCATGCTCTTAGGCTCGGATGCATATGCCGGTGCCATGAAGCACATCTTATCAGCCTGTTCCTTGATCGCTTCAACGATCTCCGGCAGCTCATGTCCGAGGTTGGAACACACCAGAAGTGAAGCCATATCTGCATATTTTTTTCCATCATAATCGTAAAAATAAATTCCCTCAGCTCTTTCTACCGGTAAAGTATCTGCTCCTGATCTTGCCCATGACTGCATCACATAATCTTTGTGCATCTGTGCTACTTCTTTTCCTGTTAAACTCATAATAACTTCCTCCTCTTTATCTGTAATTCAGTTTTAAATATTGTTCATTTTTGCGGTAAACAAACTTATTATTTGTTGTAGAATAAGAAAAGCGCCCGGCCCACATTCATTTGTGAACCAGACGCCTTTGTCTTATCTGAGTCATATATTACTCTCGACACTGGCTGTCTGCAATAGACATCTATCCAATTATTTTTGTGCTGCAGCACAATCGTTATTATTCTGCTGCCGCATTTTCCTTTTACATTTCATTCATCTGATATAACAGGAAACCCAGCCTCAGCTGAAAACGCACATCAAAATCAGAAAGATTTTTTCCGAGTATCTCAGCGGCCTTTCCAAGCTTATAATTAATTGTATTTCGATGTACGATCAATTCCTGTGACGCACTTTTGACACTGCAGTCGTTAGCCAGGTAGCACTGAAGTACTCTGACCAGATCTGAGTGGTTCATCTCATCATATTCATACAATGGAGCTACTGTATCTGCCAGATATTCTTTTATTGCTTCCTTATCTGTAAGTGTGAGCAGTACCCTGTAAATCCCAAGATCTTTGTAAAAAATAATCTTTCCGCCATCTGTGCTTTGCTCGCCCGGAACCTGACAGACACATAATAGATCAGACATTTTTTCCGCAAACTGATAGCTCTTATAAATCTGCCTGATCCCGGAAATCTGCTTACTTACACTTACAAAAATCTGTTCCTTCTGACATACCATCCTGCATAGTATCTGAAAAATCCTCTCTGTAGTTTTTCTGCATGCTTCATCAGAATAATCACACAAAACCAGAAGAATCTGCTTATCCTGGGCACAACACAAAATCCCATTATAATTACAGCGGATATGACTGCTCAGTTTAGATAAAATCTGCTCTAGCCTTGTTCCTGTTACACGATCATTGTCTTCCAGAACACACACATTCACAACCGTATATGCACTGTCTGTAAAATACCCTTTTCTCATCAGTGCCGAAACATACAGTTCTTCCTGGGACGGACATAAAAAGGCATTGTTCAGTGCCGTCGCAACCTCAATTGCGTTCTGCTGCTCTTTTGTTATTGCAAAACATATGATCCGCATGATTTCAGCCATTCGAACCCTCCACGGTACTTCAAATACCGGGAATCCCTTTTCATTTGCAAAATCAATAACATCCTGTCCGATCTCACTGATATAAGGCCCTGTATTGATCACGATTCCACTGGCTTTGTTTCGCCATACTTCCTTTACCAGACGAAGAAGAGTCAGATTTTCATTCAATCCTAATCCAGTTGTAAAAGTAAGCTCCTGTCCCTGCAGAAATGCAGAAATCGTGTCGCTGTCTACCATATGAGTCCATGACACTTCATGATCCAGTCCTGCCTCACCTGCTACCAGCTTCATCTCCAGATGCTGTACCTGTTTTATGATCTCACGCAATGTTACTGCCATATTTATACACCTTTCTCCACCGCAGCTTCCTGTGATCAACTGCATCAGACGATCAAAGATACTCCAGATATCAGAAGCAGTATATAAGTCAGATTCAGAAATACCTTCTGAGATACTTTACATACCAGCTTTTTACCTAACCATGTAGCTATAAGTAATGGCAGGATACTGATACAGATCAGTCGAATATCTGCCGTTCCAACCAGGCCGCTCCTGAACTGGGTAACCATCAGAAAAAAATTCAGCACCACCCATACAGGGGCCACTGTCGCACGAAATTCTTCTTTTTCTTTCAGTACCTGTGTTGCATAGATCACAAGTAAAGCCCCTCCTGATACAAACATACCATGAATTATCCCTGCTAGGATCAGAACTATCCACAAAATGAGATCCGGAAGTTTTTTCTCTGTATGGATGCACAGATTCTTTAATGCAACTACGACGATTATGATTCCATATATTGTCAGAAGAATATTTTCAGATTTCACGATCCGGCAGATCTGTATCCCTGCAAACATTCCAACCAACATGACCGCAGACATCTTAAGCAATTCTTTCCAGTTTATATGTCGATATCCGGTCACTGCGATCATCAGTCCGGACAGCCAGGCCATAACATTCAGGACCACCTTTGCATGATCCAGCCCAAACAAATAAACGGAGGGCGGCATCGCCAATACCGTACCGGCAAACCCTGTGATAGCCTGAATAACATTAGAAACAAACAATACAAGCAAAAATAACAATTCTTTCATAGAGCATTCTTCCTTTTCTGTATTATCTGTTTACCGCACACTCTTTATCACTGCTGATAAAATAAAAAGACGCTTTGCAATAATGACTGCAAAACGTCTTTGTTTTCTACATTCTCAATTTTAACACGCTAAAAGGCAAAAGTCAACAGTTGCCTTTCTCCATTACCTTGACACATTCTTTTGTATTATTATTTTTTGCTATTTTTCTTAATGACAGCTATGGCTTCCACATCCATGCTCGCCACATGTATGTCCTTCCCCGTGGCTGTGCTCATGATGAGAACACTTCACATCCGGATTATACTCCAGTGTTTCATTGATAAAAGCTTCTACTGCTTCATCCGCATCTCCGGAAACTCCTCCGAAAAGCTTAATGCCGGCTGCCGCTAACGCTGTCTGTGCACCGCCTCCGATTCCGCCACAGATCAAAACATCTGCATTCAATGCTTTAAGAACTCCTGCCAATGCGCCATGTCCGCTTCCATTCGTATCTACTACTTCTGAATGTACTACTTTTCCTTCCTCTACATCGTAAATCTTAAATGT
>ENA-USUG01001491-USUG01001491.1-human-gut-metagenome-genome-assembly--contig:-NODE-1491-length-39231-cov-7.633115_pt1 | contig 39231 bp, 35 predicted proteins | sample MGYA00250059_ERZ773394 | MGnify/ENA primary metagenome ERZ773394 (study PRJEB29103, sample SAMN06111957) | human gut metagenome | biome: human gut; feature: ankylosing spondylitis patient; material... | reverse complement strand
GTCAGATTTGCCGCCGCATCTTTATCTGGAACTTTTAAGTATCTATTTCTAATAATATTACTTATCACCCAAAAGAGGTCTATGCTTATTGTGGCAGTTCCATCCTATTATTTTTCCATATTCGCAAACTTTGTATACTGCGGCAGCCATACCAGATTGACGGTTCCGATCGGACCATTTCTCTGCTTGGCTATGATGATCTCTGAGATTCCCTTCATATCGGAATCATGATTGTAATAATCATCACGGTAAATGAACATTACCACATCGGCATCCTGCTCGATGGCTCCGGACTCACGCAGATCGGAGAGCATCGGGCGGTGATCCGGCCGCTGCTCCACGGCTCGCGAGAGCTGGGAGAGTGCAATTACCGGCACGGAAAGCTCTCTTGCGAGTGCCTTGAGGGATCGGGAAATATCCGAAATCTCCTGCTGACGGGAGTCTGTTGACTTCCCGGAACCGGACATGAGCTGCAGGTAGTCGATGATGACCAGTTTCAGGTCATGCTCTAATTTATATTTTCTGCACTTGCTTCGCATCTCGGAAATCGAGATACCCGGCGTATCGTCGATGATCAGCTCGGAATTACCGATGGTTCCGGCTCCCTCGATCAGCTTCTCCCAGTCTGCATCCGAGAGATTACCAGTACGGAGCGCCTGCGCATCCACTCTGGACTCCAGAGAAAACAGACGATTGACAAGCTGCTCCTTGGACATCTCGAGCGAAAAGATGGCGGTACACATATTTTCGTGAAATGCCACATACTGTGCAATGTTTAGTACAAACGCCGTCTTACCCATAGACGGACGCGCCGCAATCAGGATCAGATCGGACGGCTGCAGACCAGCAGTGCGATAATCCAGATCAATAAATCCGGTCGGTATTCCGGTAACCGTTCCCGAAGTCTTTGCCGCGTTCTCAATCTTCTCGAGGGCATTCATGACAACCTGCCGGATCGGCACGTAGTCGCCGCCTCCGCCGCGGGTGGAGAGAAGGTCGAATACCTTCTTCTCAGTGATATCCATGACTGTCTCGACACTTTCCTTGCCGACATAACACTCATTCTCAATCTCTTCATTCAGCTTGATGAGCTTTCTGCGCATCGAGTTGTCCTTGACGATCTGCGCATAATACTTCACATTCGCCGAAGTCGGTACTGCCGTCACCAGATCCCGCACAAACTCCAGACTCGCAATCTCCGGCGGAACATCTTTTTCCTTAAGCTTGTTCTGCAGTGTCACCAGATCCACCGGAAGTCCCTTGTTGTACAGTTCAATCATCGTATCAAACAAAATCCCATACTGCGTGTGGTAGAAGTCCTCGCTGATGAGCATCTCCATCGCTGTCACGATGGCATCCTTATCCATAATCATGGAACCGATCACGGACTGCTCCGCCTCAAGACTGTTGGGCATAATCCGCTTTACCAGTGCCTCTTCCATGAAATAAACCTCCTGCTACTCTTCTACAACATGAACGGTAAATGTTCCCGTTACCTTCGGATGAAGCCTGATGGCAACCTCTGTCATGCCGAAGCTTCTGATCGGCTCCGGAAGCTGCATCTTTTTCTTGTCGAGCTCCATGCCGAGCTGCTCCTTTGCCGCTGCCGCAATCTCCTTCGTGGAAACAGATCCGAAGGTACGTCCACCCTCGCCGGCTTTCATCTTGACCGTAATTTTCTTATCCTTTAATTCCTCCGCAAGCGCGAGCGCCGCTTCGTAATTCTCCTGTGCAACCTTGTCTGCATGCTGGTTCTGCAGTTTCAGATCATTGAGGTTCTTCGGTGTCGCCTCAAGTCCCAGCTTTTTCGGGAAAATCGCATTTCTCGCATACCCGTCACTGACGTTCACCACGTCGCCTTTTTTTCCTAATGCCTTTACATCCTGCAATAAAATTACTTTCATATGATCCTCATTTCCGCGCATTCTGCTGCGCTTATCTTGTATTTCCCAAATCGTATTATTCCTCGATGTCGCCTTCTTTTAACATCTCGTCGATCGTATCCTGAATGATGTGCTTTGCCTGCAGCACCGAGCAGTCTGTCAACTGCGCGCCCGCCACATTCAGATGACCGCCGCCGCCGAGCCGCTCCATGATGAGCTGCACATTGATTTCGTCAATCGACCGGGAGCTGACGTAAATCTTGCCCTGATATTCGGTCAGCACAAACGATGCCTTGATACCGACGATATTTAACAGCTCGTTTGCCGCCTGTGCGCCCACGATCGTCGGGCTCTCTACATTATCCGCCGGGCACACGGAGATCGCAAATGCACCGCGGTAGACCTCCGCGTGGCGTACCGCCTCCGCTCTTGCCTTGTAGGCTGCCATGTCGTTGCGCAGCATCTTGCGCACGCGCGTCACTTCGGCTCCGGCTCTTCTCAGATATGCCGCCGCCTCAAAGGTGCGCACACCCGTCTTGGTCATAAAGTTGTTCGTGTCGATCAGAATACCGGCGTAGATGCAGTCTGCCTCATGCGGCTCCAACTTGATATTTTCGGAAAAATACTGCAGCACCTCCGCGATCATCTCGCAGGCGCTCGACGCATATGGCTCTACATAGGAAAGCACCGGATTCTCGATGACCTCGCTGCTCTGTCTGTGGTGGTCGAACACGCACACCGTATCCGTGCGCTTTAACAGTTCCGGACACTCTGTATAGCTCGGACGGTTCACATCCACAACCATCACGAGCGTATTGCGGTTCGTCAGAAGAATTGCTTCCTCACTCTTGATAAAGAGATCCGCCGGATAGCCTTTTTCCTCGGAAAATCCCTCCACAAGCGGACGCAGGGAAGATGTCACCTCATTTAAAACGATCTGTGCCTTTTTGCCGAGCACTCTGGCCGCGCAGTACACACCGATCGCAGCACCGAGGGAATCCACATCGCTGATGCTGTGTCCCATGATAATCACATGCTCGCGGCTCTCAATCACCTCCCGCAGCGCATGTGCCTTGACTCTCGCCTTCACGCGGTTGTTGCGCTCCACCTGCTTGTTGGTCTTGCCGCCGTAATAGGTCACATCCTCGTTGTCGCGGACAACCACCTGGTCGCCGCCGCGTCCGAGTGCAAGATCAATCGCCATTCTGGCGTACTCGTAATTCTTGGTGTAGGAATCGCCGCCGACACCGATACCGATGCTGAGCGTCACCGCCATCTCATTGCCGACTTTTACCGTCTTGACGTCCTCAATGATGCTGAAACGATCCTCCCGGAGCTTTCCGAGATATTGATTCTTAAAGACAACAAAATACTTGTCATTCTCAATCTTTCTGACGAGTGCATCTATCTCTGTAAAGTATTTGTTCACCTTCCGGTCAATTAACGCTACGAGCAGTGATCGCTTGACGTCCTCGATACTGTCGAGCGCCTCGTCATAGTTGTCGATGTATACAAGACCCGCGACCAGACGCTGTTCCTCGTTCTCGCGGATATAGCGGTTCAACTCTGTCTCGTCAAACAGGTACATCGCCGTCAGATATTCATTGCTCTCATCGAGCGATACGATCGTGCTGTCGTGTGTCATGGTGTCAAAATAAATGCGCTTTAACGCCACACGGTAATACCGGTCATTGTATGTCAGATTGATCGACTCCACCGGCTCGCTCCGCTGCAGCAGCTCCTTGGTCAGCGTCGGGAATACCGTCATGACCGACTTATGATACTTCTTGTCTTTTCCTGTGACCTCCGTAAACTGCTCATTCACCCACAGAAACTTTGCATTATAATCAACCAGTGCATACGGGATTTCAAACTCATTTAAGAGTTGTTTCTGCACGAGACCGTACTGCGTCGCAAAATTGATCAACTCATCGATCAGAAGCGGCTTATTGCGCAGATAAGCAATCAGCATGATCACAAAATAGAGCAGTACAAATCCAGAAAAAAGCACTCCCGAAGAAGTGTCTTCCATATACACAAACACATTGATGATAATCAGAAGCATTGTAAGCAGCAGCGGCAGATACAAATATGTACGAAGCTTTCCTTTAATCTTTACGTTACTTTTTCTCACAAGCAAGCCTCCATCATTCTATACAAAAACACTATCATACCGTGCATTATACCATTTTGACCGTGCAATATAAAGCCTTTTTTGCCCGAAAAAAGACTGCCCACAACAAGTTGGACAGTCCAAAATTTCAGCCGCTATATCTAGTTGGTTTGCGCTTTATCTAGTTGCCTTGCGCTTCGCTTCCACCATCTTCCTCCGGTGCGAGTGTCATATAATTCCCCTTATCCATATCGTCGATAAAGTTGTTGGAGATGATCTGCGTACCGTCCTGCGGCTCCACCTCATCCACAACCTCACTCAGATCTGTCTGGTATCCTCCATTCGGATTATAATGGCAGATACGGTATCCATCTTCCGCTCCACGACCGTATTCCTGGTAAATAATATCATGCCAGCCGTTCGTCATGCGCTCGCTGACCGTCACCGGCGTGTGGATTCCCTCAAACGACTCGATCACCTGGAACGTTCCGTCTGCCTGTTCCGATAAGATCAGCGCCGGATCACCGAACGATACCTTTGTATACTCACCGACCACGACAACGAAAATCTCATCTGTTCCATCCTCATTCAGATCAATATGATTATAGTAATACCGGGTCTTGCTCTGCTCTTCGTCCGGAACCTGATAATAAGAGATCAGAAACTCCGCCAGCGCCGGATCCGGCGTCTCCTCCGCGTACTGCGAGACCACTGTCGCCACATCCTCCGCATCCTCCGCCGCAAGGAAATGCTCTTCCAGCACCTGCTCAAGCGTCTGCTCCGTCTGTTCCACCTGCTCGGTCTGCACCGTCTGCTCTGCCTCTGCGCCATCCCCGCCGCATCCTGCCAGCATCAGAACCATTGTCAGCATGACTGTCGTTTTGTACCAGTGTCCTCTCATCCGCGTTCCCACTCCTCTGCACCTCTTGCTCTTACACATACCCATAATATTATATGATTCCTGTCTCATTTCCAAGCCCATTTTTCTATTCTTAAGGAAAGTTTTAGAATCAGTGGCATTACGAAAATGCAATCACATAAAAAAGACCAGCAATCGAAAGGATTGTTGGTCTTTTACTTATCAGCTTAATCGCTGCGATTAAGTAAAACTTATTCGCTGCGATTAAGTGAAACTTATTCGCATACGTACGGCATCAATGCCACGTGACGTGCTCTCTTGATCGCTACAGTGAGCGCTCTCTGATGCTTTGCACAGTTGCCTGTGATACGGCGAGGAAGGATCTTTCCTCTCTCAGAGATGTATCTCTTTAACTTGTTGGTATCCTTGTAATCGATCACATTGTCCTTACCACAGAATACACAAACTTTTTTTCTTCTATGCATCGGGCGTCTCTTCATTGGAGCGCCTTCTTTGTCTGCTGCCTTATTGAAAGCCATGATAATTACCTCCTGTTATTATCGTCCATTAGTTAAATGGTAACTCTTCATCAATTCCGTCCGGAATATTCATGAAGCCATCACCCGCTGCACTGCTCGGTGACGGTCTGTCGGAAGGGGTAAAACCGGAATTATCTCCGCCGCCGGAAGCATTCTTGCTCTCTGCAAACTCTACATTCTCAGCAACAACGTCCGTCGTGTATACACGCTGTCCGTCCTTGTTGGTGTAGCTTCCGGTCTGAATACGTCCCTCCAGAACGAATTTAGTTCCCTTACGTCCGAATCTCTCCAGAAACTCTGCAGTTCTGCCAAATGCAACGCAGTTGATAAAATCTGCTGTCTGCTCGTCCCCATCACGACGGAAACGGCGGTCTACCGCAAGCGAAAATCTTGCGATGGCGGTGGAGTTCTCACCCTGTGAGTAACGCACCTCTGCATCTCTGGTCAGTCTTCCCATAAGAATCACTTTGTTCATATACGATTCCTCTCTTCCCTCAAACAAACGTTATCAGATCAAAGAATCTCTTATTTCTCGTCTTTTCTCACAACTAAGAAACGAAGTACGTTGTCCATGATACGAACATCCTGCTCAACTTCTGCTGGAACAGTCGGCTCTGCATCGAACTGAATGAAGTAGTAATAAGCTTCGCTCATCTTCTGAACTTCGTAAGCTAACTTCTTCTTACCCCAGTCCTCTACTTCTGTTACAGTACCGCCGGCACGAGTGATGTACTCTTTTGCCTTCTCTACTGTAGCTGTTCTCGCATCGTCTTCGATCTTTGCACTGACAACGAGTGCTAACTCATACTTATTCATGCGAATTTCCTCCTTTTGGTCTCTGGCCCACGTTTTCATTACATGAGCAAGGAATAATTATTATATCACGAGCATCTACTATAACACGTTTTCCCTGTAATTACAAGTGCTTTCTTGAAAAAAGCGCAAAAAACTGCGCAGCGAGCCTATTCCGTCTCCCCCGCCTTGCGCAGCCCTCTGGTATTTTTCTCCACAAGCTTTCTCGCAATCATGATCTGATGCCCGCAACCCGTACATTTCAGGCGGAAATCCGCGCCGACACGCAGAATCTCCCACTCACTGCTGCCGCACGGATGCTGCTTTTTCAGCTTTACGATGTCTCCCACTTCATAATGGTACTGGTTCATGGTCTTCCTCACTTTCCTGATGTAGTGATAGTGTAGCATGTTTCGCTCCGCTGCGGTAGGAAAAATTTTCATTCACTTAGCGCCGTCTACACCTCAATCTGCCCGAACACATCGCCGAGTCCCGCCTGGATCAGCAGATCTGCCCTCGCGTCCATCGGCGTCGTCGATTTGTTGATTAACACCAGTTTGTTTCCCCGGTAATAATCAATCAGTCCGGCTGCAGGATAGACTGCCAGCGAAGTTCCTCCGATAATCAGCAGATCTGCATGACTGATGTAGAACACGGCGTCTTCCAGGGTCTGTTGATCCAGTCCCTCCTCATAGAGCACCACATCCGGCTTGATCGTGCCGCCGCACGCATCACAAAGCGGTACTTTTCCCGGGTAATCCCTCACGTATTCCGCGTCAAATCCCTTGCCACACTTTCTGCAATAATTCCGGTGCACACTCCCGTGCAGTTCCAGCACACGCTTACTTCCTGCCAGCTGGTGCAGACCGTCAATATTCTGCGTCACGACGGCTTTTACCTTTCCAGCCGCCTCAAGCTCCGCCAGCTTTTTGTGCGTAATGTTCGGCTCTGCGGTAAGGCAGAGCATTTTATCCCGGTAAAAACGGTAAAACTCCTCCGGGTATTTTATATAGAAGGAATGGCTTAAAATCGTCTCCGGCGGATAGTCATATTTCTGGTTATAAAGACCATCCACACTGCGGAAATCCGGAATTCCGCTCTCCGTAGATACACCGGCTCCCCCGAAGAACACAATATTGTCCGACTCCTTCACCATCTGCAAAAACTGTTCCACATTCGTCATGTCTGATGCCTCCCATCCAGATGCATTTTCTCTATCATACACCAATCGCCCGCCAAAATCTATCGGTATTCCGTCCGGCAGAGTCCCAAACCGTTTTCTAAAACGCAGACAACAGATACAGCAGAACCCAGATCTTTTTGATAAAGCAAAAAACAGCAGTCATGGGACTGCTGCCTAAAGAGTTGCGGGAATAGGATTTGAACCTATGACCTTCGGGTTATGAGCCCGACGAGCTTCCAGACTGCTCCATCCCGCGCTATATGCAACCACCATTGCTTCCTGTATCACAATGTCCGTTGCTTGTTAACATAATGTATTATAACTCTTTCGTACCCACTTGTCAAATCCGCTTCCGCACCCTGCTTTTTCCTGCCTTACTCTATCATTATATGCAGTGCCGACATCCTATAGAACCGATTTTTTCATTTTTCTGTTTTCACAGACATTTTTGCAGAAAAAATCCTTCCCGGGCGCAGCCACAGCCGGCGGCTGCTCACATATATCCCGCCAGAATAATGCTTGCGACGGTTCCCGCAGTGGTTGCGATCAGCGCGCCCACCAGCGTGTAACGGCTTTTTTTGATCCCCGCCGCCATAAAATAGACCGACATCGTATAAAAGATCGTCTCCGTGCTGCTCATCATGATGGATGCCATCTTCCCCAGCATCGAATCCGCGCCGTACTCCTTATATATATCCAAAAGAAGACCGGTCGCCGCAGAGGACGAGAACATTTTGACCACCGTGACCGGTATCAGCTCCGGCGGAAAACCCAGCCAGCCGATCCCCCGTCCCAGCAGCCCGGAAAAACACTCCAGAAAACCAGAAGCCCGCAGAATCCCGACCGCCACCATAAGCCCGATCAGTGTGGGCATGATTCCGATGACCGTCTGAAAGCCGTCCTTTGCCCCGTCTATGAATTCTTCATAGATATTCTGTCTGTTCAGAATTCCATAACCGACAATACCGAAAATGAGAAGCGGTATCATTATGTCCGATAGAAAAATCATTACGCCCATGATACATCCAGAATCTTCCGTTATTCTACTATATGGAATCCGAACGGTAAATATTCATATTCACGAACTTTCGGGCTGCGGCATGTCATGCTGCTCTTCCTCATCGTGATTCGTCAGCTTCTCATACTGATCCTGCGACATGGGGCGGCCAAAATAATAACCCTGAATATAGTCGCATCCGAGGTCATTTAAAAAATCCACCTGATGCTTTTCCTCCACACCTTCCGCAATCACCATCATGTCCAGAGATTCCGCCATCCGGATGACCGCCTCGATGATCTTTGCACCCTTTTCCGCGGTATTCCCCTTAGAGAAGAACTTCATGTCGATCTTTAACACATCAAGATCCACGTCCTTTAAAATGTTTAAGGAGGAGTAACCGCTCCCAAAGTCATCCATCAGAATCGTAAATCCGGCGTCATGCAGATAATTCACCGCTCTCTGGATCAATTCCGCATCCTCGGAAAAGACGCTCTCCGTCAGTTCCAGGTTCAGATAATGCGGAGGAATATGATAGCGGTGGATGAGGTCAATCAGAGAATCCATAAAATCCGGGTTATAGAGGTTGACTCTGGATACGTTGACCGAAATTGGCGCCGGATTCCTTCCCTGGGAAAGCTCACTGTCTATGAACTGGCAGACTTTCTCCCACACGTAATAGTCCAACTTCGTGATAAAGCCGTTGCGCTCAAAGATCGGTATAAATTCGTTCGGAAGCACGATCTCACCGCTCGGCTTCTTCCAGCGCACCAGTGCCTCCGCTCCGTACGGAGCCATCTTTTTCAGCTGGTACTTCGGCTGGAAATAGACGATAAACTGCTGCTCTGCCAGCGCGGCATCCATCTCGTCAATGATATGCTGTTCGCGGAGCACTTTCTGTCCGATCTCCTCCGTATATAAAACATCGTGAACCATGTACTGACCCTTGCACTGTGCCGCCGCAATCTCAGCGTTGTCGTGCATCGCCGCCACTTCCATATCCGGATCGTCCACCAGATAAATGCCCGCGCAGGTCTCCAGATAATAATGTACGGAATGTTTCCGGATCTCTGCCCGGATTCCTTCCAGTATGTGATAGATCGCCGCACCATCTTCGTAGGGGACACACATTCCGAACACATCGCCGCCAAGGCGTCCGTATGTGCCTCTGCCGTAGGCTGTCATGACCTTGCGGATGGCTCCCGCCACAAAATGGATCAGCCGGTCTCCCTCTTTGGAGCCGTAGAGGGTATTGATAATCCGGAAACGGTCAATGTCAAAATGGATAAAAGCAAAATTCGCTCCCGCGCGCTGGTCTAAAAGTTCGCGGGTCGCCTGGTAGAACTTCTGCTGTCCGTAAATACCGGTAAGAAAATCATATTCCAGAAACCGCACCTTGCTTTTCTCGATGGCGTTTCCTGCGCGCAGTCTCATGATCCCGGGGCTGGAATTCTTCAGAACAAAATCCCATGCACCGAGCTCCAGACTCTTCTGCTCTCTCTCCGGGTCGTCTTCTGTCGTACACACCACAACCGGAAGATAGCTGTACTCCTTCCGCTTCCGATACATCTCCAAAAATTCATAACCGTCCATCACAGGCATCATCAGATCCAGCATAATCAGCGAAATCTGCGCTCTTTTTCTGGAAAGAATCTCCAACGCCTGCTTTCCGTTACATGCTTCTAGGATGTCGTAATCCGATCTCAAAACATCCGCCACTGCCATCCGGTCCTGCTGACAGTCATCTACGATCAGTACATATTTTCTTCTACCCATACAAGCCCCCGTACCTTGAAACACGATCTGCGTTTCTCCTATGTACTATTATAGTTTTTTCGTTTCCTTTCAGCAACGTTTTTTTAACTTACAAAAGATAATTGCCGCCGCGGTACTACATATAGTCGCAATAAGTCCCGGACCCACTACTGCTGCGGGATTGACGCTCCCGTACTGGCTCCGGTACGCGATGATATTGACCGGAATCAGCTGCAGGGACGAGATGTTGACGATCAGAAACGTGCACATCTCATCCGTGGCAATATCCGGTCCGCGTTTCCGCGAGGTTCCTTTTTGTCCGCAGAGTTCCAGGTTACGCTCCTGCAATGCCTCCATCGCTTTTAATCCCGCCGGCGTTGCCGCCCAGCCAAGTCCGAAGACATTTGCAATCATATTCGTCGCAATGTATTCGTTGGCGGGGTGCTCCTGCGGGAGATCCGGAAACAGGAAATGCAGCACCGGGCGCATTTTCCGTGAAAGTCCCTCAATGATCCCCGCCTTTTCCGCAATCCGCATCAGTCCCACCCAGAAAGACATCACTCCCATCATGGTAATACAAAGCGTAACCGCCTCTTTTGCCGAATCGAGCGCCGCCGTCGTAATCTGCGGCAGGGTTCCGTGGAACGCCCCGTAGATGATGCCCGTCAGAATCATAAATGCCCAGAGATAATTCATATCCCCTCACCCGTTTTTATCGTTTCTCCATATATATGCATCCCGGAATAAATCTTGACAGCACCCCCTTGATGCGCAAAAATAGCGCAGAACTTTTGAATAATTGCACATTTTCCCACATAGAATATGTTAATTTTCCGACACAGGAGTTTTCTCCTCTGCCGCGTTTCCGAGGTGTTTGTTTGCATTCTTCGTTTATCCACACATTTTCCAGGCAATTCGTCCTTTTTCCACTGATGACGTCCGTTTTTCTGCTCAACGGATGCTCCCGCTTCTCCATGCAGACGGATTTCGTCGCCGGTTCCACGTCCTCCTTCGATACGTTTCTTGATGATTTTTTCCGGGCGGAGGTCTCCTCCAACACGATCAATCTTCATTTTTCACTGTCCCATCCGGAAAACTACGGCATTACAGAGACTCCGATCACGCTCGGCAGTCTCTCGGAAGAAGCACTTGCCGCATCCCGGGCATCTCTGGAGAACACGCTCGCGGCTCTGGCAAAATACGACCGCGATGCCCTTCCGCCCTCCGGTCAGCTCACCTATGACGTCTTGCAGAATTATCTTAAGACGGAGCTCTCCGCATCCGATCTGACTCTCTACGACGAGCCGCTGCGCCCTACGACCGGCATTCAGTCGCAGCTTCCCGTACTATATGAGGAATACCGTTTCCGGCAGCCAGCCGACGTGGAGGACTATCTCGCGCTCCTCGCCCTGACCGGCGATTATTTCGACCAGATCATCCGCTTCGAGCAGCAGAAAGCACAGGCCGGGCTTTTTATGTCCGACTATGCCTGCAACACACTGATTTCACAGTGTAACGCCTTCACAGCTGACCCGGATCAACACTATCTCATCCAGACCTTCAATCACAAAATCGATGCCATGTCAGAATTGACGGAAGACCAAAAGACACTCTACAAGGAAAAAAATGCCGCTCTGGTGCGGGAACATGTGCTTCCCGCCTACACCCATCTTGCCGCGGCGCTCACAGAGCTTCTCGGCAGCGGCAAAAACGATATGGGGCTCTGTTACTTTGCAGACGGAAAAGATTACTACCGCTACCTGGTCTGCCACAACACCGGGAGCGCTTCCGATCTTCCGGCGCTGCAAGACCGGATCTTAGAAAAACGGCAAAGCGACCTGCAGCAGGCGGCAGCACTCCTCTCCGAAAACCCGCAGTTAAAAGCATCCCAGACGACCGTCCGGCTTCCTGCCGCCGATCCCATTGCAACGCTAAACGGGCTGCAGGAGGCGATGCGCGCAAATTTTCCTGCACCACCCGAGACCACATTTACTGTAAGTTCTATTGACGAGTGCATGGAAGACTATATGGCGCCTGCGTTTTACATCACCTCGCCCATTGACGATTATGCGCAGAACTCCATATTTATCAATGCCTCCACCGACACCTCCTCCCTGCGGTATTTCACAACGCTGGCGCACGAGGGCTTCCCCGGCCACCTTTATCAGACGGTGATGTCCTATGAAGCCGGACTGCATCCCGTGCGGTTTCTGCTGAATTATCCGGGCTATGTCGAGGGCTGGGCGACCTATGTGGAGATGATCTCGTACCATTATGCCGGGCTGGATGATAACCTCGCCTCGCTGCTCTCCCTGAATCAGTCCGCCCTCCTAAGTCTCTATGCGTCGACGGATCTGGGAATCCACTACGACGGCTGGAGCTTTTCCGACACAACCGCTTTCTGGAAAGACTTCGGCATCACGGATCAGACCGCACTGCGCGAAATCTATGAGCTGATCGTGGAAGAACCCGCCCATTATCTGAAATATTATGTGGGATATATGGAATTTGTGGATTTAAAAGAAAAGGCACAGGAAACCTACGGAAGCGCCTACAGCGATATCGCTTTTCATAAGGCTCTGCTCTCCATCGGTCCTGCACCTTTTTCGATCATTGAAACGTATCTGGATAATTATTATCTGCCGGATGCGGCTCCCCAATAGCCCCGGCGCAGCTTATGCGTCACATGTATCGTTTCCAACATAAACCAAAATGTTTTTGCGAATTGTAATATGATATTGGTAAAAAACGCTGCAACACGGTCATCCCCGTTTGCAGCGTTTTCTAATATAACACAGTATTTTCATTTATGTAAGTATTTTTTAAGACAACAGCGCCTGGTAGACATCGCGCTTGCTGATGCCGCGGTCCTTTGCCACCAGCTTCATCGCTTCCTTCCGGCTGATCCCCTGCTTCTCATAAACTTCCATATGCTCCTCGAGCGACAGGTTCTCCCAGTTCCTCTGCTCTTCCTGCTTCAATTCCTCAAATGTCTTTCCGGCGATTACCAGGACATACTCTCCGCGGGGTTCATTGTCTTTATAATATTCAAGAATCTCTGAAAATGTCGTTAATGTCTTTTCTTCGTACCGCTTTGTCAGTTCCCTGCACACGGTTAATTTGCGGTCTCCGAGCGTCTCATACAGCTCTTCCAGCGTGCGGATCAGATGATGCGGCGCCTCGTAGATGATGATCGTGCGCGTCTCATTGACCAGCTGCGAGAGCACTGCTGCCCGCTCTTTTTTCTCTCTCGGCAGAAACGCCTCAAACGCAAATCGTCTGGTCGGCTGCCCCGACATCGTGAGTGCTGTGATACATGCCGCCGGTCCCGGCAGAGATGTCACCTCAATCCCTTCCTCATAGCAGATGCGCACGAGGTCTTCCCCCGGATCCGAGATCCCCGGCGTCCCCGCATCCGTAATCAGTGCGATGTTGAGTCCTTCGCGCATCTTATCCACCAGCTGATACGCTTTCTCGATCTTATTGTACTCGTGATAGCTCGTCATCGGCGTCCGGATCTCAAAATGATTCAACAGCCTGATGGAATTTCTGGTATCCTCCGCCGCAATCAGATCGACTTCCTTTAAGGTTCTCACCACCCGGTAGGTGATGTCCTCCAGATTTCCGATCGGAGTGGCACACAAATATAACTTTCCCGCCATAACTTTTCCTTTCGTCGTGCATAAAGCGCGCACATCCTGTATACTTCCCGCGTGCATTCCTGCCTGCTATCCGACAGACTTCTCCTCTGCCACATTCCCCACTCCTGCAAGCTTCGGTGCAGCGAAATACAGTACGATTCCTCCGATCACCGCGCCGATGGAGATCAACTGCGACGTGGACAGCACACCCACACTGCCTCTGTAATCGTTGCGCAAAAACTCCACGGCGAATCTTCCGATTCCGTACAGCACAAGATAAGCCGCCGCAACGCGTCCGGCCTTCGGTCTCTTCGATGCAAACCATAACAGCAGCGCGCAGATGATAAAATCTCCCGCCGCTGAGATCAGCTGCGTCGGTATCAGCTTCACACCGTTCGGTGCGAACGAGGAGTTATGAAACGTGATTCCGTACCACGCATCGGTTTCCCTGCCGTAGCAGCAGCCCGCAAAAAAGCAGCCAAAGCGACCGAAGCCTTGTGCAAACGAAACCGCCGGCATCACCAGATCAAAATACGGCATAAACGCCTGCTTTTTCGTGCGGCAGTAGATATAACTTGCCAGAATTCCTCCGATGATTCCTCCATAGACCACATAGCCGTTCTTGAAATCCCAGAGGATAGACGGATCCTTCATGATCTCCGGAATCTCTACAATATAATATAAAATCCTGGTTCCGAGCATTCCGCCGATGATGGCGCAGAAGAAAATGCCCCAGATGATATCCTCATCATAGCCTCTTTTTTTGCCCCGGCGCAGCGTCATCAGCAATGCCGCCAGAAAACCCGCTGCAATCATCACTCCATACATATGAATGGTAATCGGTCCTATCACAATATCATTAAACATATTCTTTTCCTTTCTGCCACAGCGTCCTGTCCGCTGCTTTCTGTGCCGCCATACCCGGTCATTTGTTAATATCCGTAGATATCATAGATTTCATCCGTGTATACACCCTGTTCCTTATAAACGATCAGGGGTTTTTCCACGGTCAGTCTCGATCTGCCGCCGCGGCTTCCCTCCAGCAGAACCATGTTCGGCTCCTTGTCCACATATGGATAGACCAGCTGCATCCGCTTGGGTTCAATGCCGTAAGCAACCATTTTGCTCATAATCTCCGCAAGCCGGAACGGACGGTGTACCATGTAAAATCTCCCGCCCGGCACAAGCAGCTTCGCCGACTCCCGCAGAATGTCGTCCAGAGTACACAGAACCTCATGACGTGCGATCGCTTTGGCCTCCGCGCCGGAGCTGATTCCGTGCTGCCCGATCATATACGGCGGATTGGTGGTGACAATATCAAAAGAAGATGCCCCGAATATTCCCGAGGCATCTTTGATATCGCCTGTCACAACCCGGATCTTTTCTTCCAGGTGATTATATAATACGCTTCTTCTCGCCATATCCGCGCTCTCTTCCTGAATCTCCAGCGCGGTAAAATCTTCTGCCTCTGTCTTTGCCTCCATTAAGATCGGGATAATTCCGGTGCCCGTCCCCAGATCGAGCACGCGCTCTCCCCGTCTGGCACGCGCGAATCCCGACAACAGCACGGCATCCATACCGAAACAGAATCTCGCCGGATCCTGAATAATATAGTAGCCGTTCCGGTGCAGTTCATCCAGACGCTCGTTTTCATGGACAAGATTATTTGGTGTCATCAATCTTGGATTTTCCTCCCTTATCCTCAAGCGCGGACAATTCCTTCAGCTCCTTTGCAGAAAGCTTTATATTTTCCTTTCTGCGGCGCGGACGGAACTTCAGCTCGTCCACCGGATATTCCCAGAGTTCTTTTTCATCGTCCACCTCTACCAGTACCTTCACCATCTGGCGGAGCACATTGACCGAAGACACTTCTCCTTTCAGTCCGTCCACCGTCGTCACGCGGTCGCCGATACCCGGAAGTCTGCTGTTGAGATACTCGTAGGTCTCTTCCTCATTCTTCAGGCAGCACATCAGTCTTCCGCACACACCCGAAATCTTGGTCGGATTCAAAGAAAGATTCTGCTCTTTTGCCATCTTGATGGAAACCGGCGCAAATTCCGAGAGATAGGTGTTGCAGCACAGCGCACGTCCGCAGATACCGATTCCGCCCATGATCTTTGTCTCATCGCGCACACCGATCTGGCGAAGCTCGATTCTGGTGCGGAATACCGCTGCGAGGTCTTTTACCAGCTCACGGAAATCGATTCTTCCGTCCGCCGTGAAGTAAAACAACAGCTTATTATTGTCAAACGTGTATTCCGCCTCGACAAGCTTCATATCGAGCTTGTGCTTGGCAATCTTCTCGAGACAGATGCGGAAGGCATCCTTCTCTTTTTCCCGGTTCTTCGCAACCGTCTTCTCGTCCGCCTCCGTCGCAATGCGGATGACCGGCTTCAACGGCTGGATGACTTCCTCCTCCGAAACCCCTTTCGGCTCCGTCATGACCGTTCCCATCTCGACACCGCGGGCGGTCTCCACGATTACGTGCATTCCCGCATGGATGTCCAGCTTGCCCGGTCCAAAATAATATATCTTGCCCGCATTCCGAAAGCGGACTCCTACTACTTTTACCATATTTCTAGTTCTCCTTTATTGTCAGCAACAGCAGTTCCATTGTAAGGTCAAAGTTGACGTTGGCATTCAGCCGGATCTGCGCTTTGCGCAGCGCCTCTAAGATCGTCTCGATGCCGCTGTAGGAACTCTTCTCTGCCTGCCGCTTGATGTCGTACACTTCATCCTTGAAGATCAGACCGTTCACGTCGCCGGTTGCCTTAAACAGCAGCACGTCCCGATACCATACCATCATCAGATCAAAGTAATCATTGATCGAGAGCTTGTATGTAGCGATCTGCTTTACCGCCTCCGTCATCTCATACAGATCGATGTCCCGAAGCCTCTTGATCAGCTGGAGCACCGCGTCCTTTAACTCGTTGAACTCCTCCGAGGACGCAAGCTGAATGGCTTTTCCGACGTTACCCTGAGCGAATGCCACACATACGTCCGCCTGGTAGTCCGGAATCTGATACTTGCGCATCAGATAGCCGCGGATCTTCTCATCCGGCACTGCCTTGATGTTCAATGTGACACAGCGGGATAAGATCGTCGGCAGAAAAGCGGCAGCGTTTGTGGTAAGAAGAATCAGAATCGCGTAGGCAGGCGGCTCCTCAATCGTCTTAAGCAGCGCATTCTGTGCCTGCTCGTTCATCTTCTCGGCTTCATCGATCATATAGATCTTATATCTGCTGCTGTAAGGTTTGATTACTATATCGTTGTTGACCTGGGTACGGATATCATCGACCGAGATTGTATTCGGCTTCTCATGCCGCACATAGATGATGTCCGGCTGGTTCTTCGTCATCGCCTGCTTACAGGAATGACATTCCATACACGGCTCCACGTCGGACGGCTGCGCGGCATTTTTCACCACATCCTCCAGCTTCTCACATTCGAGTGTCTGGGCAAACGCCTCCGCGAGCATCATTTTGCCGGACTTATCCGGTCCGTTTATGATGTATGCATGTGATACCTTATCCATTGTGACTGCATTCTGCAGATGCTCTATGATCTGCTCATGCCCTAAAATAGCTTTAAATCCTGCCATAGCTTCCCTCGTTTTATGTTAAGTCAGAATATCCAACAGAAGTCCCTGGATCTCCCCGATCTTGCTCAAGATCGTGATATGATCCTTCTCATCCTTGACCAGTTCCTGTGCAAGTTCGTCCAGGTTGGCATCAATCAGCCGGATCAGTCCGTAGACTCTGTGGCGTCCCTTGCGGTCCAGGAAATTCTCTCTTGAAAACTTATGAGAGCGGTAGACCACTTCATTCATAAAATCACGGATCAGTCCGCGGTACTTTTTCATATCGCGGATGTCCATATGTTCCGCGATCCGGTTCCCCTGAAACGTAATGTCCGATAACAGACTGTCCACCTTCGCCTGAAGCTCTGCATCCGTGATCGCGCTCGCCAGCGTGAACTTGAACGTTCCGTCGCCGGTCTCCGTCGTCACCGTGTCCGGCACCTGCGTTACCATCTGTGCCTGATTCACCTTAATATCCAATCTGCCACCCTCTTTCCCTGATCCGTCAATCGTTCTGAGACAATATATAATCGCGGATATTTTCTTCCGTCTGCTTTAAATCATCATTCACAAACCGCACCGTAATCTGTGCGTCCAAAAGCTTTTCTTCCGAAAAATCTGCCGCGTCCGCCAGAAATCTCCGGCACATCTCTTCATAGTGCGGTTCCCGCTGCTGCCGCTCTCTTCCGATCGCGCGCTCCAGCCGGATTCCATCCTCCACTTCAATATATATCGGAACAATACGTTCCTTTCCGAAGTAGTCACGGAGCTTCCCGTATGCTTCCAGTGTACCGATCAGCAGATAATTCTGCCGCAGATCCTGTATCTGATGGTCATCCACCGTAAAATACTTCCATACTCCCTGCACCGTATCGTATGCCCGGAGTTCAATGACTTTTCCCTGTTCCAGAAGACCGGACAGCTCCTTCTCACTGCAGAAATAATATTCCACGCCGTCCGTCTCTCCCCGGCGCATCGGCCGCGTCGTGTAGGGAATGATCTTCTTCAGCGAAAGCGCCCCATCTTCCAGAAGCATCTTATATAATGTATCTTTTCCTGTTGAGCTCTTGCCCATCATGCAATAGATTTTTCCCATTCGCTGCACCTTCTAGTATAATATAGTCTTTAAAAATATACAATCTTTATCCGACCGAGGGCAAGATTTCCCTGCCCTTCCACGTTCAATTTTCTCTCCCGGCACTCTCTGATATGCCGGATAAATTCTTCCGTAATGATTTCTCCCGGCACGATGAGCGGAATTCCTGGCGGATACAGGTAGACATAATCCGCCGCCATTTTTCCGACCGCCTCATCAAACGGCACCTCCCGGTACGGCAGGTCCAGCGCCTGATAAATCTGCATCCGGCGCGGATTCTCCCGGTACATGCGCGCTGTAAAACCGGCTTCCGGCGCATCCAGCCGCCGGTTCTCTTCATCGGTTCCACGAAGTGCTGCCATACACCGGTTCTTTTCATCGATCTCATGGAGCGCCGCCATACGCCGTCCGTTCTTTTCATCGATCTCATGGAGCGCCGTCACAAGCCGCCGCATGCCCTCGTCCGTATCCATAAGACTTGTCATGCCGAGCACATAGTCCGCCGACACCATCTCCATCTGGAGATGATAGTGTCCGAGCAGTTCCTGATGCAGCGCCTCGCCGCCCATGGTGCCCGCATAAATCATCAGCTTGGAATCGTCCCAGTCATACGCTTCTTCTTTGCAGAGGTCTTCCCGCCGCATGACATGCAGCTGCGTAAGGTCCGCCGTATCACGGTAAAATGCATCCAGACGTCTCCGGTATTGTGCAAACAGTTCTGCCCCCTGCTCCCGGATCAGGTCGATGCATGCATCCATTCCCGCCATAAACAGATACGACGGCGAGCTCGTCTCATAGACACCCAGATACCGTGCCACGCGCTCTGTATCGATCCGCCCGCCGTTACAATGCAAAAGCGCCGTCTGTGTAAACGACGGCAGCGTCTTGTGCAGACTCATAATCACGGCGTCCGCCCCAAGGCGCACCGCATTTTCCGGGAATCCGGCTCCGAATCCGAAGTGGGCTCCGTGCGCTTCATCGACGATCAACGCCGCCCCGTGTGCATGGCAGCACGCTGCAATCGCCGCGACGTCCGACACAATCCCCTCATAAGTCGGGGATGTGAGGATCACGACCGCAATATCCGGATGCTTTGTCAACGCCTCCTCCACCTGCGCCGCGGTAATCTGTCCCTGCAGATCTCCCCGCGTGATCGCCGGATAGAGGAACTCCACCGAAAGTCCCTGCATGGAAACCGCATGATAGACCGCTTTGTGGCAGTTCCTTGCCGCCAGTACCTTATCTCCCCGCCGCGCGGCAGCGCAGATGGCGGCAAGCAGTCCGCAGGTGCTCCCGTTTACCAGGTAATACGACCGGTCCGCACCGTAGAGCTTCGCCGCGCGCTCCTCGGCTTCCCTGATAAGTCCTCCGGCATGATGCAGGTTGTCAAATCCGTCAATCTCCGTAATATCGATGGTGTACGGATTTGGAAACGGAAGTGCCCGGCGCTTGTGCCCCGGCATATGAAAAGGATAGACATCCGATTCCCCGTATGAAATTAGTTGTTGATACAAATGCTCTCTCTCCATGGTTCCTGTCCCCTTCACCTCTCAATCCGTCTTGTTTTGTCCCATCGATCCACCCGGCAGAATTTTGTCACTTGAACATTCCACCGTTTTCCATTATGATATGGGATATATTTATTAATAGAAATGGCGGAAATTTTTATGAACCACGCACTCATTATCCTGTGCGGCGGCGGAAGCACGCGCATGGGAACCGATAAAGCCCTGCTGCCTTTTGGCAAAGTAAGTCTGCTGGAATACCTTGTGAACAAGTACAAGCCACATTTTTCACATATTTACTTATCCGTAAAAAAGCCGGGCGAATATACGCACCTTTCACTCCCTGTCACAGAAATTGCCGATCTGTATATGAACGCCGGTCCGATGTCCGGCGTATTTTCCGGTCTCTCCATGATGGATGAAGACCAGGCTTTTATTCTGCCGATCGACACCCCTTTTCTGGAACCGGAAGTCGGACTGCAGTTGCTGGAGCATCTGGACGGTTTTGACATCGCCGCGGTATCCGACACCAAAACGGATCAAAAAGTGCCTGCATCCGCCTACTCCAAAAGCTGCCTGCCATCTATCGGAAAGTGTCTGCTTTTGCACCAGTTCACTTTCGATACGTTGCGTGAGAAATGCAGCGTGTCCTATCTGAAGCGCGAAGAAGCAACCAAAGACTCCGATGTTCCGGCAGATCTTCAGTTTTCCCATCTGGATACCAGGGACGACTACTATCGGGCGCTCCGGCACCTTCACTGCATTTAACTAATCTAAGAACCGCTGCAGATCCGGCATCCAGTCTCCGAAAAAGATCTCATCCCGGCACAGGGTGCTCCACATCTGCGGAAGGAATTGTTCCAGAACCTGCATGACCTCTGTCCATGCGGGTTCTTTTCTTTTCCGGTGTCTTAAATATTTCTCCCAACGCTTTCTCATGTAGCTGTAATCGCGGTAGGAAAGAATCTCTTTTATCCGCGACTCCTCAAAAAGCAGCTGCTGTTTCCTGCAATGCCCGCCGAGCAGTTCCTGGATATGCCTGCCGTCCACCGGCTCCGTCTTTAGAATCCCGTAAACCTTATCATAGACGCTCATATCCGGAAGCAGTTCCATATCCCGGATCAGATAGAACAGATTCTCCGCCAGAATACTCTCCACCGGATATTCCAGATACGGAATCTGTTTTCCGCCTTCCATAAACGGCGTAAAAGTCCGCTTGACCGGAACCAGTCCTTCCTCGTTCAGTTCCGTGACGCGGATATGGATCGGAACCGTCATCTCCTCGAACTCCCCCGCAATCTCCAGATCCACGCGGTGATCCCCCGCGCTCGCTCTTCCCTTCCAGGAAATGTCCGGCACCTTTTCCACTTTTAGGATGTACGCGAGCATGACATATCCCATCTTAAGAGACAGCTCCTGCCCCGGAACGATCCCCTCCCGCTTCATCGCGCGGGGATCTGTCACATAGGCAAAATCCAGCGTCAGCAGATTTTTCTTCCGGTACTGTTCCACTCCGAGTGCGCTGCTGTTTTTCAGCCAGAGAAACAGGGAAAACGGCGAATCCTCTATCAGATACATCAGTTCTTCCAGTACATAGCCTGCCAGCAGATTGGAAAACGGAATACCGGTCTCTTCACTTTTTGCTTTCAGTGCAGCTTTTTCTATGATCGTATGTTTCATCTACAGCCATACTCCTATCATCGTCTGTACTTTCTTTACCACTCTGCGTTCCCTTGCGTATTTCATCAGCTTTGCGACATCCTTCTTCGGATCGCGGATGTACGCTAAAAGCCCTTCTTTGAAAAGCTCGCGCTCCATCTTATCTTCATATTTCAGACACTCGCACATCAGGCGCTCCCGGTCAAAAATTTTCATCTTCGCGCCGCCATAGTCAATCTCCGTCACACCGAGTGTCAGGGTCTCCGGCTCCGCATACAGCGGCACCACCGGCGGAAAATCCAGCTTAAACCGCGACTTGGATGTGTTCTTGTCCACCGACAATTTGTATCCGTAAGGCTTGCGGTCCAGATAGCCGTACGCGTACAATGCGGTCTCCAGGTTTAAGACGCAGTCCGGAAACAGCCGCGCAATCAGCTCCTCCTCCGAGAAATCACTCAGCCGCACCGCATAGTACCCGTTCTTGATCCGGATCAGATCTCCCTTTTCCACAAAATCCAGAATCCTCCGGTAATCGATTCCCAGTTCATTCAGCTGGCTCTTTTTCACCACACCGCCATTCTGATAGATGAACTCTTTGACACGATCCAGAATGAGTTCCCGCTTTTCGTTAATCACATAAGATTCTGACATATCGTTCCCCGTACCTTTCCTGTTGAGCCATCCCCTCCTGCAGCGCATTTTGGGGAAAGTTCTGTATAACTTCTCCGCTCTATGTATATGTTTGTGGTATTTATTGCTTATTTTTACTATAAAGGATCCCCTGCTGTTTGTCAATTTATCGTTTTTGTCGTTTTTCCGGCTGTTCACAGCCCCTGTTTTGTCCTATAATGTCATAAAAGACAATTTTTTTGTCGTTTACAGAAAGGAGTTCTCTATGGAAGCAAAATCACCCTCCCTGCGCAAGAATCCATCCCGGGAAACCTGCGAGGGAATCATCCGCCGGATCCTGATGACCGAGGTCTTAGAGAAGGGAAAAAATGAACATTTCCGCACGGCTGCCGATTTCATGAAATACTTCGAGTCTCTTTACCCGGCATCCGACGCTCTGACCAAACAGGTGCAGCGCGCCATCCGTTCTTTGAATATGCCGAAGGATGAACTTGGCTATTTCATTCCGAACAAGACTGCCGAACAATTAGCGCAGGAACAGGAGCTTACCTATATTTTCAAAAAAGCGAATGCCGACATCTGCCGGATGGATGATTACCAGCCTCTGTTTCTAAAGGCGGACGATGCGGTCTCCTCCTACCTTCTTTCCCGCATCACAGACTCCCCTCTGTTTCAGGGAAAATATCTGACCGCGCACACCGTGCCCGGCGGCATTCTCTTCTATACAAAGAACCCGAATCAGCTTGAAATCCTGCTGAAGAGCTTAATTGTCAGATAATTTGTCATCAATTTTTTCATGTCCATAATGTAAAAAACGACAATATTCAACATGGAATATTGTCGTTTTTTAGTTCTTTGTACTATCTTCTACGTCTTCTGCGGTATTTGGGCTTGCTTTTTATCTGTCGGAACTGCTCTTTACGGTTCCTGCGCACTTCCCGGTTGTGCCGGATAATATAATAGTTATCGTAGAACTTCTTTCCGGCAAAGATCAGCCCTGCTGCAAGCAGGATTCCGGCTACGATAAGCAGGATTGTGAGCGGTCTGATCCGCACCGTGGAGACCGCCTCCTCCTCGGTGTCTGTCTCCTGCTCTACCTCGCTCTGGTTGTCAAAAATATATCCGTCCACAACCGCACCGGTTGTCACAATGTCCGCTTTTCCGACCTGACGTCCCGCATAGGTGTAGGCAAGCGTTCCCACCACGTTCTCGCTGACGTCATTATACGTGATCTCCGATGCCGCATCATTAAAGTCTGTCGTCTTCGGAAGGACGATATTGGCACTCGCATCGATATCCACAAACGCTTTGTTGTTGTTCAAAGCTCCAACTTCCACCGCCTCGGAATCCGTGTATCTGGTCTCATTATCCGCGATATTGAACAACTGGAAATTATCAAATGCATAATCAAAAAGATTCCGGCTGTCGGTCCACTGATTCGGCGATTCCGTATGCATCACGACGCATACGAGGCTCATGCCGTCCTTTTCGGCGTAGGTGACCAGCGTGCTGCGCGCGATATCCGTATATCCGGTCTTTCCGCCGGTACAATACTCATACCGATACTTGAGCGTCTTGAACGGGTAGAGCATCTCATTGTGATTCTGCAGATCCGTCGGCTCATCATGCTTGTTCGTCGGCGGAATGGTGTAGCGTGCCGTCCCGGTAATAATCCGGAACGTCTCATTCTGGTATGCCGCTTTGGCAATCAGTGCCATATCGTGCGCTGTCGTGTAATGGTTCTCATCGAACAGACCGTGCGGATTGGCAAAATGCGTGTTGGTGCAGCCGAGCTCCGCCGCTTTTTCGTTCATCATATCCACAAAATGCTCCACGGTACCGCCGACATGCTCCGCCACCGCGTAGGCACACTCATTTGCCGAGTTCAGCATAACCGCATACAGGCATTGCTCCATCGTCATCTGCTCCCCGTAATCGCGGTAGATTCCGGAGCCCTCGGTATTGTTGATCGCATCATCGGAAAATGTGACGACCTCATTCAGATCGGAATTCTCCAACGCGAGAAGTGTCGTCATGATTTTCGTGATACTTGCCGGATAATTCCGCTCATCGCTGTTTTTTTCGTAGAGAACCGTCCCCGTCGACATCTCCATCAGTATCACGGACGGTGACTGTACTTCCGGCCCTTCCGGCCAGTAATCCGCCGCCTGCACCACCTGCGGCTTTATCTGTAAAAAGTATAGTAAACTTAAGGCGACACATGCCGCCTTTTTCCACACATTCGCTCTTCGCATTGCTTATAACTCCATTCTATCCAGAAATCCTGTCCATTTCTTCCATATATATCCGGAACATAACTAGTATCAGTATAATCGCAGAAAAAAATACATGCAACAATTTTTCTGGCAAAAGCCCTTTTTTTATCCACGGATTTATTGTAGAATATCTTGTATGTCCACAATTACGGGACTTTCCAACGTTTATTAAGATTTTCTTACGGGAGGCAGGAACAATATGAGACTTAGAAATATACCGGGCGCAGACGCCGCCATCACAGAGAGCGTCTACTGCATCAAAAGCCCCGAGACGCACAAAGGCCATTGGCAGGAGGTTTTCCCTTCACAGCAGCCGCTTCACATTGAGATCGGTATGGGAAAGGGCCGCTTCATGATGGATCTTGCCGCAGCGCATCCCGACATCAATTATCTGGGAATCGAGCGCTATTCCAGCGTCCTGCTGCGCGCCCTTCAGAAAATGGAAGAGAATCCGCTCCCGAACCTGTTTTTCATCTGCATGGACGCCGCCGATGTCGCTGAGGTATTCGATCACGGAGAAGTAGACCGGATCTACTTAAACTTTTCCGATCCCTGGCCGAAGGACAGACACGCCAGACGCCGTCTCACCTCCCGCCAGTTCTTCGCGCGATACGATGAGATTCTCGCGCCGGAGGGACGTCTGGAGTTCAAGACCGACAATCAGGATCTTTTTACCTTTTCCCTGGAGGAGATCCCGGAAGCCGGCTGGCATCTGGACACCTCCACCAGAGATCTGCATCACGATCCGGTGCTCAATGAAGGCAATATTATGACCGAGTACGAGGAGAAGTTCTCCTCCCTTGGCAATCCGATCTGCAAGCTGATCGCTTCCAGATAAAAAGCACCCGCAGTCCGGATTTTCTCGATCCGCCTGCGGGTGTTTTGCGTTCTGTTCTCTTTTATTCTTTGATCCGGAACTGGTTGACATTGTCGCTTAAATTTTCTGCAATGTCCACGAGGTTTTTCGTCTGTGCATTACAGTCCGTGACGATACCGCTCAGCTCTGTCATGGAAGCCGACGTCTCCTCGGTACTTGCCGCATTCTCCTGTGCAATCGCTGCCAGGCTCTCCATGCTGCTCATAACATCATTCTTCGCCGTGTTGACCGTCTCGATCTCACGCCGGATATTGTCAATCGCAACCACCACGTTGCCAACCTCCGTATTCAGTCCGTCAAATGCCTCTCTGGTGGTCGAAAGCTTCTCATTCTGTTCGTTGATCTCATCCAGCACACCGTTCATCGTCTCCACGCTCCTGTTGGAGTTCTTAATCAGTTCTTCCACAATATCACCGATTTTCTTCGCGGAGTCGCTGGACTGATCCGCAAGCTGACGGATCTCATCCGCCACCACCGCAAATCCTTTTCCATGCTCTCCCGCGCGCGCAGCCTCGATGCTCGCATTTAAGGACAACAGATTGGTCTGGCTTGCAATATCCGTGATCATCTGGATCGCACTGCCGATCTCCATGACAGACTGGTTCGTCCTGTCTGTCTGACGGTTGACCTCATCCACCGATTCTCTGGTGCGGTCGCTGATCTCCACCAGGTCTTTGATCGTGCCGTCGAGCTTATGATTCTGCTCTTTCATCTCCTCCGTGCTGCCCATGAGATTTTCCACGTTCTTTGTCGTCTCGGCAATGGCTTCGTTCATGTCGCTGATCTGCTCATTGACCTTCTGCATCTCACCCGCCTGATTCGTCGCTCCGTTCGCAATGTCCTCCATCGCTGTATTCACATTATGAATGGACTCATTGATCGTCGTAAAGCTGTTCTGGAACCTGGCGCTGAAATCATCCAGCGACTTTGCGGATGTCCGGATGTTTTTTACAATCATGGCCAGTCCGCCAATGAGTGAATACAGCGCACGCGCAATATTTCCGATCTCGTCCGAGCGGCTCGTCATGCGGTCGCTGATCTTGCTGTCCAGATTTCCCTCCGCAACATCGTCCAGATGATCGATCATCGACATCATTGCCTTCACAATCTTCATCATCACAATTGCCAGAAAGATACATGCAAAGATTGCAAGCACTACCATAAATATTATATTTTTTTTCAATCGATCATTGTAGATTTCGTGAGCGGAAGCAGACGCCATACCGGTAAACACCAGACCCGCCATGGAACCGTCACTGTTGTACAATCCCTCATAATATCCGTAATATTTCTGACCATCAATCACAATATCGGACACAAAATAACTACCCTTTTCTTTCACAGTCTGATACACATCTGCTGCTATCTCCATCCCGGTCTCACGGCTGCCGTCCTGTCTCACAAGGCTGGTCGCCATCCGGGTCGTATTCCAGCTGAGCGTAACATCGAGTCCGGTATTCTCCTTAAAAGCATCCAGCACATCCTGATGTTCCGAGATATTGTAATCTCCCTTGTACAGCTGGTCTCCGTCCATATTCCAGTCGCCGCTGCTTATAACGGACAAGGTCTGATTGACTGCATAAACCGATGTCTTCAATTCATGCTGCATCAGTTTATCAGACACAGAAACGCCAACCGCCCGGATTGCCAGCCCTGCAAAAGTCACAAGAATCAGTAGCGGTATGATTGCCGTGATCAGAATCTTCATCATCAGATTCAGACCTTTTTTCCTTTGCACCTCAATATTCTTTTGTTCCATCTGCCTCTCTCCCCTTCATATAGTATCTGTTTTTTATATCGTCAGGTTTTTCCTTCTGTTAAATAGGATACACTCTTTTTTAAAAAAATTTTAATGATATGCATTATAAACACAAAAAAAGCACCAACCCCACAGTCAATGCTGTAAAATCGGTACCTTTCAATGCGCCACCAGGGGTTCGAACCCTGGACACCCTGATTAAGAGTCAGGTGCTCTGCCAGCTGAGCTAGTGGCGCTTATTTTGTATCTCGTGTTCTGTATCACCCGAGCACGAAAATTATTATATAACAGAAATTTTAGAAATGCAACATTTTTTTTAAAAAACTTCAATTTTTTTTTCAATTGTGTTATTTTATAGATAGAATGGCATAGATCAAGGAGGTTTCTTATGCAAGTTGAACAGCGATTATTGAAATATGTGTCCTATTGGACGACATCGGATGAGAATAACATGACAGACGGCAAGGTACAGATTCCGTCTACCGGGCGTCAGTTTGATCTCGGAAAGGTACTAGAGCAGGAATTACGGGATCTCGGCCTTAAAAATGTGGTTCTGACCGACCACTGCTATGTGTACGGTCTGCTTCCGGCGACTGCCGGCTGTGAGGGACGCAAGGCCGTCGGTTTTATCTCACATATGGATACCGCACCGGACTACTCCGGCAAGGACGTCAAACCGCAGATCATTCCGGATTATGACGGCGGGGACATCCGTTTAAACGGTACTGGGGCAATGTTAAAGATTTCTGATTTTCCAACGCTGAAGGATTTGAAGGGAAGAACCCTGATTACCACCGACGGCACGACACTGCTCGGCGCGGATGACAAGGCCGGTGTGGCAGAAATCATCACGGCATTAGAAGAGATCATTTCTTCCGGAATGCCTCACGGTGATATCTGGGTGGGATTTACCCCGGACGAGGAAATCGGCTGCGGTGCAGATTTATTTGACCTGGATTATTTTAAGGCTGCTTTTGCTTACACGGTGGACGGCGATTACGAAGGCGAGGTCGCCTATGAGAATTTCAACGCCGCGAGCGCAAAATTTTCCATCAAAGGCGTCAATGTGCATCCGGGCGAGGCGAAGGATATTATGGTAAATGCCGCTCTTGTGGCGTGTGACATCCAGTCGCAGCTTCCGCCGGAGGAGACACCGGCGCACACCGAGGGCAGACAGGGCTTCTATCATCTGACCGACATGAAGGGTGATGTCGCTTTTGCAGAACTTTCCTATATTGTGCGCGACCACGACAAGGCTTCTTTTGAATCACGCCTGAACAGACTCCGCACACTGGAAGTGGAGACCAACCAGAAATACGGCACCGGAACCGTCTCTCTTACCATCACGGATTCCTACTCCAATATGCTTGAGATCATCGAACAGCATCCTTATGTTGTGGATATCGCCAAAAAGGCAATCTCGATGACCGGTCTCACACCGCTCTCCCGCCCGGTCCGCGGCGGTACAGACGGCGCCAGATTAAGCTTTATGGGTCTTCCGTGCCCGAATCTTGGCACCGGCGGCTACGGCTTCCACGGTCCGTATGAGCATATCAGCGTGGAGGGCATGCAGACAGCGGTCTCCGTCATCAAGAATATCGTGACGATCGTCGCGGAGTCTGATCTGTAAGATTACGGAAAGAATTGCCGCATAGATTCCCGTAATAGGAAGTTCCGGGATATATAAATAAGTATTATCGTTTCAGATAAAAAATGAGCGTGGAAGAAATTCTCACATTTTACTTCAGAGAATCTTCCACGCTCATTTTTTATTCTGAAACTGCTAATAACTTCATTTCTTATGCCGAAACCTGCTCTTACATTTTTGCAATCAATGCGGCAATTTCTTCCGGAGTCATAAGCTTGTGTGGATCAGAAAAATCCATCGGTGCAGCTTCCTCTGCCTTTGTCTCAGGCTCTTTCTGCGGTTCCGCCACCTTCGGCTCGTCCGGTATTTCGTTCTCCGGCGCGGCTACTGGCTCTGGCTCGTCCGGTGCTTCATTCTCCGGCGCGGCTTCCTCTTTCAGATCTGCTCCAGGATCGAGACTTTCTCCTCCGAGATCGGAGCCATCTGCTCCTAAATCTAAGCTATCCACTCCGAGATCAAGGTTCTCCGTTCCAAGGTCAAGGTTCTCTGCTCCAAGATCGAGACTATCTGCTCCTAAATCAAGGCTGTCTCCTCCGAGGTCTAAGCTGTCTGCCCCAAGATCAAGTCCCTCTGATCCAAGATCAAGTCCGCCTGCTCCGGCATCTAAGTTATCTGCTCCTAGGTCAAGGTTCTCTGTCCCGAGATCGAGACCGTCCACTCCAAGGTCTAAGCTGTCTCCTCCGAAATCGAGACCATCTGCTCCAAAATCGAAACTGTCTATCGCCGCACTCTCTGCCTCAGCCTCATTCTGATCGTCTGTGGCAGCTGCCGTATCTTCCTCTTCCACAATCGCGTCGGAATCTACGATCGGTTCCTCATACTCTTCCATCACCGGGGTGTCATCCGTCACCGTCTCTGCATCTACAACCGGCAGTTCCTCCTCCGGTGTATCCGGCATGCTAAAATCCGCTTCCGGCTCCATGACCTCTTCCGGCTGTGGTTCCATGACCAGCTCCGGCTCCGCTTCCATATCCGGCTCTGATTCTGCCCGCTCCGGCTCCATGTCTGGCTCCGGCTTCTGCACTGCTGCAGCTGCCGCACTTTCTGCAATTCTGCTCTCCAGCGCCGCATTCTGGCTTACCAGTTCGTCCATCCGGCTCTCAATAGCGGCAAGCGTCTGTGCCTTTTCCTCGGCAGCCGTCTCCTTCACTGCCTGGAGTTCCTCGTTAATCTCCTTAAGCCCTGCGGTAATCTCCTTTAATTCCTCAGCAAATTCCTGCTGCTTTAAGACGAGTTCCTTGACGGAATCATCCATCATGTTCTGCTGCTTTCCGGCAAACTGCTCGAATCCCGCATCCATGCTCTCCTTTAACTGTAAGAGATTGTCCACTACGCGGTCGTTGGAATTCATAAGTGCATCTGCATTTTCCTTGCTTCTGGTAATGGTCACCTTGGCGATCGCCTTCTGCGCTGTGATGATCTCTTCGCCCGGCTCCCTGGTATTGCGGTCAACCGCCTCCAGCTGCTCCGAGATTTTCTTCAGCATCAGATACGACGCCTTTTCTCCGCGAAGCATCCTCTCATATTCGTCTTTTGCCTGCTCTCCGCTCTTATGTATCTCCTTTAATAAGGCAGCAATAAATGCATAAGTACAGGCGAGAATTGCTGCTCCCAGAATGATCTGCACCAGATATACCCGGGGCAGGTTGACGATAAAATACATTTCAATCAACAGCAGCACCGTTGCTCCCAGCAAAAAGACCGGCGCAAGCGGCATACCCTTTTTCTCACGTGGCTGATTCTCTTTCTTATCCATAGTGTGTCCTCCGTGGCTTTCCTGTCCATCCCTGGCAACAGGCATTGTATAGTGTTATATTATCACAGAACGCAAAAAACATAAACGGATTTTCTTGTTATTTTATCCTACAGATTTTATAATATATTTCGGACTATTTTTTAGATTTTTTTATACTTTTCTACGACAGATATGGAGATTATAGCATGAACGAAACCTCTTCCAAGAACGAAATCACATCCGGTATCATCTGGAAACAGCTTCTTTTATTTTTCTTTCCTATTTTACTGGGTTCTTTTTTTCAACAGCTTTACAATACGATCGATGCCGTCATTGTGGGACGCTTTGTCGGGAAAAATGCACTTGCCGCGGTCGCCGGTTCCTCCGGAATGGTCATCAACCTGCTGGTCAACTTTTTTACTGGGCTGACTGCCGGTGCTTCCGTCATTGTCTCCCAGTTCTTCGGGTCCGGGGATCGTGAGAAGGTGGACGACAGTATTCATACGATCTATGCCTTCTCCATCATCGGCAGCGTCATCATGACACTGATCGGCATCACTGCTGCCCCGGCACTTCTTCGACTGATGAATACGCCGGAAGAACTGATGAGTGACTCCATCCTCTACCTGCGCATCTATTTTGCCGGCATTTTCTTCGTGTTTATTTACAATACCGGAGCCGGACTGCTGCGCGCGCTGGGAGATTCCAGGCGTCCGCTGTACTGTCTGATGATCTGCTGTGTCATCAATATTGTTCTCGACCTGCTCCTGATCGTCGGGCTGGGACTCGGTGTTGCCGGTGCGGCGGTCGCCACGCTTCTCTCGCAGGGGATCAGCGCCGTGATCGTTACCGTCTTTCTGATGCGCCAGAAAGATCTCTGCGATTTTTCCTTAAAAGAGATCCGTATCCACCCGAAACTTCTCAAATCAGAGCTGCTTTTGGGACTGCCGGGAGGATTTCAGTATGCCATGTACAGCATTTCCAACATGATTATCCAGTCCGCGCTCAACAAATTCGGAACCGACACCGTTGCCGCATGGGCAGCTTACGGAAAACTGGACGCGATCGTCTGGATGGTCAGCGGTGCTTTCGGTATTGCCATCACAACTTTCGTCGGTCAGAACTACGGCGCCGGAAAGTATGACCGCGTCAGAAAAAGTATCCGCGTGTGTATCGGCATGGACTTTGCTGCCGCCATCCTTCTGATGCTGGTGCTCGTATGCTTCCGCATTCCGCTCTTCCACATTTTTGTGACCGATGAAAATGTCGTGGAGATCGGACTGAAAATGATGGCGACCATGGCTCCGTTTTACTGGCTGTTCGTCTTTACCGAGGTCTTCTCCGGTGCGCTGCGCGGCATGGGCGATGTCGTCGTTCCGATGCTCATCACAACCGGCGGTATCTGCCTGTTCCGTGTGGTATGGATTTTCGGAGTGGTTGCCCTCTTCCCGACGCTCACCGTAACGCTCCTCAATTATCCGGTGTCCTGGGTTTTGACATCCGTTCTGTTTCTGTTTTACTATCATTTCCGGATGAAGAAGCTGACCACGCACTGATTGCTCCGGCATCTCTTACTTCTCTCTGCTTTTTGCGAAGCTGACCGGGCGGCATGCCGTAGGCTTCCTTAAAGCTGCGCAGAAACACCTTATAGTTGGTAATTCCATTTTTATTCATTAAATAAGTAATACTCTCGTCCGTCTGCAGCAGATCACTGTGAAAATACTGCAGGCGGATTTGATTTACATAAGTCAAAAATGTCTGGCCGGTGTACTTTTTAAACAGACGACAAAAATATTCCGGCGTAAGCGACAGTTCATCTGCCGTCTCTTTTAATGTAATCGGGTTCGTGTAATTTCTTTTCACATACTGCATGCTCTGCTCGATCCGCTCAAAATCTCTCCTGGAGCGGTGGCGCAGCACATGATCGACCGTGGCCGCATCCTTTGTATACAGCAGATACAGCAGCTTATAAACCGCTGCAAGAAATAGCAGATGCGTACCGTCCGCCGCCTGCTCCTGCAGGCACTTCATTTCTTCCAGCTTCTGTGACATCCGGCAATTCACGGATGCGGTCTCCTCCGAATACGGAACATATTCCCCGAAATGCAGTCCCCGCCAGTCCTCACTGACGCGCTTTAAATGCTCCGGCGGAATCTGCAGCAGATAGTAATGCCCGTCCCCGTGGACATGCGTGTAGTGAATGTCTCTCGGATTGACAACGAGAATATCTCCCTGCTGCAGTTCATACGACGTCTCATTGATGTACGCTGTCATTGCCCCGTGCTGCATACAGATCATTTCCAGATGCTCATGCCAGTGTGCCGGCAGCAATTCATTGGACGCGTCGACCTGCGTAAAATAGAGCTGCATCAGCCCGTCATCGGATATAATCTCATGTTCCCCCTGCTGCACTCCCGCTCCCTCCCTTTCCTGCTCTACCCGTGTTTTTCACATGCACGGTTTCTCTTTCTACCATCATACCTTCAGAAGGAAAAAATATCAATATCGACCCATATTTCTGGCAAAATTCGATCTATAACAAACGGAATTATCTGCTTATAATACGAACATAGACAATGTTCCATGATGGAAAATATCAAAATAATATCAGGCGTATGCCGGAAAAGAGGTCAAAATGAAGAAATGGACCAGAGTGATGTATCAGCCAAACCGTCCATTAAAAGAGGGCTGTTACGTGACTGCTTCCAAAGAACACATCGCACTTTCCAGGGAAGCTGCAGCAGAGGGTATGGTTCTCTTAAAGAACGAGCACAATCTGCTGCCGTTAAAAGCAGGCAGCCGGATTGCACTCTTTGGAAAAGGCAGTTTTGATTATGTCAAGGGAGGCGGCGGCAGCGGCGATGTGACCGTATCGTATGTGCACAATCTCTACGATGGCTTTCAGATGCTCCACGATGCCGTCTCCCTCTACGAGCCGCTGTGCGATTTCTACCGCGCCAATGTGAACGAACAGTACGATCAGGGTTCCGTTCCCGGCATGACGACAGAGCCGGCGCTCTCCGCCGAGCTTCTCACCGGCGCCAGTGCCTATACCGATACGGCTGTGATCGTATTGAGCCGTTTTTCCGGAGAGGGCTGGGACCGCTCCAGCATCGAATACAACGGAGAATACAATCCGTGGGAGACAGAGACCAGCATGCCGAAAATCTCCGGAGAGATCTTCCCGGACGGCGACTTCTATCTCACAAAGGAAGAATCCGCCATGATCGCGCAGGTAAAGCAGCATTTTTCCAGAATTGCAGTCGTCCTAAATATCGGCGGCATCATCGATACCTCCTGGATCAAAAATGACGATCAGATCTCCTCCGCACTTATCGCATGGCAGGGCGGCATGGAGGGCGGACTTGCCATGGCGGAACTGCTATGCGGAAAGGTATCTCCGTCCGGCAAGCTTCCGGACACCTTCGCCGCTTCTGTGGACGACTATCCTTCCACCGCGGATTTCCACGAATCGGTTGACTATGTGGACTATACTGAGGATATCTATGTGGGCTACCGCTATTTTGAGACTTTTGGGGATGCGGCAAAACGCGTATGCTATCCGTTCGGATTCGGACTTTCCTACACACAGTTTTCCCTTGCGGTGCAGAGTGTGACCGAAACCGAGCAGGCCATTCGCGCTTTTGTCCTTGTCACAAACACCGGAGATTACAGCGGAAAAGAAGTCGTGCAGATGTATTACAGTGCACCGCAGGGACTTTTGCAGAAACCGGCGCGCGAACTCTCCGCTTTTTGCAAGACAAGAACGCTTCTCCCGGGCGAAAGCCAGCTTCTGACGCTCGAGACAGCAAAGGATTCCATGGCTTCCTACGATGATCTGGGAAAAATTTTCAAATCCTCCTACATACTGGAAAAGGGAGACTATCATTTTTACATCGGAACTTCCGTCCGGGATGTCATTGCGCTGGATTATGTCATGACGCTTAACGCCAACCTGCTGGTAGAACAGCTTTCCTCCAAAGCCGCACCTGCAAGCTTGAAGAAGCGCCTGCTCGCAGACGGAAGCTACGAAGAACTTCCGCAGGGAACTGCCAACGATCCGAATGCCTGTGTTTTTGAAAAAATGGTACCGGGCACCGAGGAGGCTCTCGCCCCGGCAACGCGCGGACGCGGCTCCTACCTTCTGCTGAATTCCTATAAGGAAAACGCGCATCCGCTGATCGACGTTTACGAGGGAAAGATTTCCCTGGATGAATTTACCGCCCAGCTGGACGACGATGATCTGATTCATCTGCTCGGCGGCCAGCCGAATACCTCTGTCGCAAATACCTACGGCTACGGCAATCTTCCGGAATACGGCGTTCCAAACATCATGACCGCCGACGGTCCTGCCGGTCTGCGCATCACCCCGCAGTGTGAGGTCTGCACAACGGCATGGCCATGCGCCACACTGCTCGCCTCCACCTGGAATCCTGCCCTGGTTGAGCAGGTCGGAACCGCAGGCGCAGAGGAAGTAAAAGAGAACAACATCGCCGTATGGCTGACACCGGCGGTCAACATTCACCGCAATCCTCTCTGCGGAAGAAATTTTGAATACTATTCGGAAGATCCGCTGCTCACCGGCAAAATGGGCGCAGCCATGGTGCGCGGCATCCAGTCGCAGCACATCGGCGCAGCCGTGAAGCATTTTGCATGCAACAACAAGGAGACCAACCGCAAGCACAGCGACTCCCGCGTCTCCGAGCGCGCACTCCGCGAGATCTACTTAAAGGCATTTGAAATCATCGTGAAGGAAGCCGATCCGTGGGTCATCATGTCCGCTTACAATATGATCAACGGCCACCGCGCTTCGGAAAATCACGATCTGCTCGAAGGCATCCTGCGTGACGAGTGGCATTTTCAAGGAATGGTAACCTCCGACTGGTGGACGAGAGGGGAACATTACAAGGAGATCAAAGCCGGAAATGACGTGAAGATGGCGTGCGGTTTCCCGGAGCGTGTAAAAAAAGCGATGGAACTGGGTGAACTGGATCGAAGTGATCTGGAGCGCTGCGCAAAGCGCGTACTTGATCTGATCTTAAAGATCGATTAGAAAACTCATTCTTCCTGCTGTAGCTAAAAAGACGGAAGCCTCTCACAGAGACTCCCGCCTTTTTGCTTTTCGACTATAGATATTTTCCGATATGGATTCAACCGCAACAGCTCCTGCTTCCTCCCCGCCTCTCTGGAAGTTTTTGTTGCAGTCAATCCGTGCGGTTCCATTGGCAGCTGCAGCTACTTCTTCGTTTCTGTAGAATCCATACAACCGTTGCAGGATGCAGCGATTCTATCATCCGGCCACGATTTTCTAAGCGCCGCATAGGAAATCAGGAAGTTTGCCAACCAGCCCGCCGGTACGGCAAGCCAGACAAATGCAATACCAAAGCGCGGTGCAAAAATCAAAGCAACCGACAGACGGATCGCAAGGTTTACCATATTAGCTATAAGAAATGGACGCATGATTCCAAGTCCACGCAAAACTCCATCCGTTGCCATCTTAATACCCATGAAAATAAAGAAATAGCCAAGCCATCTCATGTAATCCCCGGATACCTGATATGCGAAAGCAGTTCCGTCTTTTCCCAGAAATAATGAAGAAATCTGGGTGTGTAGTGTTTCAATAATTATAAAAGCCAGAACTGCAAAGCACAGATCTAACACCAGTGCAGCGTGATAACCTTTTTTAATACGCCCGATTTTCTGAGCACCAAGATTCTGGGACACATACGGCGAAACTGCATTGCCAATGGACACAAATATCAGTGCGAAAACATTCTCTACTCTCATTGTTGCCGAATAACCTGCGAGTGCCTGTGTACCAAATGGGTTTACAACTGCCTGCACGATCATCATGCCTATTGATACTGTGGACTGCTGGAGAACTGACGGTATGGCAATCCGGAGCATATAATGTAACTCCTGTCTGTCAAACCAGTGAAATGGACTCTTATATTGGCGCATCCGGTAAAAAAAGATCACGAATGAAAATACTGCAGAAATGCCCTGTGCAATCAAAGTTGCAAGGGCTGCACCAAATACACCCAATCCAAGTCCTGCCACCATCCAAAGATCCATAATAATATTCAAAACAGAAGAAAATATCAGCAGACCCAACGGAATCTTTGATTCCCCGATTGAGGTGAACATCGTCGAAAGGATATTGTACATAAATAAAAACGGAAATCCCACAAAATACACCCGCAGATACAGTACAGCTTCCTCCAGTATGTCAGTGGGCGTTTGTAAAAGGCTCATCATCGGATGGGAAAAACGAAAGCCGAATACACCAAGAAGTATGCTTAGGATCAGAAAGCTGATCAAAGATGTCGACACAATCGTTTTCATTTTGCCGTAATCTCTGGCACCAAAATAGCGGCTCACCAGTACGCCTGCACCGACACCGGCACCAAGTGCCACACAAATAAATACATTCGTAAGTGCCGCGCATGCACCGACAGCCGCAAGTGCAGACGAACCAACATACTGACCGACAATAATGGAATCCGCCATATTATAAACCTGTTGAAAAAAGCTGCCCAGAATCATAGGCATTGCAAAAACAGTCAACGCTTTGAGTGGGGCATCTGTGATCAGGTATTCATCTTTTGACATTATTTTATTTCTCCTAAATTCCTGCTTTTATCTGGGATTTCTGCCACGATTTATTCCAGCGTCAATACATCGGCCGGCATCAGGTATTCTAAAATGGCATGGAATATCGATGCTTACTGTTCCACCAGCTCCTCATAAAACCGGTAATTGTTCTTGCCGTTCTGTTTGACATAATACAATGCCTTGTCCGCTCTTATATAGTATTCTTCAAAACTTTCTCCCTGTCTGCACATGCACAGACCACAGGATAAGGATGCCGGTGAAGTCTCCGTCGTAGCATTTTTTGCCGCTTCAAAGCTGTCAAACAACTTTCTCATCTGCGTGTTCATCTCAACTTCTGATACCTCAGGCAGATAGAAGAGAAACTCATCTCCTCCCAGCCGGCAGACCACCGCATTCTCCATGCACTTTGTGAGCATTGCTCCTACCAGCCTGAGAGCATAATCCCCCGCCTTATGTCCATAGACATCATTGATCTTCTTGAGATTATCCATATCCACAAATCCCAGATAGCCATCATGCTCCTGCATTTTTTCAATAATCAGTGTCTCACCTTTATGACGCATGGGAAGTCCTGTCAGGTAATCCAAGGTTTCCCGGGCCTCTTTCTGTCGTGCCAGCTCCAGCTCGCGGATGCGGTCCATCGTCTGGATCAGGGTAACGACCAGCAGAGCCACCAGCCCGATTGCGATAAAGATTCCGGACAGAGACACAACACGATACACCGCTGTCATCTCCAGCATGACTGCGATCATGGCAGCTACCAGTCCGATCAGCGGAAGCTTGTAATGTTTCGCTGTTCCCTTGATGAGATCCCGGCAGATGGTGATAAATATCGTCAGAAACGTTCCTGCGATCACTATGTGGGACAAGAACATTGTCGAAATAAAATCTGCGATATTCAGTACCTGTAAGACCGTGCATATCACAAAATTCACACAAATGATACACTCTGCCACATGATAGACCTTCCGGTATCTTCCCTGCTGCACACTATCAATATAGAACATGATCGGAATCGGGCAGATCATCACAACAAGGAAGCACATATTCGACAGAATGGAAGCATTGGGAACAAACAGCTGACGCAGCTTCGATTCTCCCAGCATCCACACTGCTCCCAGGATCATGCACCATCCCAGATACTCCAGATCAAATCTTGTCTTGTATATAATATCGAGCACCAGACTGATGATCAGCACGACCAGTCCGGAAAACAACATAGTGCAGGCGATCAGAGTTACTATAAAATAACAGTGAAACATATAGGTCCAGATATCTGATTTATCCCCGCAATATACCGTGTTGACGACACCGGAATACTTTTCAGTAAAAGACTGCAGTTCGATCCGCACTTCCTGCCCCGCATCCTCACTTGATGTCTCGCAGAACACATACCCGCTGGCAGAATTTTTCCCGAAGGGTCTGGTATTCTTCGTATCATACACCGTCCTCAGTTCCCCTCCGATATAAATGCGCACATTCTCCATAGAGGATCTGATGGCGATCGTATTTTCATTATAGTCCTGTGGGAGCACTGACCGGATGACTAAAAGCTCACCGGCAGGCACATCATACCGGTCCGGAACCCGGATCTCCTCTTCTGTTCCGTCTGGCAATTCCCGGTAAAAGGTTCCGGCATAAGTAATGCTTTCCTCCGTGACCGGTTCCCTCTCACTGGGGTAAATGCTCTGCCCTAAAAAAAATGCTGCAAGCAGCACAAGTATCACCACATAAAATAAAATTCTTTTATACTTATGGATCGTATATTTCTCTTCTGTCATTTTTATTACCTAATATTAAATAATTCCGGGGCATTTCCCCTGCTTTTATGACGATATTGGGGTGCAGTCCAAAAATCTTTCCCCCGCTCATGAACAAGTTTATCACAGGAGGCAGGAAAAGTAACTATCTATTTTACTCTGTAGACGGAGATATTTCGCCCTGCTTATTCTTGTAGCAGCCAATCGGCTATATCGTGAATTTCGACTCCTTCATAGCTATATTTTGGATGTTTGGTTCTGGCAATAATCATTTTCGGATAAGCATCTCGGATCTGAAGCAGAGGAGAGCATTCTCTCTCAAATGTTTC
>ENA-USUG01001486-USUG01001486.1-human-gut-metagenome-genome-assembly--contig:-NODE-1486-length-39276-cov-7.379168_pt1 | contig 39276 bp, 21 predicted proteins | sample MGYA00250059_ERZ773394 | MGnify/ENA primary metagenome ERZ773394 (study PRJEB29103, sample SAMN06111957) | human gut metagenome | biome: human gut; feature: ankylosing spondylitis patient; material... | reverse complement strand
AAGTTTCCCCGCTTGAGCGGGGATTAAGGGGTGTGTGATCTTTCTTTGATTATTAAACTGTTAGAAAATTCACACACACCCTATCCCCCGCTCAAGCGGGGGAATTGAGAAAGTTTTGACCTCTCATTATTTTGTATAAGTCAAAAAAAGACCTACCCTTATTCAGGCTGAACCTTTATCCCCCTAAAAGGTTCAGCCTAATTTATTAATAATCAAGCAAAACATCCAAAACTGAAAGATGAAAGAACAAACGAAGATAATTCGTTTCCAGGCATATTTCTTGAGTATATAGATAAACCATCACGAAATTTATAAAAATGACCTTGATGTTTTTTTCAAACACCCCGATGATTGCAAACAAACATCAGGGTGTTTTTTAAAAACATCGGGTTGTTTGAAACAGTGACAAGTGACAGAAATGACAGCGGTTTTCATAAACTTATATATAGATATATAGTAGTATATACACTATACCTATTATATATTAATCACTATATATCTTTTAAAAAGCCTGTCATTCCTGTCACTTGTCACTAAAAGCCGCATATAGGAAGAAGAAAAAAGACATAAGGACGATTAAAAACAAACATACGGTCGTTTGTTTACAAACTCCTATCGTTCGTAAATGATCGACCGTACCTATAATTAAGATAGATTCTGACTCAAGAACTCAGTAAGATTCCCGTCCGGAGTCATTCCTAATTTCTTCCGCAACCGATTCCGTGCAGATTCCACGCTACGAACCTCCTTAAACGTTATTGCAGAAATATCTTTTGAAGACAATCCTAACCGTAAAAAGGCACATAAACGTTTTTCTTTTATCGTCAAATCCGGATATCGTTTCTCCAGATTCTCATAGAAAGAAGGATGCACCTGTTCAAAATAATAACGGAATTCATTCCAATTATTGGTCGTATTTTGCTGTTGCAGCTTACTTAATATCTGTTGCAAATGCTGTTTATGAGACCTGTCCTTAGGATTAAGTTCCAATAACAAATGTTTTAATTCTTCATTTATGTCAGATATAAACTCATTGGTTTTCACCATATACAAAGTATAAGAAGTCAATTCTCTATTCCGTTGATCAATTGTATAATTAAGTTCCTGTTCCTTTTGCTGTTGCAGTTCTTTCTCTTTCTCATAAAGAGCAGTCTGCTGCTGTACAAGTAATGCTTGTGTCTTTCTTTCCTTCTCTTTATTACGCGCACGAGTCACCAATAATAAAATGGTTATTATCAATAAAATAGTCACTGAAGCCATAAAAATCCATAAACGATCCGAAGTAACTTTTTGTAATGTTATATCCTTGATCAGCAATTCATTCTCCCGAACTTTTTTATCTGCATCATATATCTTCTCCATATCATTCATCTTCTTACGATTGTCTACCTCAGATATGGAATCATTAACCTGCATTGATTCCAACAAGGCCGTATACGCCTTATCTGTATTCCCTATTCTTTTATAGAATGAAGCCAAATTACGCTGAATCATTCCTTCCACATATTTATTATTCAGTTCTTTAGCCTGCCATAGTGCTTTTTCCAAATAAATTTGTGTAGAATCCCTCCTACCCATTCTTTCATATGCCTCAGCTAAAACACTATAAGTTTGTATTAAATCCGATTTAAAACCAAATTGCTGTTGATGAACCATTGCATTTTTCAGATAACTGATCGCCAATATATTGTCCTTCTTTGACAAATACAAACTGGCAATATTAGTTTGCATAAAATAATAAAGATACGCATCATTTTCATTATCAAGCAATTGTATCGCTTGGAGCGCATAATCCAAAGCTTTATCCTGTTCCTTTCTCTGTACATAGATTCCGCCCAGATTATTATAATTATTGAATAATTCCTTTTTATTTCCAGTTTTCTTATTGATTTCCAAAGCTTTAAGCACATACTCCTCAGCCTTTTCAAATTCCTCACGATTATAATAAATTGCGCCTATATTATTATAAATCATTGCTTTATATGTTTCATAATTATAATCTTCGGATATTGATAATGCTTTCATATAAAAATCCATTGCTCTATTCCACATACCTAGTTCCTCATGAGAAGCCCCGAGGGGTATATAAAACTGTATTAAAGCCTGCTTTTCGTCATCCGTTAGTTCTTTTTTTTGCTCATAACAAGACACAGCTTCTAAATACAATTCCACAGCATAAATTATCTTTCCTTGCTTACGAAACAATGTTCCAACCCCATTAACAGCCTGTACATAAATATTTTCCGGAACAACATCGCTATTAATCAAAGAGTCAAGTCTTAATAGCATTAGTTTTGCATCCTCACTTCCCTCTCCTTTTTGAAAGACCAATTGCCTCGCATTTTCTAGAATATTGCATTTCCGATCTCTTGCCATGACATAAATAGGGATAGAAAAATGAAAAAACAATAGAAAAATAGCTATTTTCAAATTAAACAATTTATAAGAGAAACGCCTTACTTTCATGCTATTTTATTATATAATGGTTCTATTTATTGATAATTTCAAGGAAACAAATATAATGAAAAAACAATATAAATACGCTTTTTGCTCTTTTATTTTCTATTTTACCTAAAAAACTGTTCTTTTAAAAAGTCAGCTAAATACTTAATTTATAATATTTTATACCATATTGGCGTAGAAAAAAACATTTATATAAATATTTAGCGTAGTCAAACAATGGTACTTAATTAGGCAAAATGAAAGCTAAAACCTAAATTTGAGATAACGAAAGAAAGGTACAATATGAATTTACAAACTATAAGCGCATGAAACATTTATTACTTTCTTATCTAGTACTGGCTTTATTAACTATCCATCCTATATATGGATATGAAGTGCCAACAAACGTTCAAAAAAGGAACATTTTATTAGAAGAGTTTACGGGTATTCATTGTGGATATTGCCCTCAAGGCCATGCCATAGCTAATACATTATTAACAGCTAAGCCAGAAAATGTCTACGTAATAGCAATACACTCTGGAAATTATTCCATCCCGGGTAGTGATGAACCTGATTTCCGTACGGATATAGGTGATATATTAGATGTAGAATTAGGAGCAAGTCAAGCTGGTTATCCATGTGGAACTATTAATCGCCATGTATTTAGTGGTAGTTCTATCATTACAGGACGTGCTGATTGGACTAAAAACGGAAAAAAAATTCATCAAGAAGATGCTTTGGTTAATCTTTGGATGAAAAGCGAATTCAATGGTAATAATCGCGAGCTAAAGGTTACCGTAGAAGGATATTATACAGGAGAAGTTACAGAGCCTTCACATTTATTGAATGTAGCATGGACACAATCCGCGATTAAAGGTCCCCAAAACGGTGCAGCTATGGGAGATGAATATATGCATCAGCATATGCTACGTGGATATATTACTCAAGAATGGGGAGATATAATCGAGACTCCTAAAAAAGGGGAATATTTCACACGTACTTATACTTATACATTACCTAACGATATAAAAGGTACAGAAGTCAAAGCTGAAAATATTGAAGTTGTAGCCTTTTTGTGTACAGATAAAACAGAAGTTCTAAATGTTACCGGAGGAAAACCAACTTATACTAATTATGAGAAGCCATTGGGTGCAACACTTCTTACACCTATGATGGAAGTTAAATCACGTTATGCGTACAATTTCTTCGAGGCTAAATTAAAAAATGAATCAAATCAACCTATCACATCTGCCGGTTTCCAAGTTACAATTAATGGAGAGAAACAGGATGCTGCATGGGAAGGTCATATTAATGCATTCGAAACATTACCTATAACTATTCATGCTTCTCCTTATGAAATAAAAGAGACAAACGAATATGAGGTTAAACTAACTACAATAAACGGGCAGAATATCACAGGAAATTCATTAGAAGGAAGTTTCAATTCTCCCTTAAAAGGTACGCCAAACATTACTATTACGTTAGTAACAGACTTATATGCAGATGAAAATACATTTGTAATCAGAGATCGTAACGGCAACATTGTAAAAGAATTCGGTCCTTATATTACCGATACAAAAGCAACTTATGAAGAAACAGCTGAATTAGAATTAGACCAAATTTATTGTTTTGAAATAACCGACGAATGGGGAGACGGTATGCAATTACCTAAAGGTTCTTATAAGATTTATACATCCAACCAATCATTAGTAGAACAAAACTTTAGTATAACAGGTTTTGGAGCGAGAACATTCTTCCAAGCGTTGTCACCCTCCTCTATTTCCCCCATTGGAATAGATAATAATACAATTGTTTCTTTTGATCCGATACATAAATTAATAGAAATCGGTTTCAAAACAGAGAATACGGGAAAAGCTAATATTTCTATCTATTCAATAACAGGTAAATGTTTAATAAATGAAAACATTCAAACTATAGCTGGTGGAAACAGTAAACAAAGTATTTCAGCAGCTACACTTCCTATGGGAATCTATTTATTAAACATCAATCAAGATGGGAAAGAGACGACACATAAAATGATTATTCGTTAGATTAATTAAATAAAACTATTATCAACACCAAATTGTAGAAATTATGAGAAAAACATTACTAACACTTGCAGCTGTGTTAAGTTGTATGACAGCGATGGCACAATGGAGCAATAGTCCAGATGTAAATAACAGAGTTACCCCTTTGGATCAAACAGTTTACAGCACAGAATTTGGGGTAAATAAGGACGGAATTACATTCCTCCATTATAATGGTCCTAAAAATGGAACAACGACTACTTTTCTTCAGATCATTGATCAGGCAGGTAATAAACTACTTCCGGAAGAAGGAAAAGTTATTACTGCGGAAAGGACTCGAACTTATACTATGGTTAATGATATATTAATGATTGATGATGATGGGAACGCTTTATTGGCTGTTTCTGACTGTCGCAATTCACCTGATAACCTACAATATTTATCTTATACCATATATAAAGTTTCTCCTACTGGTGAAATGCTTTGGGGAGAAGAAGGTCTTGATTTGGAAAAGGGACATTCTAATGACTTTGAAGCAGCGCTAAGCATGGTACAACGTACAGATGGAAGCTATGTATTTGCATGGGAAAAAGATTATGGTGATCAGATATGCATTCAAATGGAATGTATTTCTAAGGACAAAGAATTCTTATGGGAAGAATCCGTTTACTTGAAAGAAGATAATGTACGGTATACTTATCCTTATCTCACGGATGCAGGCAACAATCAAATCATACTTGTATATGCTAAGGGAACGAACCAAGATATTATGGCTCGTAAAATAGATTTTGACGGTGCTTCCGTATGGGAAGAAGACGCACGAATCTATAAAGGAGGATTTCCGGCAATTCCATTACACGTTATTTTAAAGGTGGCGCCAGATCCTCGAGGTGGCGTATTTGTAGGTTGGTATGATGACCGTTATTTCACGAATTACGAATCAACTTATGTCTCTTATGTTAATCCAGATGGAAAATTAGCTTTTTCTGCCGGTATAGACGGGCAAACGGTAGGAACAACAGAGTATATAAGAAAGTTTACTCCGGATATGCTATATGACCAAAAAACAAATTGTTTATATGTCCTTTGGAGAGAAACAAGCGCCGGCGGACAAACATGGCAAGGAATTAAAATGCAAAAAGTAGCAATGACAGGCGAGCTGATGTGGGATCCGGAAGGCATAGATATCGTGCCGTTAGCAGACGACAAATCCGTTGGATATTACACATTACAATCGGCAGGTGACGGAGAAGTTGTTGCTTTTTATATGCTGAGATACGGAGCTTACGGACAAGTAGGAGCTTATGCTACAAAAGTAAACGGAGATGACGGGAGTTTTATATGGCAAGACCAAACAATTACAATCACTTCCCCAACTGCCGAGAAAGCTAATTTGACCACTTCTCCACTAATTAATGGGGATCATTGGATTACAATGTGGAAAGACCAACGTGACAAGAAAGCAGATGAAGAGACTGCATATGATGGTATATCATATATGCAATGTGTTAATATAGATGGGACATTAGGCGTTCCTGTTGCAATCGAAACAATTAATGCGAATCAAACAGTTGACTTACTAGCATCTACGTATACAAATTCTATCCAGTTTACCGTAACTAACGGTAAAGCAGGTTTAGTAGACCTCAGTATTTACTCGCTTTCCGGACAAAAGATAGCCAGTGCATTTAATAATCAATTAGATGGTGGTACGCAAACAATAAACTGGAATACAGAAAATATAAGTAGCGGCGTTTACATAGCAACTCTCACAACTTCAGAAGGAAGTAAATCTATTCGCATTCTTGTAAAATAATTACTAAAACAGAAGATTATGAATAAAACGTTATTTAGTATAGTAGTCGCGTGCACGCTCTCATGGATGGGAGCGCATGCACAACCCATCATGAGCTATGATTTCGAAAGCAAGATTGGTACTTACGAAGAAATCACAAATGGAACAGTTGTTCTGGGTAATGACAGCATCGGTGAAAAAATACAAGATATAGCCTTCATTGGTTCAACTATAGGAACAAAAGAATTAACTACGGGTACAGGGTTTCCTATAGGATTTGACTTTATTTATAACGACGAAGTGATGAATCAATTTGCAATCGGTACCCACTGCTATATTGCCCTTGGGAAAGATCAAATCAAAATTAACCCTGAACGTTCTGCGTTCTTTATGAACGATACAGGTGAAGGAAAAACAAATATTATACAGACAGGTGTAAATACAAGTTTAAGTGGAGTAGATAATACAGAAATCAGCTATAAATTAGAAGGTAATGCCCCTAATCGTATACTTGTTGTACAATACAAAAACCTAGGTATGGAACTCGACTGGAGTGGAACTGTCGGTTCTATAAATATGCAGATCCGCCTATATGAGACATCTAACAAGATCGAAATGATATATAAAGGATGGAATGACGCCATTGTTGATAAAAACAGAAGTGTACGTGTTGGCATCAAAGGTAATGATGGCGACCTTCATATGCGTGACAACGACGCCGGAGATTGGCAGAACACAATCAAAAGTACAAAAGATGAACTTATGACATGGAATGAGGACAGTAAATTAGTAGACGGATTAACTTATACTTTTATTCCATGTAAAGACTGCGAAACACCCACTGCACAACCCACTAATTTGGTGTTGATCCCAAAAACGATCAGCGTAAGCGGTAGTTTCAACAAAGTAGCAAATGCCGACCATTATCTAACTGTCATGACTGAAACCGAATCTCTTAGCAGTATTCCTACAGATAACAACTATTATAAGACCGGAGATAAATTAGGTAATGGTACCGTAATTGCATTCGATACAATAGCGACTTTCGAAACTCCCGAAACATTGTCAGGTGCTAAAACTTATTATTTCCATGTATTTGGAGCAAATACTTACTGTATGTACGGTCCAAAATACAATACAGTTGCCCCTCTAGTCAAAAGTACTATTACAATGCCTTCCGGACCTGCATCATTGGAAGTAAAAGAAAATGGATATGAACAAGTTATTTTAAAAGCAGAAAAGAATGCAGCAGGAAACAAAATCCTAATAGCTATGACCACCGAATATTGCAGAGATCATCTCAATAACGTCACAGAAAACGGATTATTCGGGCAACCGACAGGAACGATGACAGTTGGTCAAGATATTGAAGGAGGAGGTAAAGTTATCTATATTGGAGAAGCTTCTGCATCAATACCGGTAGAAGGATTAGAAAACAATAACTTATATCATTTTATAGCCTGGAGCCTTGACGACAAAGGTAATTATTCTACAGTAGGAGCTAATGCAAACATTTTAACATGGGGTAGACTTCCTTATGAACCCAAGTATGAACAAATGCCAGCAGGAAGACCTTTCCAATGGGGAGGAGAAGGTGATGCATTTAGTATCAACGAATATAATGGCTATAGATTATTCACTAGAGTAGCAGCATCTCCTGATGGGACTATAAACACCTTAATTACTCCATGGATGCTTCTTGGAGAAGGAAGAAACAGATTTATACTTGATCTTAACATATATATTTGGTCTAGATTGGGCAATACTCCTTATAATGAATGGAATGAGAATGACATTTTCGAAATACAAATCAGTCAAGATGGAACTAATTTTGAACCAATTTGTACATATAATAAAGACAATGCTCCACAATTAAAAACAGCAGATTCGTATGCAAGATTATATATTCCTGTAGATGTATTTAGCAATCAAAAAGTAAAGTTTAGAATTTATTGGAAATGTTATACTGGTGTTGACTGTTATATCAAAAATATCAAAATAGAAGAAAGAGATGAATGTGATTATCCTATCGATCTATCAGTAGATGCAAGTTCTATCGTTGGTGACCAAGCACTAGCAAGTTGGAAGAGTCAAGGCGATGAAAATTTATGGGAAATGCGTTATCGTATTACCGGTGAAGAAGAATGGGGAGAACCATTTGAAGTAAATAGTAATCCATACTTATTGACTAAATTACCCCCTCAATCCAATATTGAGCTACAAATTCGTGCTAAATGTTCTCTAACTAACCATAGCGTATGGTCTGAGACATGTTATTTTTCCAGTGGATATACTATTCCATTTACAGAAAACTTTAGCGGTAATGCCCTTCCTGCAGGATGGAGTTGTAAAACGGGAGCGTTAGCCGACCCAACAGAATTCTGTAGCGGAACTTCGTGCAGACCACAATGGACATGGTCAACCCGCCCCAAAGGATTAATATTGTCAGCATCAGGTGTTTCTGCTGATGAATGGTTACTGATGCCAGTTATTGACTTAGGAGATGGTTCTGCCAACTATATTTTGAATTTTGATATAATGATGTTACAAGCCTTGGTAGATAATAACGAAACATACTCGGTTGTAATTTCCTACGACGGTGGAAAAACATTCAATAGTGGAAACGTTATTAAAACGTTTACCAAGGATGAACTTCCGACTGCAAATCAAATCAAAACTTTTTCTGTCCCATTAAATGGTTACAAAGGCCAAATACAGTTAGCTCTTTATGTAAAATCAACAACAGGAAAAGCTTCCACTGTTCAATTGCAAAAAGTATCTATTGACGCAAGTTGTCCTACCGATATAGTAGCAACAGTAAGCGACATTACGCCTGAAAGCGCAAAAGTAACATGGACCAGTGAAGCAGAAGATTTTTATGTATTTATCCGCAAAGCAGGAGAAATAAAAAAACAACACGAAAAAGTGACGGTTAAAGAAAAGATATTCGATAACCTGGATGCCCGCACAACTTATGAAGTAGGTATTACAAAAATGTGTGCAGTTGGCGATACTGCAAGAGTTGTTATTGCAGGATTCACGACTCAGGCTTTAGCTCCTTGCGAACAAGTAACCAATGTTAGAGTCACTCCGTCTCAATTCTCTGCTGTTGTTGCATGGGAAGGTGATGCAGCAAACTATAACATCAGATACCGTTTAAAAGGGACTGAAAATTGGACAAACAGAAACACAGTTGAAACGACCTACACAATAGAAGGTTTGGAATCTGAAAAAGAATATGAATATAGTATTCAGTCTGTATGTAGTGCGGCAGATGGTGACCAAAGCGAATGGACAGAAACTAAGAGCTTTACAACTCTAGCTATTACTTGTCTCCCACCGACCAATGTTAAAGTAGTTCCGACTCACAAATCTGCAACCGTGACATGGGAAGGTGAAGCTGACAAGTATGAAGTTGGTTTCCGCAAAGGTTCGGACAGTTGGAGTACAAGTGAGGTTACCGGTAAAACGAAAGAAATCACAGAGTTAGATCCTGAAACCACATATTCTATTCGCGTACGTAGTATTTGCTCAACCAGTGATATGAGTGCATGGTCAGCCAGTGTTGATTTCAGTACAACTGCCATACCAACTTGCGTTACACCAACTAATTTGACAGCTACAAGTATTACTGAAAACTCCGCAAAATTAGGATGGGATGCTGATGAAAATAACCTAACTTGGGACATTCACTATCGTGCAAGCACCGCAACGTCATGGACTACAGTAGAACAACTGACAAGCAAGAATTATGATCTAAATGATCTATTAGCCGGTACGATTTATTTGTGGAGCGTTAAAGCCACTTGTGATGAAGGACGTACCAGTGCATGGGCTTCACAAAAACAAATAGAGACAAGCCCATCCGGTATTAACGATGTAGCAATCAATGCTTTGAAAGTATATGTTTCCGGTAATGTATTAAACATTATCAATACAGAACATTGCTGGATAAACAATATTCAGATCTATAGCCTCAACGGTCAAATGTTATATACTTATACCATAGACAGTGATGAGAACATTTTGATACCGATGAATCTGCATCAGGTTAAAACGATTATCAAGGTTAATGGAAAAGATTGGAGTAAGAGTTATCCCGTGTTTTTTGAATAGTTAAACCAAACTTTTCTTTCAAACGGATGTCTTTGCAAAAGGACATCCGTTCTTTTTCTAAATAAACCATCGAAAGAGAATAAATAATTAGATACAATGTAATAAAAAACATATCTTTGTGACATATGCATATTTAATGCGACTAATAACTGTAAAAACACTTAATTAAATCAATAATTAATATGAAACATTTATTTCGTAACCTAATTGCCGCCTTACTTATTTTGTGCAGCACAAATGCAGTATTTGCACAGCAAATGCCGCCGATTCCTATTGATCCCAATGTTAGAATCGGGAAATTGGATAATGGTTTGACTTATTACATCCGCCACAATGCACTTCCTGAAAAAAGAGCAGACTTTTATATCGCTCAAAAAGTAGGTTCAATACTGGAAGAAGATAACCAAAGAGGTTTAGCGCATTTTCTGGAACACATGTGTTTCAATGGAACCAAAAACTTCCCGGGTGATGCTTTGAAAAATTATCTTGAGACAATCGGTGTGCGCTTCGGAGAAAACTTAAATGCGTATACATCCGTAGATGAAACCGTATATAACATATCCAATGTACCCGTTAGTCGTGACGGTATCATAGATTCATGTTTACTCATTCTGCACGATTGGTCGAATGACTTGGCATTGGAAGACAGTGAGATTGATAAAGAAAGAGGTGTTATTCATGAAGAATGGCGTACACGTACCGGAGCAATGATGCGTATGTACGAAAAGGCATTCCCTACTATTTATGAAGGTAGTAAATATGCATACCGTCTGCCCATCGGGACTATGGAAGTCGTAGATAATTTCCCTTATCAGGCACTACGTGATTACTATGAAAAGTGGTATCGTCCGGATCAACAAGGACTTGTTATTGTTGGTGATATTGATGTAGATAAAGTGGAAGCTAAAATTAAAGAAATGTTTTCATCCATCGAAATGCCAGAGAATCCTGCAGAACGTGTATACTTCCCTGTTCCGGACAATAAAGAACCGATTGTAGCCATTGAAAAAGACAAAGAGCAGACAAACGTCGTTATTTATGTATTCAACAAACACGACATCATACCTAACGAAGCTAAAACAACAATGGATTATCTTCTTGTTAATTATGCCACAGATATAATGAGCCAAATGTTGAACGCTCGTTTGGATGAACTAACTCAAACTCCCAATCCTCCATTCATTTATGCACAAGCATATGATGATGACTTCTTCGTATCTAAAACTAAAGATGCATTCATGGGAATAGCAGTTAGCAAAGATGACGGCATTGAAACAGCACTGTCTTCACTTCTTCGAGAAATGGAACGCGTACACCGTTTTGGTTTTACAGAATCAGAATACACTCGCGCAAGGGCTGAATATCTACGTAATCTGGAATCTGCCTATAACGAGCGTGATAAACAAAAGAACGATGCTTATATACAAGAATATGTACGTCACTTTATTGACAATGAGCCTATTCCGGGTATTGAGAATGAATATGCCATCATGAATCAGATTGTTCCTAACATTCCTGTCGAAGCAATCAATCAGATGATGGGACAACTTATTTCCGATTCAAATCTTGTTGTCTCAATCTTCTGTCCGGACAAAGAAAACATGAAATATCCGACGAAGGATGAAATATTGAATACAATAAAAGACATAAAAGCTGAAAAAATAGAAGCATACGTAGATAAGGTTTCCGACGAGCCATTGATCACGGAAAAGCCTAAAGCAGGTAAAATTGTTTCCATCAATGAAAATGGACCTTTTGGCACAACGGTCATGACACTATCTAATGGTGCAAAAGTAGTTCTGAAGAAGACAGACTTCAAAGCTGATGAAATTCTAATGAAAGCAGTCAGTATGGGAGGTTCTTCTTTATTCCCTGATTCTGAAATCATCAATATCAAGTCAATAAACGATGTTATGTCTATTGGCGGATTAGGTAATTTCAGTGTTGTAGATCTTCAAAAAGCCTTAGCCGGTAAAAAAGCGAGTGCTTCCGCTTCAATTGGCAATGATACTGAAACTGTTAACGGAAGCTGTTCTCCCAAGGATTTGGAGACAATGCTTCAATTGACTTATTTGTCATTTACAGCTCCACGTATGGATATGGATGCATTCCAATCTTACAAGAACCGTACTAAAGCTGCTCTGCAAAATATGGAAGTAAATCCGATGGTTGCATTTTCGGATTCCGTACAAGCCGGAGTCTACAATCACCATCCACGTACCTTACGGTTGAAAGCTGATATGATAGATCAAATCGACTATCAGAAGATTATGAATATGTATAAAGACCGCTTTAAAGATGCCAGTGATTTTACTTTCATGTTTGTCGGTAACGTCGATGTTGAAGCTATGAAACCGTTAATCGAAGAATATATCGCTTCACTTCCTGCTATTAACCGCAAAGAAACATTCAAAGACAATAAGATGTATATGCGTCAAGGAGAATATAAGAATGAATTTGCGAAGAAACTGGAAACTCCTAAAGCTACGGTACTAACTCTGTATAACGGAAAATGTGCATACACTCTTGAAAACGACATCATGATCAATATGATCGCACAGGCACTCGATCTTGTTTATACAGAAGAAGTACGTGAAAAAGAAGGTGGTACATACGGTGTAAGTGTCTATGGAGACTTAATCAAGTATCCAAAAGAAACTTTCTTTCTTCAGATTGCATTTGAAACAGATCCGGCCAGACGTGAAAAAATGATTGATATCATTTTGAATGAAGCACAAAAAATGGCAAAGGAAGGTCCTTCGGAAGTCAACCTGAACAAGGTTAAAGAATTCATGCTTAAAAAACATAAAGAAAGCGTGAAAGAGAACAGCTATTGGCTAAATGCTTTAGATGAATATTATTATACCGGTAAAGACATCAATGACGGTTATGAAAAGATTGTCAATGATATGACACCAGCCAAATTACAAAAATTCATGAATGAGTTATTGAGCCAAAAGAATCAAACGGAAGTTATCATGACTTCTGCTGAATAATAAACCAAATTGTAGCAAAGAAGAAAATCAAACATGACCTTCTTTGCTACAATTTCCAATTAACTTATAATAGACATGCTTCTTCTTGATTTAAGAAAACACCAAAAATTAGCTAACAAACGGCATCCGAGTTTTGAGCAAAACCGTTTCGGTAAATTCTTTCTTTATTTTGGCGTCATCTTTTGGATAGCCTATCTCATTTTCGCCAGCATTCTCCTGTCTTTCCTATTTGAAGACATATTTCCGAATATGGAACCTTATCATATCATGAACCAAGGATTAATTTATATCATGATTATTGATTTCCTTTCCCGTTTCGCTCTACAAAGGACACCGGCACAAGAAATGAAGCCCTACCTCCTACTCCCTATAAAAAAGAATAAACTACTTAACGCCTATTTATTACAATCAGGGCTAAAAGGATACAATCTTTTTTGGCTGATTCTCTTTGTTCCTTTTGCATTCCTCACACTCTTTCGTTTTTATGGAATCGAAGGAATCATTTTCTACTGCATCGGTATCTGGCTTTTGATGATACTCAATAATTATTGGTATCTCTTATGCCGATTACTTATTAATGAAAAAATATATTTCATCGCTCTGCCCATTATCATTTACGGATTATTGGGGGCTATAGAATTTACATGCAATCATCCTATCAGCACCTTTACGATGAATCTTGGTGAGGGATTCATTGAAGGTAATATTTTACCATTTGCAGGAACAATAATAGCTATTCTCCTTATGGCTTTAATCGTGCGTAAAGTACAAACCCATTATATATATAATGAGTTATCAAAAATAAAAGATACAAAAGCCAAACATATTTCAGAATACAAGTTCTTAGATCGCTATGGAGAAATCGGCGAATACTTTCGCTTGGAGCTAAAACTCATATTTCGCAACAAGCGGGGAAAAATCTCATTCCGTACCGGCTGTCTGGCTATTATCATGTTCAGTGCAATTCTTTCATTTGATACGGATATGTACAGCGGTGTATCGGGACAAAGTTTTGTTCTAGCCTATTGCTATGCAATCTTAGGGCTGATGCTCACACAAATCATGAGTTTTGAAGGGAATTACCTCGACGGATTGATGAGTCGCAAAGAATCTATCTATAATCTACTTCGAGCCAAATATTATTTCTATAGTTTTGTAGCGTTATTACCATTCCTGCTGTTATTGCCGGCTGTTATTATGGGAAAGATTACTTTGTTGTCCTCTATTGCTTATATGTTTTTATCGGTAGGCCCGGTATATTGCATGTTATTCCAGCTAGCCGTTTTCAATAAAAAAACAGTCAATCTAAACGAAAGTATCACCGGAAAAAACTCTGGAGGATCATTTTACCAAACACTGCTTACTATGGCAGCTTTCTTTCTGCCAATGTTGATAAACGCAATACTTAGTCCGCTATTCGGGGTAGAAGTGACCCAATGGATATTCATAGGATTAGGTATTACACTAATACTTGCCTCTCCCTATTGGATAAAAAATGTATATAACCGTTTCATGAAAAGAAGGTACGAAAACATGGAAGGTTTCAGAAGTTCACGATAGTCTAATAAATTTAAGCATATAACAATGATAACAATTCAAAATATACAAAAAGACTTCGGCAGTAAAAGAGCCGTGGATATAGAACATTACACCATCAACACCGGAGACCTGCTAGGCTTGGTAGGAAATAACGGTGCAGGCAAAACGACTCTGTTCCGTTTGATGCTCGACTTATTGAAAGCAGATACAGGTAATATTCTTATTAATGATATTGATGTCAGTCAAAATGAGGAATGGAAGAAATTTACAGGCGCATTTATAGATGAAGGTTTCCTGATTGACTATCTCACTCCCGAAGAATATTTCTACTTCATTGGGAAAATGTATAATCTTGATAAGCCAACGGTCGATGAGAGATTAGCCAGATTTGAACGTTTCATGAATGGGGAAGTAATCGGACAAAAAAAATATATTCGAAATTTCTCTATGGGAAATAAGCAAAAAATCGGTATCATCTCCGCCATGATTCATCAGCCGCAAATTCTGATATTGGATGAGCCATTTAATTTTCTGGATCCGAGTTCACAGTCTGTCATCAAGCATTTATTAAAATCATACAACGAGGAAACCGGAGCTACGGTTCTTATATCCAGCCATAATTTAAACCATACAACCGACATTTGCCCACGCATTGCATTACTTGAAAACGGAGTCATAATACGGGACATAAAAAATGTGGATAATTCTGCGGAAAAGGAATTAGAAGATTATTTTAATGTGGAATAGTAGTCTATTTATAAGATTTACAGGAGAATACAAAACGATATAGTATTTACGAAAAGGGTGACCAACGCCTAAGGGAGCGATAGTCAACGCCTAAGGGAGTAACAGCCAACGCTCAAGGGAGCGATAAGCATCACTTAAGGGAGCGTTGACGATCATCCAAGGGAGCGTTCGGGCGATTGGTTTTAAGTAGATATTTAGTGACAATTTATTCATCCCAACGAGTTAAACTGATTATGAAAAAACAACTGATAAAATTATTCTTATTCATTACTATAACCATTGGTTTTACTTCATGCCGAACGATAGCTCCTAAGTATGATTATCAAAAACTAGCTAAAGCCTCCATCAAATTAGGTATGGACATTGACCTGACCGACAATCATAAACTCTACATAGAAGCAGCCGAATGGATGGGAGTACCTTATCGATATGGAGGTGAGAGTAAGAAAGGCGTGGACTGTTCCGGTCTTACAGCACATATCTATAAAAAGGTATATAGAAAAAAACTTGAACGTAGTTCCGAAGAACAAAGGAGTTCGAACTGTTATAAAATAACAAAACGTAATTTAAAAGAAGGGGATTTAGTTTTCTTCTCCAACAATAAATCCAAAAAGAAAGCTACCCACGTAGGAATATATCTCAAAAACAACAAATTCATTCATTCCAGTACCAGTCAAGGAGTCATAATCAGTGACCTTGAAGAAAATTATTATCATAAGTATTGGTTATCTGCCGGAAGGGTAAAATAAAAAGTAAAAAGGAGAAAAATTATTTGTGCAATCAAAAGCAAATCACTACTTTTGTGCCCGATTAGTCCGTGTTGGGTAAAAAAGTGATTTTAAGTGATTAAAGTCCACCTTCCGGAAAAAACCGTATAATTAATAATAAAATGTACGTAATTGTAGAAATTAACGGTCAACAGTTCAAAGCTGAAGAAGGCAAAAAATTGTTTGTACATCACATTCAAAATGCAGAAAACGGTGCAACTGTTGAGTTTGACAAAGTATTGTTAGTAGATAACAATGGTGAAGTAAAAGTAGGTGCTCCTACAGTAGAAGGTGCAAAAGTTGTATGCGAAGTAGCTTCTCATTTGGTAAAAGGCGACAAAGTTCTTATTTTCCATAAGAAAAGAAGAAAAGGTCACAGAAAATTAAATGGACATCGTCAACAATTCACAGAGTTAACTATTAAACAAGTTGTTGCTTAATCAATTAAATTTTTAGAAGAAATGGCACATAAAAAAGGAGTCGGTAGTTCTAAGAACGGCCGTGAGTCAGCAAGTAAAAGATTAGGCGTTAAGATATTTGGTGGTCAAGTTTGCAAAGCAGGTAATATCATCGTTCGTCAAAGAGGAACAGAATTCCATCCGGGAGAAAATATCGGAATGGGTAAAGATCACACTCTTTTCGCTTTAGTAGATGGAACAGTTTGTTTCAAAGTTGGTAGAGAAGACAGAAGATATGTTTCTGTAGTTCCTGCAACTGAAGCATAAATAGAAAATCAACTATAAAATAAACCCCTGTAGTTTAATCGCTACAGGGGTTTATTTTATCCCGCCACTATCAACATTACAGAAGCTACTACAACGAGAAAAAGCATTGTTATACCCAACTTTACATCCCAAACATCATATTTAGGATTCCGAAATCCATCTTTAGTCCATTTACGTATCATGTGATTATTCTTTTGATTTTACATTTTAATCGAGTAACACAAAAACACAAAGAAAGTTTATGTTTTAAGTGATTCTTAATAGAATCAATCACATCTTATTCATTTTTTCTCTATCTTTGTGCACCATATTTGAAAATTCATAAAATTATTATAGAACATGCTTACAATCAAGTTAATCACAGAAAAGACTGATGAAGTAATCAGAGGTCTTGAAAAGAAACACTTTAAAGGAGCTCAGGAAGCTATTAATAAAGTGCTGGAACTGGATAAAAAAAGACGTAACGCTCAAAACCAATTAGATAAAAACCTCGCAGAAGTTAACTCCATTTCCAAGTCCATCGGACAATTAATGAAAGAAGGTAAAAAAGAAGAGGCAGAAGCAGCACGTTCCAAAGTAAGTGACATGAAAGAAGGAAATAAAACTCTGCAAGCAGAAATGGACCAAGCAATAGCAGACCTTCAAGAAATTCTTTATACAATTCCCAATATACCATACGATAGTGTACCGGAAGGAAGCGGCGCAGAAGATAATGTAGTAGAAAAGATGGGGGGCATGGAAACAGAACTTCCTAAAAATGCACTTCCGCATTGGGAACTGGCAAAAAAATACGATTTGATAGACTTTGACTTGGGTGTAAAAATTACCGGAGCAGGGTTTCCTGTATACAAAGGAAAAGGCGCACAATTACAACGTGCCCTGATTAACTTTTTCTTGGATGAAGCCCGTAAATCCGGATATATGGAAATTATGCCTCCAACAGTTGTCAATGCAGCGTCCGGTTATGGAACAGGACAGTTGCCGGACAAAGAAGGACAGATGTATCATTGTGAAGTAGACGATCTTTACTTAATTCCGACAGCAGAAGTTCCTGTTACCAATATTTATCGCGATGTAATCCTTGATGAGAAATCCTTACCCATCAAGAATTGTGCTTACACACAATGTTTTCGTCGTGAAGCCGGTTCTTACGGAAAAGATGTTCGCGGATTAAATCGCTTGCACGAATTTTCTAAAGTAGAGTTGGTACGTATTGACAAGCCTGAACATTCCCGTCAATCTCACCAAGAAATGCTCGATCATGTAGAAGGATTACTTCAAAAGCTCGAACTCCCCTACCGGATACTTCGCTTATGTGGTGGCGATATGAGTTTCACTTCAGCTCTTTGCTTTGATTTTGAAGTATATTCAGAAGCACAAAAGCGTTGGTTGGAAGTAAGTTCTGTTTCAAACTTTGATAACTATCAAGCCAATCGTTTAAAATGTCGTTACCGTACAGCCGATAAAAAAACGGAGCTTTGCCACACATTAAATGGTTCTGCTTTGGCTCTGCCGCGTATTGTCGCAGCCTTACTTGAAAATAATCAAACAGAAAACGGCATTCGTATACCTAAGGCGCTTGTCCCTTATTGTGGATTCGACATTATCGACTAAATAAATCAACGATATATTTTATAAAAAACGTCCTTATGATTTTTAATTTCATAAGGACGTTTTTATATTCCTATTCTATGCTTATCCGGGGAAATACTAATTAAAGAATAATCTTATATACCTTCCCGTCAACTTTCATGATATAAATATTATTATCAGGTAAAGCAATCACCGTCGTACCAATTCCCAAAGATACTTTATCCAAAAGAATGCCGGAAATAGTATAAACTTCTGCATCAATACATTCTGCACTATAATTCTTTAATATTAATTTCCTATCCGACACAAACCAATTAAAAACTTCTGTTATTGTCTCTATACTGTTTCCAGCCTCTAATGTACGTACCACTTTTAAGTCCGAAGGCATGGAATCCAAGACTCCGTTATTGGCTTTTACCTTATATCCGTAAATGGTATTCGGTTCCAAACCTGAAACTTGCAAATACAACTTATCCATAACATTCGTATCGGTATATTCCGGTAATTCCACATTGACAATGCTTCTATAACCAACAACAATATCATCTAACGCCACACTTCCTGCTGTCGGACGTTTATGTTCAATCCGTATTGCAAAACAAGAATCCCCGATCAGGCTCGCATCTAAGGTAACTTCTGCACCACCAAGACTCTTTTCTATCGATTCTATTTTAGTCAGAATCTTCCATTCACCATCTTTATAGCCGTAGATATTCAATTTACTATCTTCAGCTAAATTTGAAGAACCTCTATACCAAAAACTTAGAGACTCTACTCCGTCCTCTCCAATAGGAGATTGCACATAAGTACCATCTCTATTAGCACTAATAGCAGGAGACTCCTTCCCAAAATATCCGGGAGCGGCATAAGTCACAGTACAATTCGTATCCCATCCTTCAGGAACCTTTACTCCATTAAAAAAATCATTTATTTCATAATAAAGATCTCCTTTTTCCAATCTATAAACGGATACCTGATAACTCTGCGCTTCTTCCATCAATTCCCAATTTGCAGTAAAAGAATTAGAGGTAACAGCTGTTGCCGCTGTAACTACCGGAGCAAAAAAACGAAAATCCTTATCAAGTGTTCTCACAACTGTTTCTTCTGAGTAATCACCGATATAAGTATTCCCTTTTCCTCTGACAGTATAATAGTAATCAGTTTCAGGTTCTAAGTTCAATATTACTTCCGAATCTACGTTTCCTACTTGCTTAGCACGATAGCCGTCTAAATAAGCAAGCACTTCTTTCCCGTTTTGGGCATTCTTCTTATACACATCTATTACATAACCAGTGGCATTTGCAACCTTTTCCCAATTTGCACGGAAGGAAACCGGAGTTACCTCTGTCGCTTCTTTTGTTACTCCCGCATCCAGTTTCACGGTAGTATCGATTGCATCAAATAAAATAATAGAATCCGCTGTCTCATAAATATTATATATTCCTATATTTCTACGACTACCGTCCCAAGCCAGCAATCCAGGTTTAGTATCATCTGTAATGCTTATAGCACCTGATGTTCCGGGAAAAGGATCACCAGTTCTCGTTGCATCCGAAGCTATTCCATCTGCTTCTTCAATATCTACATATTGATGTGCAGAATTGTCATTGACAGTATTTCTCGCCCAAACGTACTCATTATAATCAATATGCCAAACAAGCATTCCATGCCCAGGGAGATAAGTATCCCACTTCTTTAGTTGACGATTCTCCAACAGAAAATATTCATTTTCTTTATTCGTCTTAATCATATAAGCCTCATTGGTTGAAATAGCAGGCAAAACAAACACTGTATCAGCAGGATTAATTACTTTAGGAGTTATCCACCCCAAAGCATAACGTTCATAAGCACTAAAATAAGGAGGAGTTTTTCCATTATTATTATAAGAGCCCGATGCCATCAAAGTCCAGTTTCCCGGATGCTCCGTACTCGAATAACTTGCAGAATATAAATCCGGTAATCCCAACACATGTCCAAACTCATGACAGAATGTGCCAATGCCTACCATCTCATTACTTCCGGATTGGATTTCATTGGAACAAGCATAACGGTCTAACTGCACTCCATCAAATGTTGCCATTATACGTGCTCCTTGCCATACATACCAAGCATGAGGCCAAATCGTATTTACATTACCTCCATCAGCCTGACCATATCCCGCATAAAAGAGATACACATTATCAATAGCTCCGTCCTGATCCAAATCATACTCAGAGAAATCAATTTCCGAGTCTAGTAACTGACAAGCGTCTCTTATCATTTCCGCAGGACGAATATCATTGGCACCAGCTGATGGAGCACCATAATATTTCATTTCATGAGGTAATACCACCGGTCCATAAACATCAATCATAGGTTCATATTGTCCAAACGAACTTTCCATATAAAAATCTCTAGCACTTCCGGTTCCGCCATTTTCAGAATACCCCGGTTCATTCATCAACCGATAAAAAGCCTCTTTCGGATTCTCCGTTTGAAAATGGACATCAGAAAACTCCGCTAAAATAACCAATACTTTCTGTTGCCCTTTTGTCGGATAAGCAGAGGAAGCCCGTTTCATTGGAGCACTAAATTTCATCTGATTATTAGCAGCATATCGGGTTTCATACTTCTTTAGTAACTGGTCTTTGTTTAAGGATGAAACAAACAACTGCTCGGAAGCATTTCTTTGATTTACATTCTTAGCTAAAACAGCTGATTTTTTCACTGCTCCATCAGACTCCTGTTCTGCAAAATAAAAATCGCCTTGCGCATCAGGCAATAATAAGACTCCATCTTCCGAAAGATAAAAATGATAATTCTCATCCCCAAAGAGACGTACCATAATTTCACTACCATCAGATTGTTTAAAAGTAAAAGGGCTAGGTTTAGCCGGTACCCCATACACATGGATACCAATTAAAAACAATATGAACATACATATTGCCGCATGAGAAATCTTGTGCATAAAATTGAGTTTAATGTTCGATTACAAAAATAAATAATATTATTTACTTATAAATAAAATAACTTAATTATATTTGCAGCATTAGATAATTTTATAATGGCTGATACAAATCACAAATTGTAATACTTAAAAGTATATACGCATAAAAAACAATAATCACTCATAAAACCAGTGATTACCAAAAGAGTTCTTATTTCCTATTATTAATTTAAAGCCATTTTACTATGATTAAAAGACGACAAAAAGGGATTTTAAGTGCTTTATCAGTTTTACTGATTCTCCCGATGCTTTCATCCGCTCAAGTTCTCCAAAGAGAAACAAATCCTGTCAAAACAAAAATGTTTAAGACTTCTTCCCAAGGTAACGAGACAATACTACATGGGAGTGTAATTCGCGCTAACGGTTGGGGACCAAGTTTCACAGCCTACGGTTTCTACTCATTTCCGGTTAAAGAGAATACCGAAGTAACTAAAACTAAAGCTGACAATACCTTGACCGGAGTTAATGGCATATACGCTGATGGAAAATATTATTTTTCAACTCTATATGAATATTCCGGAACTTTATTTTCATTAAGTTATTATAAATATAGCACAGAAACCTATGAAAAAGAAAAAGATAAAGTAAGCTACTATCCTTCCCGCTCCGATTACATGACTTCAGCCTGTACTTACGATCCTATTTCAAAGAAAGGATATGCAATAAGTATTGACGATGACAAAAAATACAGATTTAATTCTGTTAATCTAGAAGATGGTAAACTTACACCGATCCTAATCGATATGCCTGTACATCTACTTACTTTGGCATCCAATTCTGCCGGTATATTATATGGTATATCAGAAGAAGGAGGGTTCTACTCTGTAGACAAAAGCAACGGTACCACCTCTAAAATAGGAGAAACAGGGATAGACCCCGATGGTTCTCAATCCATGGCATTCAGTAACCTTACAGGAAAATTATACTGGTGTGCACGAATGGCAGACGCCACCAGCGGATTATATGAAATCAATATTGCTTCCGGTAACGCTACCTTAATCAGTTCTATGCCCGAAAATGAACAGGTAGTAGGTTTATATGTTGAAGATCCGGATGCTTTACCTGATGCACCTGCCGCCGTAAACGACTTAAAAGCTACATTTGAACAAGGAAATCTTGAAGGAACAATTTCATTTACCGTACCATCAAAAACATTTTCCGGAGAAGCCCTTACGGGAATGATAGATATCAGTCTTCAAATTGATCAGGAAACTCCCAAGACCTATTCCGCTGCAGCGGGTAGTAATTTCAGCACTCCTAAAACAATGACGACAGGCACACATACTATTTCCGTAAAAACCGGAAATAGCTATGGAGACTCTCCAATTTCTTCCATATCTCTTTATATCGGGAAGGATGCCCCGGTAAGAGTTTCAAATCTGACATTTGCAAAAACAAACGATAAAGCGACACTTACTTGGGATGCCCCAACAGAGACTCTACATGGAGGATTCCTAGATAAGTCATCTCTTCATTATAAGATAGTTCGCTATCCCGGTGAAGTCACTGTCGCATCCAATCATACACAAACAACATTCACAGAAAATCTGCCTAAAGAATTGGCCAGCTATTACTATCAAGTAACATCGTATGCCGGAGATTTAACAGGAGAAACAGTCAGTTCGAATAAACTTATTTGCGGAGACGCTATAATACCTCCTTATTATGTATCTTTCGATACAGAAGAAGATACAGACCTTTTCACAAATCTTACTGTTAATTCCGATGGCAATATGTGGGAATGGGAAAGCTCCGAAAAAGCAATGAAGTACCGTTATAGTTCTTCTTATGAAGGAACAGCATGGTTTATAACACCGCCTATAAAACTCGGAACAGATTGCGAATACAAACTATCCTTCCGTTTGAAAACGAGTACCTACAATGAAGAAAACCTAAAAATAACTTTAGGCACAGCCAATACCGTAGAAAGTCAAACTACAACTTTATTGGATTTGAATCATTTTGTAACAGCAAGCGGTGACTACGAGGCTTATACGGTAGCCGTCAAAGCTCCAACAGCCGGAAACTATTATATAGGTTTCAATGCATATAGTGATCCGGACAAATACTACATCCTCCTCGACGACATTAAACTGGAGCAAGGAGCCTCCATGCAAGGTCCGGGTGCAGTAACCAATCTGGAAGCAAAAGCAGCTCCGCTTGGGGAATTAAAGGCTACTCTCAGCTTCAACGCACCTACAAAAAAATACAACGGTGAAACACTGAACTCTCTTTCCAAAATTGAAATATACAAAGGTAGGGAAACAGAAGCAATTCAGGTGTTTAACGCTCCACAAATGGGAGCAGCTCTAAGTTGGACGGATGAAAATGCAATTCATGGAATGAATACTTACCGGATTACCGGATTCAACAATGAAGACGGAGAAGGAGAAAGTATATCCATTACCGTATATGTAGGGGAGGATATTCCAAGTGCGGTAGAAAACTTACGTCTTATCGGAAAAGCAGACAAAGTTGAAATGACATGGGAAGCTCCGACAGTAGGTACATCAGGCGGATATCTTAATCCAGAGAACTTAACCTATAAAGTATATCGGTACAACCCTCTGCTTTATCAATACGATGAACTTGGTTCTACGAAAGAATTAACATTCACAGATGAGAATCCCCCTCTTTCTACCGAAGATCAACAAGTGTCTCTTAAATACGCAGTTACTGTTGTATCATCAACAATGGGCAAGAGTGCTCAAATAGAAAAAGAAGTCATTGCAGGTGCTGCTTATGAAATTCCATTCCATGAATCATTTGCCAATGCCAAAGCAGCTACGACTTTATGGACAACAAAAGTTATTCACGGCAGTCAATCCTGGGCACTGGCTACAGATGCCGATACACAAGCCGATGCGCAAGATGGAGACAATGGAATGGCTTATTTCGGTAATATGGATGATTTCGACATTGAAGGTCTATTACAATCTCCTATTATTTCTCTAAAACAAGGGACTAATCCGGCACTTACTTTCTGGATGTATCATGTATCCGGACAACCGGCAGAAAAATTCTATCTCGAAATATTAGTCTCAGTGGAAGGAAACCCATTTACGCAAATTGGAGAAAGAATCGCACTAAATAACGGGAATGAGGGATGGAACAAACACCTGCTCTCCCTGAAAGAATATTCCGGTAAAGAAAACTTCCAGTTTGCATTTAAGGGATATGCTGCCGGCTGGGAAGGAGTCATACTTGTAGATAATGTCAGTATCGAAAACATTCCTGACCGGGATATGGCATTAATCACATTCAATGTTCCTTCTAAAATGAATGTCAACGAAGAAGAGTATATTTCAGTATTAGTTAGAAATGAAGGACAGGAAAGCGATAATTATAATGTAGAGTTATACATGGATGGAAAAGTTGTAGAGACTCAAAACGGAGAGAAATTATATTCCGGACAAGAAGCAATGTTCCATTTCCCAATCCAGACTTCTATTTTCGATACAGGAAAGAAACGAACCTATCAGGCTAAAATCGTTTATGCAGGTGATAACAATGAATCAAACAACCAAAGTGAAGTCAAAGAATTGACTATCATCTCTCCTACTTATCCTGTAGTAACCAACCTACAGGGAAAACAGATCGGAGCAGATGTTTCCTTATCATGGGAGGAACCGAATACCGATGTCAAATTACCGATAACAGATGACATTGAATCTTACAAGCCTTTGATTATCAAAAATATCGGAGCTTGGAAACTTTATGATGGAGACGGTCAAAAGACTTATACGGCAGAAGATATGGATGAATATGATAATAAGAGAGCACCTATGGCATTCCAGGTATGGAATCCATCTTATCTCGGAGTGAGCAATAAAGGATGGAAATCACATTCCGGAGATCAATACTTAATCAGTTTTGCTTCAAGTGGTATAATGCCCGGAGACGAAGAACCTACTGTAGATCCTAAAAATGATGATTGGCTGATATCTCCGGAAATAGTAGGGGGAAGTGTACTTTCATTCTGGTCAAAAGAGGCGACCAATCAATATGGAGCCGAAGAGTTTGAAATTTTGACATCATCAACCAATGATAATATCGAAAGCTTCACTTTATTGGAGAGCGACGAGGTTTCTTCATTAGAATGGTCGGAATTCACCTATCAATTACCAAAGGATGCTAAATATTTTGCTATACGTTACATCTCTTCCAACAAGTTCGGACTCCTACTCGATGATATTTCATATCTACCAGTAGAAGGATCAGGCACGATAGAAATTCAAGGATATAATGTATATCGTGACGGAGAAAAGATCACGCCCCAACCGATAGGAGAAGTTTCTTACTTGGATGCCAAACCTTCCGTAGAAGAACATACATACACAGTCAGCGTGGTATACGATAGAGGCGAATCTCTGCCTTCCAATGTTATAACCATCTCTGTACAGCCTTCTTCTATTGAAGCTATCATGCAATATCCGTTCATTAATACCGAATACCGCACTATCTTGATAAAAGGAGCGGAAGGCTATAACCTGACAATATACACGATGGACGGCAAATTGATTACACAATCAAAAGCAACCGATGAAGAAAACATTTCCGTTGAACCGGGAGTTTATCTAATCAACCTCAACGGCAAAATAACCAAGGTTATCGTGAAGTAACAATTGGCAACTGCATATACAAAGGTGTACCGAACACAAGAAATCATTATTATCTTGTTTTGGTACACCTTTTTATTATAACAAGTTTTTTATCAAAAGAATATCTATCCTCTTTTTCCTTTGCTATTCCAACCAAACCGCTTATCTTTGCATAAATATCAATCTGATAGCAGCAAGGCTAAAATAATATTATATTAACGACTAACATGAATAAAATTATATCTAAAGAACACTTTTCCGAAAAAGTATTCAAGTTAGAAATAGAGGCTCCATTGATTGCGAAGTCACGCAAGGCCGGACATTTCGTAATCGTACGTGTAGGTGAAAAAGGTGAACGTATGCCTTTGACTATTGCTGCTGCCGATACCAAGAAAGGAACAATCACCTTAGTGGTGCAGGAAGTAGGTTTATCTTCTACCAAACTTTGCCAGTTGGAAGCGGGTGATTATATCACGGACGTAGTAGGACCGCTCGGGCAAGCTACTCACATCGAAAATTTTGGAACGGTAGTATGTGCAGGAGGCGGTGTAGGCGTTGCCCCTCTCCTCCCGATAGTACAAGCTTTGAAAGCTGCCGGCAACCGGGTTGTCACCGTGCTTGCAGGTCGTACCAAAGAACTTATCATCCTTGAAAAGGAAATGCGCGAAAGTTCTGACGAAGTAATCATTATGACGGATGACGGTTCTTACGGAAAAAAAGGCCTTGTAACCGAAGGTGTTGAAGAAGTCATTAAACGTGAGAAAGTAGATAAATGTTTCTGCATCGGCCCTGCTATCATGATGAAATTCGTATCGTTGCTGACGAAGAAATATAACATATCCACAGATGTTTCTCTTAATACAATTATGGTGGACGGAACAGGTATGTGTGGTGCTTGCCGAATTACTGTCGGCGGAAAGACAAAATTCGTTTGCGTGGACGGGCCGGAATTCGATGCACACCAAGTAGACTTCGATGAGATGTTGAAACGTATGGGAGCTTTCAAAGAAATAGAACGCAATGAGATTCACAAACTGGATCATCAAGATGTATGCGAAGCTACAAAAGCGATAAAAGAAGCGGATGACCGCAATGCTCCTTGGCGTGAAGCGTTACGTAAAAGCATGAAAGCCAAAGAACGTACGGACATTCCACGGGTTAAGATGAATGAACTTGACCCGGAATACCGTTCACACAGCCGTAAAGAAGAAGTTAATTTAGGATTAAAAGAAGAACAGGCTTTGACGGAAGCAAAACGATGCCTCGACTGTGTCAATCCATCCTGTATGAGCGGATGTCCCGTAGGTATCAATATACCCAAATTCATAAAGAATATCGAACGGGGAGAATTCCTCAAAGCAGCACAGACCTTGAAAGAGACAAGTGCCCTTCCAGCTGTATGCGGACGTGTTTGTCCACAAGAAAAGCAATGTGAATCAAAATGTATCCACCTAAAGATGGGTAAAGAAGCAGTAGCCATCGGTTATTTGGAACGTTTTGCAGCTGATTATGAACGTGAAAGCGGACAGATATCCGTCCCCGCCATAGCTGAAAAGAACGGTATTAAAGTTGCTGTTATCGGTTCCGGACCTGCCGGACTCTCTTTTGCCGGAGATATGGCTAAGTATGGTTATGACGTAACTGTATTCGAAGCTCTTCACGAAATCGGTGGTGTGCTTAAATACGGTATTCCCGAATTCCGCCTACCCAATAAAATTGTCGATGTGGAAATCGATAATCTGTCTAAAATGGGAGTCACTTTCATTAAGGACTGTATCGTAGGTAAGACTATCAGCGTAGAACAATTAAAAGAAGAAGGCTTCAAAGGTATATTCGTAGCTTCCGGTGCAGGACTTCCCAATTTCATGGGTATTTCGGGAGAGAACTCCATCAATATCATGTCTTCCAACGAATATCTGACGCGTGTCAACCTGATGGATGCAGCCAGTGAAGATTCCGATACTCCGGTCACACTCGGAAAACGCGTAGCGGTAATCGGTGGCGGTAATACGGCAATGGACTCCGTGCGTACGGCTCGACGCCTGGGCGCAGAGCGTGCCATGATTATCTATCGTCGTTCCGAAGAAGAAATGCCTGCACGTATCGAAGAAGTAAAACATGCAAAAGAAGAAGGTATCGAGTTCTTGACGTTGCATAATCCTATTGAATACATTGCAGATGAACAGGGAAAAGTTAAACAAGTTATACTTCAGAAGATGGAGCTTGGAGAGCCCGACGCTTCCGGACGACGCAGTCCTGTCGCAATCCCCGGTGCTACGGAGACAATCGACATCGACATGGCTATTGTCAGCGTAGGCGTATCGCCCAATCCGATTGTTCCTCACTCCATTCCGGGACTTGAACTGGGAAGAAAAGGCACAATCAATGTAGACGACAATATGGAATCTTCCATACCGATGATTTATGCAGGGGGTGATATCGTTCGCGGCGGAGCAACTGTCATCCTTGCCATGGGCGACGGACGTAGAGCCGCAGCCGCCATGCATGAAAAGTTAAAATGAGACTCATCTACACATCATAAAATATAAACCGGGCAAGTTTAGACCGGTTTATATTTTTTATATTATTCTCACTTAATAAATCCTAACGATAAGACTAAATAACAGTTCAAACAAGTAGGCGAACTCAAAAAAACTTACTTTTGTCGAGAACCCAAAAGTGTTGTTTACCTGATGAACAAACGATTCTGCTCTTTATCATTCCTATTTGTTGCGGGAGTCATTGCAGCCAATGCACAATGGACATCTCAAGATTCACTGAAACTACAGAAGTTTCTATCAGGTGAGAAAGAACTAAAATTGAATGCAGAGGAAATAGGAAACATACGGCTAGAATCTCCATCACTTGAAAAGCCATTCGATTTATCTCCGTTAATGGATACGGAGAAACCATCCTTGAAATTCAAGACAAATCTTCCAACTTACTTTACCGACAGCATTCCACGGAAAAGAAGAATATATCTGACATTGCATCCTTACGGCATTTTTACCGGATATGATGAGAATCCGGTCACAGGTCAATCTTACATATATCCAATGGCTGTAAAATTCAGTTTACGTAATGGACCGGTAAGGAATTATAAAGTTACCACACCTTTACCCGGAATCGGCGGCAGAGTATTAGCACCAATAGGTCCCGGAATAAGTTATTCTTTCTCTGCCGAAGATCTATTACAAAGAATCTTCAGCAAAAAAGGCAGGGCAAGACTGCATAATGCCGAGCACGCCAATGCTTGGAAAAACTACTAAAAACGGTGCATTCTCACTTGTTGGCGGTGGTGATTCTGTTGCTTGTGTTAATAAATTCGGGCATAATCCTCCCCATCGTTTTCTGTATATACTTTACGCTTTTCACCTACTCACTTTGAGAATAAATAAGAAATGACCTTGATGTTTTTAAAAAGCATCAGGTTGATTGAAAAAAACATCAGGACGTTTGCAAACAAACATACGGTCCTTTGAAGACAAAGATACGGTCGATTGATTACAAACTCCTATCGTTTGCAAACAATCGACCGTATCTTAATAAATCTAATATTCTACTCCTCTAGAAAGAGGATTACATCCGGATCACTTTCAGATAATCAAGATTATAATCATTCGCGTTTTCTCTACCATGAGACATATTAAAATCGAATCCTCTATCCTCCGGATTAAACTTCAGGCTGACAGTATGACGTCCGGCTTTCAGTGCTCTCACTACATAATTTGAGTTCAACCATTTATTCCAATCGCCTGTAGCTTCGAGAATAAATGATCCGGCATCCTGATCATCAATATACACAGAACGAATTGCACAATAAGTACCATCCGGACCATGCCCGTTTGCACCGGAAAGAACCAAAGCATAGTCTCCATCAGCCGGAACATCTATTGTAAAGACAAAATCAGCCGGTTTCGCACATAGATCTACAACGAAACCTCTTCCCGAATAATCGGAATGAACATTACTAAAGGCTCCTCTAGAGACCGCATCTTCAGCTTCAAAAACATTCTGCCAATCAGTTTTGATAACCGGATTGGAACAATCTGATTTAAATCCTTGCTTATCCATTGAATAAACGGAATAGAAACCATTTGATTCTCCGCTAAGATCATAAGGCAATGTTATCTCTTTGTCTGCAATATTTTTACCGCATAAGAAATAGCTTAAACCCGGTACTACTTCACAATTAATCATTTCCCCATCCTGCTCCAATACAGGTTCTACCGGAGACCAGTCTTTGCGAGGACCGGCTTGTACCAGATTCATTTTATTACTTGCCTTTTCGGTAGTCATTACAAGGTCAATCACATAATCTCCCTTTGCCGTTGACGGAAACAGATAAGGCATATTCTGCTCTTCTCCGTTTACCTTAATGCTCTTAACGGTATTTCCTTTTCCTGAGATATTTATACTCAGATTTGCATCCCGATAATGGAAATCAGCCAAAGACAACTTGCCATTTACCAGATCCGGAACAACCGGAGAAAAGACAATGCCTTCTTCCGTCATAGTCATTCCGAATAATACACGATAAACCATACTGATATAGGATGCCACCGACCATAACTGACGAGGAGAATTCAACGCCGTGCCACGATCGTATCCCGTATCATAAGTCATATTCTCCTTGTGGGTTAAAAACAACGCACCTGCTCTTATCAGAGACTTCATCATATGCTCCACAGCAGCAGAATTCTTGGCATCACGGGCTGCATACATATAAGGTGTTTGCCAAACCGGCCATACACTCTTATTATGATAAGAAAAATCATCGGGAATGCTCGGATATAAAACCGCAGCTCCATAAGGATAAAGCGGGAAGTTCTCCACCATTCGGGTACTCTGTTCAGAAGTGGACACCCCTAAAATAGCAGCCAGACCATTTGACATTACCCCTACTCTCTGAGTAGACTTATATCCCATATATTCCGGATACAAATAACAAGTATAGCAACCTTGCTTTTCATCCCAAAATCGTTTATTGATATTCTCTTTCACGATATTACAATACTTATCCCACATGGCAATCTCCTCGGACGGCTTGTTAATAATACGTCCCGCAGTTCCCAAGAACTGATAAAAGAACTTATGCAACGCATTCGTACCACTGGAGAATGAATCTCCTATCACCGAATTAATAAACCAGTTAGGGTAAGTGTGTGTACGCCAATCCATCGAGCATGTCTCTCCCTTAAACAAGCCCACATTCGGGTCGAAAGCAACATGAATATCTTTCAATGCAGTATATTTCAAACCATCATATACCGATTCCAGCCAAGTCTTATCTCCTGTATATAAATAGTATTCCCACGCTGCCATTGCCCATACGACACGATCTGTAGAAATAGGCCAAGAGCCTCCGCTACCAGTGTCCTGAAGAGCTTCTTTCGGATTCTGCAAAGTCTGCTTCTCCAAAGTCTTACGTGAAACTTCGGGAAGTATCCATGCATAAGAAAAATAAATACTGTATACCGCATCACGCGTCCAAGTATCAGGCCATAAAGCACCTGCCATAAATGTACTGTCCGTGCGCACATCCAACTGCATTTCTTCCAAAGCCATATTATAAAGTGCAACCAGCATCGGATTATTTTCGGCTGTAAAACGAGGGAAAGAAGATATATCTTTCTGTAATGTCCAACTGTTCTTACCATGATAATCAGATACTATTTCCGTATCCGAAACAGCAACAGCTTCTCTTGTACCAAGGAAAGAAGCATCAACAACTTTCTCGGGAGTAATCGAAAAAGACAGGTCGGAACCATTCTCACGCACAATATTCCAATGTGAACTAAAATCTTCCACACGATTCGAAGCATCCATTACAACGCCGTTTTCTTTACGCGCCAAATGCAAATTTTTATCCGACGCATTATTCTCCAATGTATACCAGCCACAATTCTTTTGCGTTACAAAGTCAAAGCCCCCATATTGCCATTTCATCTTCTCCTGATCTCCATCAGCAGAAGCAGCACAAACGACTTTACCTCCATCAAGCTGCAAATATTTCCCACTCTTCTTATTCTTTATCAGGAACTCTTCGCCGGGAGTACTCTCAATAATCCAAAGATATTCATCTCCGGAAGGTTCTACTGCAAAACAAAAAGATCCCTCTTTCTCACCCAGATATTCACCACTCTCCCTGTTTTGCAAACTCCACTCGGAATAGATTTTCTCACTACGGCAAGAGATCATGGTAAATAGGACGAACAAACTAAAACATAGATATGATTTCATATGAAAATAGAGTCTTGACCGGAGGGCTGCTTTAAAAGAGGCAGCCCCAGCCGGAAAAGATTAATTATTATATTAGTAATGTATTTAATTCTTCTCTTTGTCGAAAAGGAATCTTAATCATACCAAGACTATCTCACAATAAGTTTCTTGGTTACAATATTATTTCCTGATTCAACACGAACATAATAGTTTCCTTTGCTCCAACCTTCAGCTTGTACGGTGACATCTTTATCGGCAGAAACGGCTTTAATCAATTGTCCCATTACATTGTAAACTGAAATATTGGCATTATCGGAAGCTGTCTTTACTGTAAACGAAGTGTTTTCCACAATTATTGTAGGATAAACCGATACAGGTTCATCTTGTTTCATCGCATTAATACCGTTGACAGTACCCTTACCTATCTTCACACCGCGTACACAAGTCGGATTAATCCCTGAAGGCATATCAAAAGTCAAATCAAAACTACCTCGTCCGCTTTTGCTATAACCATTATTTTCCGGTTTATCCGCACTATGCAGGTTTACGCTGACCTCTTCATCATTTACCGAGCAAAGAGCCATATCATCATATCCATCACCATCTACATCAAGCAATACAGGAATGTCGTTTTTAGTTCCAAACTGCATATTAGCTATATCCTGATTGGCAAAGTCCGGAACCTTATGTTCGGTAGTAGAAGGAGTAAATGAACACAACCATGCACCCTTATCGTATAAAACGACATCTGCCAGACCATCATTATTCATATCTCCTGCTAACAATGCATCCGTATCCGTAATACCAAAAGCTAGATTTACATCTGCAACATCTTCCAAAAAGAAATGCATCAGCCACCAAAGGCCATATTCATTATCACGACGAATAGCTACATCACCGATTCCGTCTCCATTAAAATCAGCGGTAAGAGCTTTATCTCCAACTGCCATACCATAAATAATATCTTGCGGATCAACAAAGTTGTTATTCCCATCATTATAATAGAATTTCCAATGAATAAGCTGATCTACAGAACAAGAACGATCTACTTCACACAAATCAAAATAACCGTCACCATTGGCATCGTATACAAAAACCTCGGATATAGCCACATCTTTTGTCTGAGTAGGAACTGTAAGGTCAATCTTACCATCCAAATCAAAATCAAACTGATAACCGGCTTCAGCAGACCAATACACAATACCGTCTTTATTCTGACCGTAAGAAAAAACGGTCATTAAACTTACTAAAAATACAAGTGTTAACTTTTTCATAACCATTAAATTTAAATTATACAATAATGAATCTATACTTCTTTTTTATCGGAATATTACCGAGGAATATAATTGATTGAAATGACGCTGCTCTACATCGTTAATCGTCAACAGATAAGCTCCCTGTGACAGTGTAGGAACATGACAGGAAAGAACCCCGTTATTAAACTTAGTCCTGCTTTTATAGCAAATACGTCCTCCTAAATCTACCAACCGGACCTCATAAAGAGATTCTTCTTGCATCTCACCAGAAACAATCTGCATACAGCCCTCATCATCAAAATAAACACTTACGGCTTCATCTTTTTTTTTAATCGAATCGATACCGGAATATCCTTCCGACATAAAAATTAAATTGTCGTAATCCGCACTATTACGGTCTACCGGTCCTAAGTGAACAGAGATGACTATGGCATTTGCCCAATCTTCTCCCCACAATTTCACCAAGTCTTGTTGAATATTTCTTTCATACTCTACCCACTCACCAACTATTGGTTTTACAGGAGTTAAAGTAAGATAAGCCAGTCCAGGCTGAGAATAACCTACACGATAGAATATATCCCTGGTTTCCCATACCGGAGAACTATCAGATGGTTTTATCAGACGGAAGCCAAACCAGCAAGCCGTAGTATTATTGGAACGAATAGCTATCTTGAATCGATTAAACTGATCTATAGGTACCCGTATCGCCCCATCAGAAGTAGTCGTAAAACGAATTATACCCGGAGTTACCTGCAATGCCCTTTCTCCGGCAAATGCATCCGTAATAATACTTGTCTGAGAGATATTACCATTATAATCATTAGCAACAATCAACGGTTCCTGGTCATCAAGAACAGAAACAGCATCACACTGCGCCGGACGCAAAGTTTCTCCTTTTGCATCATATTGGAATGGAAAAATATCAAATGACATTGCATCATCATCCATCTCATCCAGCATTCCGGAAGCATTATCCAAATTAAGTACTAAGGTTGCAAATGTATCAAGTGTCGGCAATGATACTTTTATTTTAGTCCCTTCCTTTACATAATTCACCTTCTGACGACCTTCCAGAGTTACACAATAAAGATCAGTCGGAACAACATTTTCCGGTAACGTAAAAGAAACGCCAACTGCTCTGCTTTGCGGTGTAGCATTAACCGCATCCCAACGCAATTCAGTTGTAGTACCATAGTTGATCAGATTTATAATCATTGCATCAACCCGACGGGTACGTTTATCCCAACGTTTTTTCAGTTTTGCATAAACTCCTGCTATATTATCATCCAACGACAAGTCCGAATTATTATAATCGGCAATCACATAAGCGTGATTAGAATAATAAAGATAACCTCCATAAGCCTCCGTAAATTCATTCCAACGGGCAATGCGCTCAAGAACTTCCACCGGATAATTTACCGCATGAAAAGGAACCGGGTCAGTGAAGCCTGCTACTCCATCAACTACTTGTGCTGCCGGATAACCACCTGCAGAAAGACAAGTAGCGAACTGATAATCAATATTCTGCTTCGGCCAACTTGTCTTCAAATTCATTTCTGCCGGAGGATAGAAGTTAGCAAATACAGGTTTATCCGGGTAACGCGACTTCGCTTCATAAATATCACGATAAAGATCCGTATATTTCGTTCCTGTACCAAAAGGCCAAAGTTCCATAAATTGATGATTGGCTACCGCTCCTGTGGTATAATGAGGCACATTCCCGTTTGTTGACGGAAGCTGTAAAGCCGTAGTCGTCACATCCGCACGTTCACCTTTTACAGCTAAATCCAACCGGTTAACCAACGGTGCCATCTCATTCGAAAAATTGCAGGTAATAGAAGTCCCGTCACAAACATAACTATCAGGCAAGCCATACCAATCCCAACGATACCCGTCCCAATTATATTCTCTTTGAGCTTCTACAGCTTGGGAAACAAAATAGTCATTGAAATTCTTGTATGTATCTCCATTTATAATATACGGAGCATTCACCGATTCATTAGTGGACATCAAGTAGAGATAAGAACCTCCATAAGTTATAAAGCTACGATCAGCGGCATTACGCATCGCCCAATTAGGATAATCATGTGCAAAAGCCGGAGTTGCGGCGTATATACCTGTATAACAAATAGAACGTCCACCAATACTACGGAACTTTTCAATTTTCTTTTTCATCATATCTTTGCTTGTCCAAAGACGATCATCACCTACATAGGTATTCCATGTCTCTGTTTGAGGAGCAATTTCCTCATGAGCTCTCATCCAGGGGTGATATTCCAATGTATTTATTCCTGCCGCTTTCAAATTATGTGCCCACTTATCCACATCCAAAGAATTATCAAAAATACATGTCCATCCATGACGTAGATTCACTTCTTTTCCCATTTCTTCCACTGTTGCCAAAGGAAGCGTTACCGGACGTGAATTATCCATATCTGCCGCCATAACACTCAAGACATCCGATACCGGTACAGTTATAGCACGGTCAACAGCCCCAAAACCATTAATATCTGCATAATGCTCAAACCTTGGTTTATCTGCCGACCAGTAATTAATAAGAATCTGACCGGTTGAAGAACGATAAAGTGCCATATCCGTATAGCCGTCTCCATTAAAATCACCGGTAAAAGGTATATCTTCCGCTGTACCAAAAATAACTCCATTAATGGCTAAAGGCATATCAAACTCCGGATATCCGGTCAAAGAAGAAAAGGCTACGTACCATGTCCCTGTAGAAGGACGATAAACAGCAATATCATCTATTCCATCACCGTTAAAGTCACCGGCAAGCGGGATATCCCCCGGTAAGCCGAACTGACCTTTGGCATCGAAATTTCCCTCACAAGGGGAAAAATCGATATACCAAGTAGCCAGCGCTCCTGAACCCGACCGCATAACAGCGATGTCACTTTTTCCATCACCATTAAAATCACCGACAACACATTTGTCTGCTTCACTAACTCCAAAACTAATCGGGCTTTCTTCAATCCAATTACCTTTACCTTTATTTATTTTCCATACCCATTGGATGTTTTCACTATCTAATTTAATTTCACAAAGATCCGCCAAACCGTCCCCGTCATAATCGCCAACGCATGCTCCCCCTAGGAAAGAGGCATCTACCGTCTGCGAAATATGAGCTTGACTACCGATATCAAAAGACCACCCTGACCGGGTTCTATAAACCAAATCATCATGGGCATTTATCGACAAAAACAAACATAGCAACCCTGAGGACATCAATATTTTCTTTTTCATGTTCTTATCTTATTGGAGAGCCATTGGCTTATGGCTCTCTACTACTATTAATAAATGATTTTGCCTTAATATCCCGGATTATTCGGTCTTAAATTAGGATTCGCATCAATATCATCCATTGGTACAGGTAACAATAAATGCTTCGGAGTAGTGAAATTGGTTTTACCTATACTATGGAAGAACTTCTTCGCATACTCACCATTTTCATCGTAACGAATCAAATCGAACCAACGATGTCCACCTTCAAAGGCAAGTTCCATACGACGTTCATGACGAATAATTTCTCTCAACTCGGCTTGATCTTCCGTATCCACATTCGGTAAGCCCGCTCTGGCACGAACACGATTTAACGGTCCGCCTTCTTCATAAGAAGTTGCAGGTGCACATGCTTCTTTGGTATGTCCTGTTTCATTCAAAGCCTCTGCATACATGAGCAATACATCCGCATAGCGAAGTACCGGAAAATTAAGAGGACTATCCATTGCACGATCCTGACCTATATCTTCACACAAGAACTTCTTAACATTATGACCGGTCTGTGAGCATGAAGGATCATAAGACCATCCTTTATACTGATCACCTTGACACCACACAGAAACTTTCTTACGCAAATCTCCTGGTTCATAAGAATCAACAAATTCCTGGTAAACGGCAAACCAACCGAAGTTACCCCATCTACCACCAATAGCGATAGGAGCCAAAGGAGCCAAATAATCATTATGCCAAGCACCTTGTCCCAGAATATCGAACTCCGCATAAGTCGTTACATCTTTCTCATATTGTACTTCAAACAGACTTTCCGGACCATTCTCGCGCGAATAATCAAAATTCCAGTCATACTTCTTATTCAATGAATAAACATTCAAAGTTTCCAGTTCTTCAATCGTCGAGATGGTATCATCATATCTTTTCAACGTTAAATAAACTTTGGCTAATAACCCTAAAGAAGCTCCCTTCGTAGCACGACCTATATCAGAAGATTGTTCATATTGCGCGGGCAACAGAGATGCCGCATCTTTCAAATCCTGTATAATTAACTCGTAAATCTGTTCCTTAGGAGCTCGATGAACCTGCAAATCATGTGCAGCCGTTTGTTGAATTTTAATCAAAGGAACATCACCGAATAAACGAACCAGATTGAAATAATACAAGGCACGCAAGAAATGAGCTTCACCTTTATATTGAATAATTTTATCCGGATCTACGTGAACAGCATTATCTACATTATTCAAAATCCAATTCGTACGGCTAATTCCTGCCCACGGTCCACGCCATAGTTCCTTAGCACCGGAATTATCACTGGTTGTTATAAAATTAGCTAATTGAGTCGTCTCCAACCCATTGCCTCCGGCTTCATTTCCTACACTACCTTCACCTGCCACTATATCAAGAGTCCACATACGGAGGTTATACATATACGAACTTTGTAATCGCTGATACATTGAATTAACTCCACTTTCAATTTCTTCAGCAGTACCTTTCTCAAAGAAATTATCAGTAATAATCTGATCATTGGGTAATATCTCCAATTTATCCATACAACTCTGATTGCAGAGCGATAATCCTAAAAAGGTGAATATATAAATATACTTTTTCATAGTCTTATATTATTAGAATTTAACAGATGCACCAAACATATATGTACGAGCAGAAGGATATACACCATAATCAAGCCCATTTAAACCCACTTCAGGATCTAATCCCGAATAATTAGTTATCGTACAAAGATTATCGAAGCTAACATAAAGACGTAATGCTTTAATTTTCGCTTTACTTGTCCATTGCTGCGGGAACGTATATCCGAAAGTCAAGTTCTTCAACTTAGCATAAGAACCGTTCTCCAACCAACGAGTCGATGCCCGGGAATTATTATTCGGATCAGCATAAATAGCACGTGGCATTGAAGTGCTGGTACCTTCCCCTTTCCATCTTTCCAAAGTTGAAGCTAACTGATTATATGTACTGTTCATACTTTCATGGCTGGCTCTGACTCCATTCCATACCTGATTTCCCAAAGCACCTTGAAAGAATATACTTAAATCGAAGTTTTTATAACTGAAGGTATTGTTAAATCCAAAGAAACAATCAGGTGACGGATTACCGATTACAGTACGGTCCAAATCATTTATTTGCCGTTCAGGTCCTTCTTGATTTCCTCAAACAGATCCTTGTTCTCGGTCTCGGCAGCCTCGGCGGCCTTCTTCTC
>ENA-USUG01001482-USUG01001482.1-human-gut-metagenome-genome-assembly--contig:-NODE-1482-length-39417-cov-11.091612_pt1 | contig 39417 bp, 24 predicted proteins | sample MGYA00250059_ERZ773394 | MGnify/ENA primary metagenome ERZ773394 (study PRJEB29103, sample SAMN06111957) | human gut metagenome | biome: human gut; feature: ankylosing spondylitis patient; material... | reverse complement strand
GGATTAGGGGGACACAGCCGCAAGTGTCCCCCAATGACTTTTTTGCTACTTTTTTCGTCACCTGAAAAAAGTAGATTCCTTCTTTCTGTCTGCTATAATTACAGCCACATCATAAAACTAACCTATCTGCCACAACTAACCCCAAAAAAACAAAAACCTTTTAAAAATTAGGGCTATGGGGCGAATTACCGCCCCTACATCATTACTTTCATGAGGAGACACCCCAGCACGCACCCCAAAAACGTGGCGACGAGCGCGACGGGGATAGCGTAGCGCAGGTTTTTCACCGAGCTTTTGGAAAAATAAATGGACGAGAGATAGAACACGGTTTCGCTGGAACCGTAGATTATCGACGCGCACAAGCCGATATAGGTATCTGTGCCGTAATCGAGGTAAATTCCGTCGAGCACCGCCATCGCGCCTGCGCCCGAGAGCGGGCGCACGAGCATAAGCTCGGTCAGCTCCTTGGGAATCCCGAAAAACTCGGTGAACGGCGCGGCGAACGCACTTATTTTTGCGGACACGCCGCTCGCTCTCATAAGCTCCACCGCCGCCATGACGGTGAGAAGGTAGGGAAAGACCTCCGCCATCAGCGACAAAGCGGTTTTCGAGCCGTCCACGAACACCGAATAAGCGTTCTTTTTGCGGCATGCCGCCAGCGCGAGCACGGTGAGAAATATAATCGGTATAACGTATGAGGTCATGCTCTGCCGCCCGATTGCGCCTTGCCGCCGTCAAACAACGGCTGCCCGTTTAAGCCGCCGTCCGCGCCGTTCGCCTTGCGGAATTTTCGCGGCACGTCGCCGAATACGCGCGCGCACAGCTTCACCAAAACCACGCCGATAATCGTTGAGGCGACGGTAGAAACGGCGCAGGGCAACAGGAACGCCGTGGGTGAAGTCGAGCCGCGAGCAATCCGCATGCCGATAACCGTGGACGGAATCAGCTGCAATGACGTTGCGGAAATCACGACGAGCATAATCATATTCGTGGTGGCGTATGGCGTTTTTCTGTCCATCGAGCAAATCGCGCCTATGCCCATGGGCGTGGCGGCGTTTCCCAGCCCCAGAAGATTAGCCGACATGTTCATCGCGATATACCGCTCCGTTTCGGGCGATTCGCCGCGAAACAGCCGCTTTATTACGGGGCGAAGAGCACGCGCGACCAGGTTCGACGCGCCTGTCTTTTCCAGCAGCGCGAAAAAGCCAAGCCAGAACCCGTAGGTGGCAATCAACGTAAGCGCGAGGTCTACCGCGCCTTTCGAGCCGGTGAGCAGCGCGCGTATCGCGCCGTCGGGGTCGGTGAAAAGCATCGCCGCAGTGCCGACGAAAACTATTAAAAACCAGATAACGTTCATTGAAAAACCTCTTTGCGTTCTTCGGCGCGGCAAAAAGCCCCACGCCAAAGAGCGTTTAATTATGTATATTCGTACTGTCCGCGAAATATTTTACCCGAAACGCGCGTTAAACCCGGAAGAAAACGACAGCCCCGGGGCTCAATCGATTGCTTTTTTGCGGCGAAACGGATATAATAGACGGTAGGCGCGTGATCTGCCGCATTTTCGGGCTGCCGCGCCAAAGCCGTTCGCATTACGCAGGAACGGGGAGGAAACAACATGGAAAACGAAAAGAAAACCTACTACATTACTACGCCTATTTATTACCCGAGCGGCAAGTGGCACTTAGGTCACAGCTACACCACGGTGTGCTGCGACGCGCTCGCTCGCTATAAGCGCATGCGCGGCTTCGACGTGTTCTACCTGACCGGCACGGACGAGCACGGGCAGAAGATAGAAAAACGCTCCGCCGAAGCCGGCGTTACGCCCAAAGCGTTCGTCGACGAGCTTGTGGGCGAAATCAAGGAGCTTTGGAAGCTTCTCGATATTTCCTACGATAAGTTTATCCGCACTACCGACGGCTACCACGTCAAAGCGGTGCAAAAGATATTCAAGCAGCTCTACGAGCAAGGCGACATCTACAAGTCGCACTACAAGGGCAAGTACTGCACGCCCTGCGAATCGTTCTGGACGGAAAGTCAGCTCGTGGACGGCAAGTGCCCCGACTGCGGCAGAGAAGTAGTCGACGCCGAAGAGGAGAGCTATTTCTTCCGCCTGTCCAAGTATCAGGACAGAATCAAGGAGCTTCTGACCACCACAGATTTTCTCGAGCCTGCCTCGCGCGTCAACGAAATGGTCAACAACTTCCTCAAAGAAGGTCTTACCGACCTCGCCGTTTCGCGCACCGCGTTCAAGTGGGGCATACCCGTTGAGTTCGACCCGGGTCACGTCGTGTACGTCTGGATTGACGCGCTGTCCAATTACATCACCGCGCTCGGCTACGGCTCGGACGACGACAGCCTCTATAAGAAATATTGGCCGGCAGACCTCCACATGGTGGGAAAGGAAATCGTCCGCTTCCACACGATTATCTGGCCGGCGATACTGATGGCGCTGGGGCTTCCGCTGCCGAAAAAAGTCTACGGACACGGCTGGCTGTTGCTCGGCGGCGACAAGATGAGCAAGTCCAAGGGCAACGTAGTCGACCCGTTCGTGCTCGTCGGGCGCTACGGCGTGGACGCGATAAGGTACTATATCCTGCGCGAAATCCCGTTCGGCTCGGACGGCGTGTATACCGACGAAGCGTTTATCACACGCTTCAATCAGGACTTGTGTAACGACCTCGGCAACCTCACGCGCAGAACGCTCGCCATGGCAAGGCAGTACTTCGGCGGCAAGGTCAACGACGGCGGAGAGAAGGGCGAGTTCGACGACGAGTTTATCGCCGAAATCAACGCGCTCGACGGGCGGCTCGACGCGGAAATCGAAAAGCTTAACCTCTCTAAGGCGCTGGAAACGATTTTCGCCGTCATCGACAAGGCTAACAAATATATCGACAACACGCGTCCGTGGGTGCTCGCCAAAAACGAAGCCGACAAGCCGCGGCTTATGGCGGTAATTTACAACCTGCTCGAGGCGATAAGGGTGTGCGTCACCGCGCTGATGCCCTTCCTCACGCGCACGCCGTCGCTGATTTTCGATGGCTTAGGCATAGAAAAACCCGAGTATTTCGACGGTAACATGACCTACGGCACGGTGAAAAGCTATGAAACAAAGGAAACGGGAATACTTTTCCCGAGATTGGACGTTGAAAAGGAGCTCAAAGAATTGAAAAAGATAGCCGACGCGGAAAACGCAAAAAAAGAAGTGAAACCCGAAGTCAAAAAGGAAGATGTCAAGAAAGAAGAGCCTAAAAAGCCCGAAGTCAAGACCGAGAACGCCGAAAACGACGGTTACGTCACCGCCGACGAGTTCTTTAAGACCAAGCTCGTGGTGGGCGAGGTGCTTGCCTGCGAAAAGGTGGAAAAAGCAGACAGATTGCTGAAATCCACCGTTAAAATCGGCGACGAAGTGCGCACGATAGTCAGCGGCATAGCCAAGTTCTACACACCCGAGGAAATGGTGGGCAAGCGCGTAGTCGTCGTGTCCAACCTCGCGCCGCGCAAGATTCGCGGCATCGAAAGCCGCGGCATGTTGCTGTGCGCCGTTTCGGGCGAGGGCGACGACGAAAAACTTTGTCTCGTTCGCCCCGAAAAGGACATGGACGGAGGCAGCGAGGTATGCTGATTGACACTCACGCGCACCTGACCGATGAAAGGTACGGCGGCGCGAGAGAAATAATCGACAATATGCTTGCCGACGGGCTGGAGCGGATTATCACCGTGGGCTACGACATGCAAAGCTCGCGCGAGTGCAGGCGTATCGCGGAGGAGAACGAGAGGATATACTTCGACGCAGGAGTTCATCCGTCCGACTCGCAGCGGCTGACCGCCGACCCCGTGGAGGAGCTCGTCGGGCTGGCTTCGCACCCTAAGTGCGTGGCAATCGGCGAAATAGGGCTCGACTACCACTACGACGACACCGACCGCAAAACGCAAATCTACTGGCTGGAGCGGCAGCTCGAGGCGGCGGAAGAAACGGGGCTCCCGGTATGCTTCCACGTCCGCGACGCTTACGAGGACTTTGAAACGGTAGCGCGCCGAAACCTCGGTAAATTGAGCGGCGGCGCGGTGCTTCACTGCTATTCGGGCTCGAAGGAAACGGCAGAAAAGTTTGTGGATTTGGGTTTTTACGTTTCGTTTTCGGGCTCGGTCACGTTCTCGAACACAAAGAAGTTTTACGACATAGTGCCCGTCGTTCCGCGCGACAGGATACTGATAGAAACCGACTGCCCGTACCTCGCGCCCGTGCCCTATCGCGGCACGACCAATTATCCGCGCTACGTCCGCAAACAGGCGGAAAAGATAGCGGAAATCCTGGGCGAGGACTACGCCGCCGTCGAGAGAATGACTACCGAGAACGCTTATCGGATTTTCGGAAAGATGAAACGCGCGTAGAGCGCAAGGGGAAAATGACGAAATATTTAATCGGAGCATAACGCAATGGGCGAAAATTTTGTATATCGCTACGGCGATAATCTTTACGTCAATCTTACCAACAGGTGCTGCAACGACTGCGTTTTCTGTATTCGCAACAACGGCGACGGGATAGGCGACAGCGGCGACCTTTGGCTCAGCCGCGAGCCGAGCGCCGACGAGGTAATCGAGGGAATAAAGAAGCACGGCGAGTTTAACGAGCTCGTGTTCTGCGGTTACGGCGAGCCGACGTATAGGGTTGCCGAAATGGCGAAAGTCGCGGCGTTCGCGCACTCGCTCGGCAAAAAAACGCGGCTCAATACCAACGGATTAGGCAATCTTATCAACAAGCGTGACATAGTACCCGACCTTAAGGAAGCGATTGACGAGGTGTCCGTGTCGCTGAACAACGACAACGCCGAGAGTTACGACCGCGTTTGCCGCTCGATTTACGGACTGCACGCGTTCGCCGCCATGCTCGAGTTTACCGCCGAGTGCGTAAAAGCCGGTATCGAAACGATTATGAGCGTAGTCGCGGTGGACGGCGTGAACGTCGACAAGTGCCGCGCAATCGCCGAAAAGACGGGCGCGAAACTGCGCGTCAGAGAGTACATCAAATAAAGAAAGAAGAAAAAGAAAGAAGAGCGATTTTCTTTCTTTTTTAATATGATTTTGTATTTTTTGGTAATTAGGTTGTTGTTTTTAATTTTAGTTTTAGCGGTGGCAGATAGGTTAGTTTTAATAGAGCGGCTGTAATTATAGTAGATAGAAAGAAATATTACTACTTTTTCAAGTGACGAAAAAAGCTAGCTCAACGATAATCGTGACCGATTATTTTTACCGACAAAAATCAACGATTTCATCGGTAAACTCCCTAGTAGTACGGTGACGTACAACGTCGGTCGTTTACCTTGAACTAATTGATTTTTGTCAGGTAAAAACGCGCGCGCCGCAAAGAGCGGATTTTACGATGATTTTAGCCGAGGGACTGCGACGGCGTACCGGGTGTACGTCTAGCAGGCACACGGGTAAAAGCGCGAAAAATCCGCCATTGCGGTAATCGGTAATGATAATCGTTGAGCTTGAAAAAAGTCATTGGGGGACACTTGCGGCTGTGTCCCCCTAATCCCCCCGCAACGCTTTAAATGTCGCAAATGAGTAACAGCATCTGCACCGCACGACAACCGCAAGTATGGGGGTAAACGTGTAAATTCTAACGCGCACTCTCCGTTTATTCCGTCATTCAGAGAAGCGAACAGAGCCCATAGGGGCGATGTTCGCGACGTGAAATCCCCCACGGAAGAAAAGGACTAATCCTCTTTGTCATTCTGAGCGGAGCGAAGCGCAGCCGAAGAATCTAGCCGTAGGCGCATTTAATATAATTATTTACGCTTCGCTAGATTCCCGGGGCTGCATATCGCTTTTGCTTCGGCAAAAATATCACTCGTTATCCCTGCTTAATCTTATCGCCATTCCGGGCGCAGCAGGATTAGGCGCAAAGAATATTTGTACATTCTTGCTTTTCTAAGGACAGCAACGAAGGTTTGCGAGCAATCGTTGACCTTTTGCTTTTTCGGGAGTATAATCGTTTTAAGAATACAAAAGCCGCGCGGCAAGCGCGAAAAGAGGAGAAAATATGTTCAAGGTGAAAAAGCCGATATTCGGCTCGAATTACTATCCCGAGGCGTGGGAGCGCACGGAAATCGACAAGGACCTCGACCTTATGGTCAAGCTGGGGCTTAACTGCGTGCGAATCGCAGAGTTTGCGTGGGCGACGATGGAGCCCGAGGACGGGAAATTCGACTTTTCGCTGTTCCGCGAGGTAGTCGACAAGTGCCGCGAGCGCGGTATTTCAGTCATTATGGGCACGCCCACGGCTTGTCCGCCGCAGTGGCTGGCAAACAAGCACCCCGAAATTTTTGCCGTGGCAATCGACGGCACGCACCAGACAATCGGCGGCAGGCGCGACGTCTGCCCGGGCAGCGAAGTTTATCTTAAATACTGCGACCGCATAGTCGAGGAAATGGCAAAGGAGTTCGGGTGCGACGACAACGTTATCGGCTGGCAGATAGACAACGAAATCGAGCCCGAGCGCGGAAACCTCGGCGCAATGGGCTGTACCTGCGACGAGTGCGAAAAGCGTTTCCGCGAGTACATGAAAAAACAATACGACGGCGACATCGCCGCGCTCAACCGCGAGTGGGGCACGGGCGTGTTCTCGCTGCGTTACCGCTCGTTCGACGATCTCAGAAAGCCCTCGCCGCGCGTGTGGGCTCACCCGTCGTATAATTTCTGGTGGATAAAATTCCAAAACGACGCTCAGCTCGACTTTATAAGGCGTCAGCGCGAGATAATCGCCAAGTACTCCGACGCGCCCGTGGGGCACGACAGCATGCCCATATTCTGCCTCGACTACGACGGGCTTATGCGCGACATGGACATAATGCAGTTCAATCACTACAACGACGTGAGTAATTTCCGCGAGGCGACGTTCTGGTACGATTTGATGCGCCCGATGAAAAACCGCCCGTTCTGGGTGACGGAAACCTCGTGCTGCTGGAACGGCTCGACCACGGCTAACGGCATGCGCCCGAAGGGCTTTAACAACGCCAACGTGTGGCTGTCGGTATTCCTCGGCGCGGAGCTCGTCAACTATTGGCTGTGGCGTTCGCACTACGGCGGTCACGAATTGATGCACGGCGCGTGCGTGTCCTCATGCGGCCGCCCGTTCCATGTGGGAAACGAAATCAAGGAGCTGTCGGACGAGCTGGAGCTAACCTCGGACGTAATCTGCGGCACTCGCCCCGTGACAAGCGGAATAGCGCTGCATTGCTCCACGCCGGCAAACGAAACGTTCCGCTTCCAGAACATGGCGCAGGGCTTTGCGTACTGCCGCGATTTACAGCGGTATTTCTACTCGCCGCTCGCCGATATTCAGCTTCGCCCCGACGTAATCACGCCGTCGCACCCCGTGGACGAATATAAGCTCGTGTTCACGCCGTTCATGCCCGACCTTACCGAAGCCGACCTTATCGGGAGAATGCTCGCGTGGACGAAAAACGGCGGCACCTGGGTGGTGGGCCCCATGTCCGACAACCGCAACCGCTCGGGCGCGAAGTTCACCGACCGCGCGCTCGGCAGCCTCGAAAACATAGCCGAAGTCCGTCAGGAATTCTACCTGCCGGGCGGCGAAGCTTATCCCGTCGGCTTTGCCTGCGGAGCAAGCGGCAATTCGCTGCCCGTGTTCTACGAGGCTTACACCGTTTCCGGTAAAGCCGAAACCGTCGCGGAGTTTTCGGACGGCGAGTATATAAAGAGCTATTCGGCAATCACTTCCACGCCCTACGGCAAGGGCAAAATCATAATTTTAGGTTTTGTGCCGAGCCCCGAAACCTTGCAGGAGTTCGCTAAGTTCCTCGCGGCGGAAAAGGGCGTAAAGCCGCTTACGACTGCGGACAAAAACGTCGTTACCGTCATGCGCGAGGGCGAGAACGGGCGCGCGTTCGCCGCAATCGAAACGTCGCGCGAGAATGGAAAGGTTACGTTGCCGATTGGCGGCGTAAACGCGTTCGACGGAAAGGCTTACGACAAAGGCGAGGAGGTTATCCTGCCTCCCTACGGCAAATTGCTTGTAGTGGAGAAGTAATAAGGATTAGTATTTCTCTGTAGTCGGGGATACTTACGGTCGCGGAAAGCCGCTCCCTCAGTATGACGAAGTAGAAGCGGGACTGCACGTTTTATTTAAAATTATAACGTGCGGTTTCCGTTCTTAAACGTCATTCAGAGGAGTAAGACATAGCCCCTTCGTTATTTAGGGGCTATGTCTTACGACGTGGAATCCCATACATGGAACGACTAACCAAACCATAAAATAAAAAACGAGCGTTCGCGATTTATTTCGCGAACGCTCGTGTTTTAGTCGTATTTACTTTTTTTGAAACGCTTACTTAATCACGAGTTTAACAAGGTTCGCAAGAGCCGCGACGAATGCGAGCACGCCGCCCACGATTGCGCCGTAAGCGAGAGTAAACATGTTCTTAGCGTCGCCGCCGAAGAAGTTAAATGCTTTGGAAGCGGTGTCGTTGAACTTGATATACTGAACGGTAAGGAAGAAGAACACGCCCGCAACAACAAAAGCCGCCGCCGCGATAAAGTTTGCGAACTTGCTGCCCTTGCCGAGCGCGGCGAGAATAGAGAACACAACGCCAACGAGTGCGAGTATGTAGGTGAGCATGTTCATAAACGAGAAATAAAAAACTTGAGTTTCCCCGAATATAAAACTTTGGGCGTAGCCGAATGTGACCTGCATACCGGTGTAAGTCGTATCGGTGTCCTTGACGCCCACCGCAGGCAGGAACATCATGCATATCGCCGCCAGTCCGAGTAATGCCGCAACAAACGCGACGATCGTGTTGATTTGCTTGTTTGCTTTTTTCTTTGCCATAATTAAACCTCCTTATATTGGCAAATCAGTTTTGCTATTATACCACAAAATTACGGCACGCGCAAGCGGTTGAGCGGTAAAAAATCGTTAAAATAAATAAGAGCGGCGGTTTCGGGAAAATCCGAGCTTTTTCGGGGCGATTCGGGATGAGTGCCGCCGTAAAAACCGCATATAAACCCCTCGGAAACGTTTTTCGCGCGTTCTAGGGGCAAATTTGGCGCTTAAAATCGATGCCGCGAAAAAATAAAGTGGGTTTACGGGCTGCTAATCGCGCTAAAACGCTTTTCTTTTTCGCGAAACGGTGGTATAATTATATAAAACCAAGCGTGTAATTCCGCAAACGGGAGATAACTATGTCCGATAAAATCGATAACAATTACGACTCCAGCGAGATTCAAGTACTTGAGGGACTTGAGCCTGTCAGAAAGCGCCCCGGCATGTACATCGGCTCGACCGACGAGAGGGGACTTCACCACCTTATCGTCGAAATAGTCGACAATTCCGTCGACGAGTCGCTGGCAGGCTACTGCGACACCATCACGGTCGAGATAACCCGTGAGGGCGCGGTTGCCGTCACCGACAACGGGCGCGGTATACCTATCGACATTCACCCGAAAGAGGGCGTTTCCGCCGTTCAGGTAGTACTCACCAAGCTGCACGCCGGCGGCAAGTTCGGCGGCGGAGGCTACAAGGTGTCGGGTGGCTTGCACGGCGTCGGTCTTTCGGTAGTCAACGCGCTGTCCGAATGGCTGGAAGTCGAGGTCAAGAAGAACGGCAAGGTCTGGCGGCAGCGTTATATGCGCGGAATACCGATGCGCGAGCTTGCGCCCGTGGGCGAAACCACGGAAACAGGCACCAAAGTCACGTTCTATCCCGACTCGGAAATCTTTGAAACGATTGAGTTCAATTACGACACGGTGAGGACGCGACTGCGCGAGGTGGCGTACCTTAATAAGGGGCTGAAAATCAACCTTATCGACAATCGCCCCGGGCAAGAAAAGAACGAGACGTTTCACTACGAGGGCGGCATACTCGATTTCGTCGATTATCTCAACCGCTCGAGAGAAACGCTGTTCCCGAAGTCGCTGTATATAGAGAAAGAATACAAGACCTCGTCCGTCGAAATCGCGATGCAGTACAACGACAGCTACAACGAAGTGATGTACTCCTACGCGAACAATATAAACACCGAGGAAGGCGGCACGCACCTTGTGGGCTTTAAGAACGCGCTCACGAGAGTGCTCAACGACTACGCTCACGCCGAAAAGCTGGTAAAGGACGACTTCAAGCTCACCGGCGAGGACGTGAGAGAGGGCTTGACCGCGATAGTTTCCGTCAAGCTCGAGGAACCGCAGTTCGAGGGGCAGACCAAGACCAAGCTCGGCAACTCCGAAATGCGCGGCATCGTGGAAAAAGCGCTCACCGAGGGCTTGGGTACTTACCTCGAGGAGAACCCCGTCGAGGCAAAGAACCTTATCATGAAAACGGTTACGGCGCAAAAGGCGCGCGACGCGGCGAGAGCGGCGAGGGAGTCCACGAGGCGTAAGGGCGTGCTCGAATCCACCACGCTGCCCGGAAAGCTCGCCGACTGCACCGACAAGGACGCCAGCCACTGCGAGATTTACCTCGTCGAGGGCGACAGTGCGGGCGGCACGGCAAAACAGGGCAGGGACCGCAGATTTCAGGCGATACTGCCTCTCCGCGGCAAGATTCTCAACGTCGAAAAGGCAAGGCTCACGAGAATTATGGAAAACGCGGAAATCCGCGCGATGATAACGGCGTTCGGCTGCGGCATCGACGAGGAGTTCGACGAGAGCAAGCTGCGCTACGACAAGATTATCTGCATGACCGACGCGGACGTCGACGGCTCGCACATAAGAATACTGCTTCTGACGTTCTTTTTCCGCTTTATGCGTCCGCTTATCGAGCGCGGACACGTCTACATCGCTCAGCCGCCGCTTTATAAGTGCACCAAGGGCAAGGCGGTGGAGTACTGTTACAGCGACGAGGAACTGCGCGCGACTTCCGAGCGAATGGGCAAGCCCGAAGTACAGCGGTATAAGGGCTTGGGAGAGATGAACGCCAGCCAGCTGTGGGAAACAACCATGGACCCCGAGCGCCGCGTACTGCTGCAAGCCACGATGGCGGACGCGGCGGAAGCGGACAACACGTTCTCCATACTCATGGGAGAACAGCCCGAACTTCGCCGTCAGTTTATAGAAGAGAACGCAACGCTCGTGAAAGAGCTGGACATCTAAGCCAAAGGAGGATAACCGACAATGGCGGATAATAACGATAACATAAAAGAGAAAATCAGAAACTCGCGAGTGCTGCAAGTCGAGGTGAACGACGAAATCAAGAAGTCGTTTATCGCCTACGCAATGGCGGTCAACGTGTCCCGAGCAATCCCGGACGTGCGCGACGGCATGAAGCCCGTCCAGCGCAGAATACTGTACTCTATGGGCGAGCTCAACCTGTTCGCAGACAAGCCCTACCGCAAGTGCGCGCGTATCGTGGGCGACTGCCTCGGCAAGTATCATCCGCACGGCGACAGCTCGGTTTACGGAGCATTGGTACGACTTGCGCAGGACTTTTCGATAAGGTGTCCGCTCGTCGACGGGCACGGCAACTTCGGCTCGGTGGACGGCGACCCTCCGGCTGCAATGCGTTACACGGAGGCAAGGCTGAGCAAGATTGCCGCCGAAATGCTGCGCGACCTCGACAAGGAAACCGTCGATTGGTACCCAAACTTCGACGACACGCTGATGCAACCCACCGTGCTTCCCAGCCGCTTCCCCAACCTTCTCGTCAACGGCTCGGACGGCATAGCCGTGGGCATGGCGACCAATATTCCGCCGCATAACCTCGGCGAAGTCATTTCCGCGGTGGACGCGCTCATCGATAACCCCGACATCACGGTGGACGAGCTTATGGAATATGTGCCTGCGCCCGACTTCCCGACCGGCGGTCTTATCATGGGCAGAGGACGTATCCGTCAGGCTTACCGCACCGGCAGGGGCGGCATAATCATTCGCGCGAAAACGGAAATCGAGGAGGCGGAGAACGGCAAACACCGCATCGTCGTCACCGAGCTTCCCTATCAGGTCAACAAAGCCGAACTCATCAAGACGATGGCGGAGCTCGTCAAGGACAAGCGCGTCGAGGGAATCAGCGACATCCGCGAGGAATCCGACCGCGACGGCATGCGCATAGTCGTCGACGTCAAGCGCGACGCGCAGCCGCAGGTTGTGCTGAACATGCTGTTCAAGCACACCGACTTGCAGACAAGCGGCGGCATTATCTTCCTCGCTCTCGTCAAGGGCGAGCCGAAGATTCTCAACCTCAAGGAAATGCTGTACTATTACCTCGAACACCAGAAAGAGGTAATCGAGAGAAGAACGCGTTTCGACCTCGCGAGGGCGGAAGAGCGCGAGCATATTTTGCAGGGCTTGGTGATAGCTCTCGCCAACATCGACCGCGTAATTCAGCTCATCAAGGAAAGTAAGGACAAGTACGAGGCTTCGGCAAAACTCGTCGCGGAGTTCCTGCTGTCCGACAAGCAAGCCGGCGCGATTCTGGAGATGAGATTGCAGCGACTCACCAGCCTCGAAGTCGAGTCGATAAGGGCGGAGCTTAAAGATATAGAAGAGCGTATCGCCGACTTTAAGGACATTCTCGCGCGCCCCGAGCGAATAACCGCAATAGTCAAGACGGAGCTCGGCGAAATCAAGGACAAGTACGACGCGCCGCGCCGCAGTCAGATTTGCGTCGACTACGACGAAATAGACATCGGCGACCTCATCGACCGCGAGGACGTGGTTATTTCCATGACGCATTCGGGTTACGTCAAACGTCTGCCCGTTTCCGAGTACAAGGCTCAGCACCGCGGCGGCACGGGCATTACCGCGCACAAGCCCAAGGAAGAGGACTTTGTGGAAAACATGTTCGTCACCTGCACCCACGACGACTTGCTGTTCTTCACCAACTACGGCAGGGTGTACTCAATCAAGGCTTACGAAGTGCCCGAAGCCGAACGCACCGCGCGCGGCAGAGCAATCGTCAATCTTTTGCAGTTGTCGTCCGACGAAAAAGTCAACGCCGTCATTCCAGTCAAGGAGGGTAGCGACCACAGCGGCTATCTCATGCTCGCGACGCGCGACGGCTTAGTCAAGCGCACCGCGTTCACCGAGTTCGAGTCGATAAGAAAAGTGGGCAAAATCGCAATTACGCTCACCGAGGGCGACGAGCTTATTTCCGTGCAGATTCTCTCGGACGGCGACGAAATCCTGCTCGCCTCTTCGGGCGGCAAGTGCATTCGCTTCCCTGCTACGTCCGTGCGCCCCACGGGCAGAAGTTCGATGGGCGTGCGCTCGATTCGCTTAGGCAGCGGCGAGCGCGTAGTCGACATGGCGGTAATCAAAAAGGACAGCACACAGGAAGTGCTTACTGTGTCGAGATTGGGCTACGGCAAGCGCAGCGACCTCGACGAGTACCGCATTCAGTCGAGAGCCGGCAAGGGAACGCTGGCAGGCAAGTTCAACGAGACCACGGGCGAGCTGGTCAACCTGAAGCTGATTAACCCCACCGACGACGTGATGATGATTGCCGACAACGGAATAATCATTCGCATACGAGCCGAGGAAATCAGCAAGATTTCCAGAAACACCAAGGGCGTGCGCATAATGCGCATGAAGAACGAGGGCAACGTCGTGTGCGTGGCTGTCGCTCCGCCCGAGCCCGACGAACAGACGATTGAAGAAGCCGAACGCCACAACGCCGAAATGGCGGAGGAGGACGCGGCAAAGGACGCCGCGCTCGAAAAGAGTTCGGAGGAGCTTTTGGACGGCGACGAAACCGGCGGCGGCGACGAGATTTAATCGATGCCGAAATCGAAAAGAAACAAAACGCTTACGCTTACGCAAGAGGAAACGCAACGGTTACTTAGCCGCTGCGTTTCGTCGTGTAACTTAAAAAGCGATACGCCCGAGGATTTTCGCGACATTATCGTGTGCGGCGACGCGTTCGATACGGCAAACAGACTGCCCCGTCGGGCGTTCGACCTCATGATTGTCGACCCTCCGTATAACCTTACCAAAAGCTACGGCGGCGAGAAGTTTTACAAAAGAAGCGCGGACGTATACGCCGAGTTTACCGAGAAATGGGTTGACGCGTTCTACCCGTCGCTGAAGCCGACTGCGAGCGTGTACGTTTGCTGCGACTTCATGAGCGGAGTGGTTATCGCGCCGATACTCGCAAAGCGTTTCAAGCTCAGAAACCGCATAACCTGGCAGCGCGAAAAGGGCAGGGGAGCGAAAAACAATTGGAAAAACGGCATGGAGGACATCTGGTTCTGCACCGTCGGCGACGATTATCGCTTCGACCTTGCTTCTGTTCGCCAGCGCAGGCGCGTGCTTGCGCCCTACCGCGAGAACGGCAAGCCCAAGGATTGGTTCACGGACGGCGGCGAGAAGTACCGCGACACCTGCCCGTCGAATTTTTGGGACGACGTGACCGTGCCCTATTGGTCAATGAGCGAGAACACCGCGCACCCCACGCAAAAACCCGAAAAACTGATTGCCAAGCTCGTGCTCGCTTCGTCTGAAAAGGGCGACCTCGTGCTCGACCCGTTCGGCGGCAGCGGCACCACGGCTGCCGTGGCGAAAAAGCTCGGGCGGCATTACCTGTCGATAGAGAAAAACCCCGAGTATTGCGCCTACGCGGAAGCCAGGCTTGAGCGCGCCGAAACCGACTCGTCGATTCAGGGCTACGAGGACGGAATTTTTTACGCCCGAGGCGCGCAAGGAGTCCGCAGTGGACGCAAAAATGAGGGCGAGGACGGATAAAACCGTCAAAAAATTCGATATTTATTAAAAAAACGAATAAAATTATCGTCCAAAAAGTTGCATTTATTCAAACTATGGTGTATAATTCAACCGTTGTTATAAAGTGTAGAAAATACTAAGGGGAGCAACCCAGAGGTGTTGAAATGGCTAAAAGGTCTGCGGCGGTGAAGGCATACACGCAAATTTCTTTCAGAGATTGCACGATAAATGAGATTCTTAAGGACCGCGAGAGCGGCAAACAGAAGCGTCTTAAAAAGGGTGACGAGGACAAATTCAGAAAGCTCTCGAGGTATTACTTTGAAAGCCGCTCGATAGGCGAGAACCGTGACGACGGTCGCCGCATAGGCATCGACTCGCCGTGCGCGTATCCGAAAGCCGAACTAATCGACAAAATCATGGATACCGTTTGGGGACTTCAGTACTTCGGTGAGCACGTTGACGCCGTCGTCGAGCCCTCTATCGACAGAATAAACGAAGACGCGGAGCTCGACATTTTGGAGGTATTCGGGCGCGGCAAGTTCGTCATCGGCGAGTTGGTCACCGGCATATTCGACGGCGACGAGCGCGGCGGCGTGTTGCACGTCGACAAATTCAACGGCAACGCTCGCGACGCAGCCGTCATTCGCGGCATAGTCAATTCCTACGGTCTTAAGAGCGGCGACATTCTGTCGGCGCGCATGCACTACGACAAAAAGCTCAGCTTCTTCTGCGTGCACTACGTCGACGAAATCAACGGCGTAAAGACCGAAACTTTCGAAAAGCTTAAACCCACGAAAAAGAACCCCTACGTCGAGCCGCCGGCTCCCGTAGTAAAGCCGCGTATAGGCGCGGTGCGCTTCGGCTTCTCGGGCAGCACTCGCCTCGGTCTTGCCGCGCACATCGACGCGTTCTCGCCCGTACTTATGGGACAAGCCGCGCTGATTTCCGCGTCGGGCAAGATGGACTTCGCGGATAAGGCGGCTTCGCTCGCTAAAATAGCGGAGGGCTCGGGAACGTTCGACGAAACGCTTTTGTACATAACCGGCGAAAACGAAGAAACGATAAAGAAAACCAAAAAGATTTTCCCGGGGCTCACCACAATCGGCAAGTCGATTCACGACAACGACAGAGTGATGGTCAGGAGAATGTGCGACTACGCGGTGCGCAGAGCGGAGTGCGGACAGCACATCATGCTCATCGTCGAGGACCTTGACGCAGTGTCGGAAACCGCATGCGACGCGGCAAGACTGCTCGAATCCGCACGCCGTACCGAAACCGGCGGCAGCGTGACGGTAGTCGTGTTCGCCGACATCGACAGTACGCTGTCCAAGTACTACATCGTCCGTCGTCTGGCTTCCGCGGAGCTTCGCGTCGTATCCCGTCCGTTCTTCTCCGATTATGTAGTCGACGCGCTCAACTGCTCGTCGGACGCTGCGGAAGCGTTTACCGAAGAGGAAAAGCTTGCGGACGAGGCGCTTAAGAAAACGGTGCGCGAAAACGGCTCGGAGGCGGCAATGAAGGTCGTTGACGACTGCGGCAGCTATCCTAAATTCGTAAAATACGCGTGCGGCAATAAGGAAAACTAATGAGGACGGGCTATTTCGGCGACGAAAGCAGTCACACCTATGCCTGCGCGTTGGAAAACGAAAGCGGCGAACTCGTAGGCTATCCGTCGATAGCCGCTGTCGTCGCGGCTCTTGACGACGGCGAAGTGGACAGCGCCGTCGTTCCGCTTGAAAACAGCGTGGGCGGCACCGTGGGCGACACTCTGGACGCGCTGAAGAACGCCGGGGTGTACATCGTCGAGCAATATCACAGGCGCATTTTTCACTCGCTTATAGGAGTCGTCGGCGCAAAAAAGTCGGATATAAAGAGAATTTACTCGCATCCGCAGGCGCTCGCGCAGTGCGACAGATACTTAAGAGAAAATTTTTCCGAAGCCGACGTCATCGCGGTGGCAAGCACTTCGGCTGCGCTCAAAATCGTTTCTTCCCCCGAGGAAGCGGCGATAGCGAGAGTGGCGACCGAGGGTCTGGCCGTGCTCGACGCGGAAATCGAGGACAACAAGCACAACGTCACGCGCTTTGTGCGGTTAAGCCGCGCGCCGCGTTTCGGCGGCAAGAAAGCGGCAATCGTATTCGGCACGCCGCACCGCCCGGGCGAACTGCTGAAAGTGCTGGAAGTGCTGGCGGCGTACAAACTCAACCTCAACAAGCTTGAGTCGCGACCCAGCCGCGACGGCGAGTTCGGCTATTGGTTTTTCGCCGAGTTCGACTGTCCGCAAAAGTCGGTGCTCGACATGGTAATGAGAAGACTTGTCGCCGAGTCGGACGGTTTTGTGCGGCTCGTCGGGTGCTATTAAGCGGCAACCGTTTTCCTTTCGGTAGTCGTCTACGGCGCGAAATTTCGATAATTTCACAAAAACGTCACTACGGGCAAACATAATACGGATAAAATTAGTACAGTCGGACGAGCGACAGACTCGTCTTGCAAGGAGAAGGACTTATATGGGACTTATATCATTCATCACCGGCAGCGATAACAGAAAGCAGGTAAAGAAGCTCGATGCCATTGCGAACAAGGTAGAGGCTTATCAGGAGGAATACAAGGCGCTCAGCGAAGAGCAGCTGAAAGCCAAGACCGCCGAGTTCCGCGACAGGCTGGAAAACAACTACGAAACGCTCGACGACATTCTTCCCGAAGCGTTTGCGGCGGTAAGAGAAGCGAGCGCGCGCGTTCTGGGCATGCGGCACTTCCATGTGCAGCTGATGGGCGGCATTGCGCTTCATCAGGGACGTATCGCCGAGATGCGTACCGGCGAGGGCAAAACGCTGGTGGCAACGCTTGCGTCGTACCTCAACGCGCTGCCCGGCAAGGGCGTGCACGTCGTCACCGTCAACGACTACCTCGCAAAGCGCGACGCGGAATGGATGGGCAAGGTTCACCGTTACCTCGGGCTTACCGTGGGCGTGGCGATTGCGGGCATGGACAGCGCGGCTAAGCGCGCGGCGTACAACTGCGACATAACCTACGCCACCAACAACGAGCTCGGTTTCGATTACCTGCGCGACAACATGGTCATCTACAAGCGCGACAAGGTGCAGCGACCGCTCAACTTCTGTATCATCGACGAGGTCGACTCCATTCTTATCGACGAGGCGCGTACTCCGCTTATCATTTCGGGGCGCGGCGGCAAGAGCAGCGAGATGTATATCACCGCCAACCGCTTCGCAAAGAGCCTTAAACCCGACGACCTCGACATCGACGAGAAGAAAAAGGCTATCACGCTCACCGAGAGCGGCGTGGAAAAGGCGGAGCGCTATTTCGCCGTCGACAACCTCTCCGACGTCGACAACATGGAGCTCAACCACTATATCAACAACGCTATCCGCGCGAATTATATAATGAAGCTCGACAAGGACTACATCGTCAACGCCAAGGGCGAAGTCGTCATCGTCGACGAGTTTACCGGACGACTTATGGACGGGCGCCGTTACAGCGACGGCTTGCATCAGGCAATCGAGGCTAAGGAGGGCGTGAGAGTGCAGAGCGAGAACAAGACGCTCGCAACCATCACGTTCCAGAATTACTTCCGTCTTTACAAGAAGCTCAGCGGCATGACGGGTACCGCCAAGACCGAGGAGTCCGAGTTCAGAGATATTTATCATCTCGACGTCGTGACTATCCCCACCAACCTCCCCAGCCGCAGAACGGACGAGAACGACCAGGTGTATTCTACCATCGCGGGCAAGCTCCGCGCCGTCGTCGCCGACATTACCGATTGCTATCAGCGCGGCGAGCCGGTGCTCGTGGGTACAACCACCGTCGAGAAGAGCGAAGAGCTGTCGAGAATGCTCCACAAGGCTAAGATTCCGCACAACGTCCTCAACGCCAAGAACCACGAAAAAGAAGCGGAAATCGTCGCTCAGGCAGGTAAATTCCGCGCCGTCACCATTGCGACCAACATGGCAGGCCGCGGTACCGATATTATGCTGGGCGGCAACGCAGAGTACCTTGCAATCAAGCGCATGCGCGACATCGGCATGAGCGAAGAGCAGGTCAGCGCGGCTACCGCTTACTTCAATACCGAAGACCCCGAGATATTGAGGGCTCGCGAGCAGTTTAAGAAATTCTACGACGAGTACAAAGTCGAGATTCAAAAGGAAAAAGAAGAGGTCATCGCTGTCGGCGGCTTGCGCATTATCGGTACCGAGCGACACGAATCGCGCCGCATAGACAATCAGCTCCGCGGCCGAAGCGGACGTCAGGGCGACGTCGGCTCGTCGGTGTTCTACCTCTCCATGGAGGACGACCTCGTGCGCCTGTTCGGCGGCGACAGAATGAAGCGTATCGCCGAGATGTTTAACATCGACGAGGACACGCCGTTCGCCATGGGTATGCTCACCCGTCAGATTGAGAACGCTCAGCGCAACATCGAGGGCAAGAACTACACGATGCGCCGTCAGGTTCTCGAGTACGACAACGTAATGAACGAGCAGCGTACCATTATCTACGGCGAGAGAAATAAGGTGCTCGACGGTATCGACGCTCACGACCAGATTCTCAAATTCATGCGCTCGCAAGTGGACGCCATCGTCGACGACTTCACCGACCCGAGAGTGGATTGGGACGAGTGGGATTACGAAACGCTTAACAAGGAAATCGAGCGCAAGCTCCTGCCCGACGACCCCGACTTCCTCACGCAGGACAGAATGGAGAAGTGGTCGCTCGAGGAAATCAAGGACCAGCTGTACGAGGCGGTTGTCGCTTTCTATCAGACCAAAATCGACGACGCGCACAAGCTCGCCGAGGAAACGGGCGCGCCCATCGACTTCAAGGAAATCGAGCGCGTGATAATGCTGAGAGTCATCGACTCCAAGTGGATGGACCACATCGACGCGATGGATCAGCTCCGCAAGGGCATCGTGCTGAAAGCTTACGGCAATCAGGACCCCGTCATCGCCTACACCAAGGCAGGCTTCGAGATGTTCGAGGACATGACGGCGAAGATGCAGGAGGAGATTGTCGCGTTGCTCGTCCACGTCAATATCGAAGCTCCGCCCAAGCGCGAGGCTCAGAAAGTCGAGTTCGTGGAGAACCGCGGCGACGGCAACACGCGAGTGGCAAAGGCTCCGTCGGTCAGCCAGACGGTCACCGTCGGCAGAAACGACCCCTGCCCGTGCGGAAGCGGCAAGAAATATAAGAATTGCTGTTTGGCCAAGGATTTACAGAACAAGCAGTAACGCGGCGCGGTAACGCGCGGCTTACGGCGGACTAAAACGAATATAAACCCAACGCATTTGCGGCAGTCGCTTCAATAAAATCGTGACTGCCGCATACGGCGTTATAAAACCGGCTGCGTTTTCGGGGTGGAAAGCCCGACGCGCGGCTAAAAAGACAAGGAACAACGGAATGCTCACTCTCGACGATTACAAGTACAGACTGAAAAACCTCAACGCCAAGTTCGACGACTGCAAGCTCGCATTCGACGTCGACAAGATGAAGGAAAAGGCGGCGAGTCTCGACGAAATCAGGCAGTCGCCCGACTTCTATTCCGAGCCGAAAAAAGCTGCGGAAATCAACGCCGAGGCGAAGTATATCGCCGATAAGCTCGACGAGCTTGACGGCTACGCGCAGGGGCTTGACGACATTGCCACGCTTATCGAGCTGGTCGAAGCGGAAGACGACGACAGCTACCTCGGCGAAATCGAGGAAACGCTGAAAAAATACGAGGACAAAATCGAGAGTCTGCACCTCGAAACGCTGCTTAAAGGTGAGTACGACCACCACAACGCCATACTTATGCTGCAAGCCGGCGCCGGCGGTACCGAGGCTCAGGATTGGGTGAGCATGCTGTACCGCATGTACCGCATGTACGCCGAAAAGAACGGGTTTGCGGTGGAGGAGCTGGACTTGCTGCCCGGCGACGTCGCAGGCGTGAAAAGCGTTTCGTTTATGATAAAGGGCATGAACGCCTACGGGTACCTCAAAGCCGAAAAGGGCGTGCACAGGCTTGTGCGCATTTCGCCGTTCGACGCGAACTCGCGCCGCCACACCTCGTTCGCCAGCCTCGAGGTAATGCCCGAAATAGAGAACGACGTGTCGGTGGAAATCAGACCCGAGGACTTGAAAATCGACACCTACCGCTCGGGCGGAGCGGGCGGTCAGCACGTCAACAAGACGGACAGCGCGGTGAGAATCACGCACCTGCCCACGGGCATAGTGGTGCAGTGCCAGAACGAGCGTTCGCAGATTCAGAACCGCGAAACCGCAATGAAAATGCTCACGAGTAAGCTCGTCGAGCTTCGCGAGCGCGAGAACCTGGAAAAAGCCAATTCAATCAAGGGCGAAATCAAGAAAATCGAGTGGGGCAGTCAGATTCGCTCCTACGTTTTCCAGCCCTACACCATGGTCAAGGACCACCGCACCGGCTATGAAACGGGCGACGTGTACGCGGTGATGGACGGCGATATTTCCGGGTTTATCTTCGATTACCTCCGCAAGTCGTGAGCCGATTTAAGAATATGTACGATACTACAGAAAAATTTAACGGTTTAAGGACTAAGCCGCGCGTCACGGTGCTGGGCATAGAAAGCTCGTGCGACGAAACCGCCGCCGCGGTTGTCGTGAACGGCAGGGAGATTAAGTCCAACGTGATTGCCTCGCAGGTGCCGATTCACCGCCGCTTCGGGGGCGTAGTGCCCGAGGTTGCCTCGCGCAATCACACCATGGCGGTGGGCAACGTCGTAGACGAAGCGCTTAAAAACGCCGGCGTAACCTTGTCCGACGTGGACGCGATTGCCGTCACCTACGGCGCAGGGCTGGTTGGCGCGTTGCTCGTGGGCGTTACCGCGGCAAAGGCGCTGTCCTATGCGACGGGCATTCCGCTTGTCAAGGTCAATCACATCGAGGGGCACGTCGCGGCTAACTTCGCCGCGTTTCCGGAGCTCGAGCCGCCCTTTCTCGCGCTGGTTGCCAGCGGCGGTCACACGCTGATTCTGGACGTCGCCGGTTACAACGATTACAGGTGCCTCGGCAGCACGCGCGACGACGCCATCGGCGAAGCGTTCGACAAGACCGCGAGGCTGTTGGGCTTGCCGTATCCGGGCGGTCCCGAAATCGACAGGCTCGCCAAAAAAGGCAAGAACAACATCGTGTTTTTCCACGACAAAAAATCGGTCAACGACGATTTTTCGCTCAGCTATTCGGGGCTTAAAACCGCCGTCGTCAATTACATTCACACGGCGCGGCAGCGCGGCGACGAAATAGTCGTCGAGGACGTTTGCGCTTCGCTCACGCACACCGCCGTCGACCTTTTGGTCGACAACGCGCTCGTCGCGGCAAAGCGCACGGGGCGCGACACGATAGTGCTTGCAGGCGGCGTGGCAAGCAATTCATACCTTCGCGAAAGCCTGCTTACTCGCGGCGAGGCGGAAGGCAAAAGAGTGCTGTTTCCGCCGCCGATTCTCTGTACCGACAACGCCGTCATGATTGCGGCGAGGGCGTACTTTTCGATTAAGGACGGGCAAAACCTCGCAGGGCTCGACCTCAACGCCGACCCGGGGCTCAGGACGGGGGTGGCGAAATGAAGAGTCGTGTAGTCGTCGGCATGAGCGGCGGAGTGGATTCGTCCGTCGCCGCGTTGCTTCTTAAAGAACAGGGCTACGACGTAGTCGGGCTTTTCATGCATAATTGGGAAGAGGAAGAGGGCGGTTGCTGTAACGCCGCCGAGGATTGGACGGACGTCGTGGGCGTCGCCGGCAAGCTCGGTATTCCGTGCTATTCCGTCAACTTCGCCGAGCAGTACATGAACCGCGTGTTCGAGTACTTTTTGGACGAGTACAAAAAGGGCAGAACGCCCAATCCCGACGTGCTTTGCAACCGCGAAATCAAGTTCGCGCCGTTCAAGGACTACGCCATGGAGCTCGGTGCGGACTTCGTCGCGACGGGGCACTATTGCGACATAGGCGAGGAGGGCGGCTTACCCGTGCTGCTGAAAGCCGCCGACCAAAACAAGGACCAGACGTATTTTCTCAATCAGGTCAGGACGCGGCAGCTCGAGCGCGTGCTGTTTCCGCTCGGCAAGCTCGTAAAATCCGAGGTGCGGCGTATCGCAGAGGAGAACGGGCTCGTCACCGCGAAGAAAAAGGATTCGACGGGCATTTGCTTTATCGGCGAGCGCAAGTTCAGGAGCTTTCTCGCCGAGTATCTGCCGGGGAAGCCGGGAAAAATCGTCGATACCGCCGGTAAAACCGTGGGCGAGCATTTGGGGCTTATGTACTACACGCTCGGTCAGCGCAAGGGCTTGGGAATAGGCGGCGTCGAGGGTTGTGAGCAAAACCGCTGGTACGTCGTGGAAAAGCGCATGGACGACAATACGCTCGTCGTTTCCTGCGGCGAGGGCGAGGAGCTTTTTACGCGCGGCATGACGGGCAGCGGTCTGAACATTATAGGGCGGTGGGATAAAACCGAGTTCGATTGCACGGCAAAATTCCGCTACCGTCAGGGCGAGCAGCCCGTGCACGTCCGTATGGACGGCGACAACGTGCGCATTGACTTTGCCGAGCCGCAGCGCGCCGTCACGCCCGGGCAGTACGCCGTGCTTTACTACGGAAATCGCTGCCTCGGAGGGGCGGTCATAGAGGAAACCTATAAATAGGACGGTAATTCGCCCTAAAAACCGAATTTTCAAGTAGCGTTATTTTTGCGTAGTGCAGGTAACGCTATTTTTTTATTAAAGAGGTAATTTTTATTTATAGTTGCAGTAGAAAAGTTAGTTTTAATGATGCGGCTGTAATTATAGCTGATAGAAAGAAATATTACTACTTTTTCAAGTGACGAAAAAGTAGCAAAAAGTCATTGGGGGACACTATCGATTGTGTCCCCCTAATCCCCCCGCAACTCCTCTAAGGTCGGGAACAGGGTGTCGCTTGTGTACCGCGTGACTACCGCAAGTATGGGGGTAAACGTGTAAATTCTAACGCGCAGCTTCCGTTTTTCCCGTCATCCTGAGCGCGCGGCATTCCGCGCGCGTGAGGACCCCCGACATGGAGCGTATAATCAACTTTATAAAAAGGGTCAAAGTCGTTTTTCAGCATGGGATTATTACGGTCGCGGAAAGCCGCTCCCTCATAATGACGATGTAAAACAAAATCGGCTTGTTAAATCTAAATTAAAACGTGCACACTCCGTCCTCCACGTCATTCAGAGAAACAGCCGAGCGATAAGCCCGGCTGTTTCTCTGAATGACGTGGAAAACAGAAAGTGCGCATTCATGATTATAAATAATAGTGAAGCGTTATCCTCAATCGTTCGCGGTCGGCGGCGCGATAAAACCGAGAACGAGCGCGTCGCCGCCAATCAGGCAATCGGCAAGCAATCCCGTGCGGTTGAGCTCGACTTTTACTCCCGGGCTAAGCTCTTCCAGCCGATGCTTCAATGCGACGGCGGAGTCGGTATCATAGCCGAAGGAAACGAACGCTTCGGTGACGGCGGCGTCTGCGGCGAGCCGTGCGAGAGCGGCGCGCGACGTGGCGTTGCCGCGAGGGCGAGACAGGACGGCAAGCTTGTTTTTGCTCGCGAACGAGCACACGGGGCGAACGTTCAGCGTTCTGCCGTAAAATCCGACGGGGAAACGCGCGCGAGTTTGCTCGCAGTCGGACGGGATAAAATAAGTCCGGGCGTTTTCGGCGAGCGCGGTCAGCTTTACGAAAGCTTCGGCGCCGTCCAAGCCCTCGTCGCGCATTTTAATCGCCGCGTACAGCGTAGGCACGAGCCCTGCCGAGAACGCGTGCGAGTCGACGACGTACAGCTGACAGCGCGGAAACTTCACCATTTCGTTTTTGGAAGCCTTGACGGCTGCGGCGTAATCGTCCGCAATCTCCGAGCCTGCGGAAATATGCACCAGCGTGCGCACGCCCGTTTCAAAAAGCTCGTCAAAAAACTCCTCGTAATCGGCTTGTGTGGGATTTTTCCGCTCGAGAATCGTGCCCGACGTCACCGTCTCCGACACGCTGTCGTAATCGGACTCGCAATCGGGCAGCAAGCACGGCTCGCCAGACAGCGAATAATCCGCGCCCATCGCAAAAATACCGGACGCGGCAAGCCTGCTGAAACCGACGTCGCAGTCCGCGTTCGTCGAAACGGAAAAGGTTCGGCTGTCGTACAATCTTCTCATGCCCGTATTATACAGCACGTCGCCGCGATTTTGCAACGGATTTACCGCTCTTTCGGCAGCGATTTAATCGAAATTTAATTTTCACCGTGCAATATTCCCGAAACGGCTCCCGTTCCGCGCCACGACCGCTGCCATAAGCTTCGCGCCGCTTTGCCTTTCGTCCGCCGACTTTCCGTCCTTAGCCGCTCCTAATCCGCCCGCGCGCCGCTTTACCTAGCTTTCGCGCCGACGGAGCCCTCGAAACTTATTGCAAAAATATGATTTTATATATCAAAAATCGCTTTTTTTGCAATAAATACGGCGAATATTCGGGAATTGTTGACAAAACTTTGCAAATGTCGTATAATGCCAAAGTAGTTTATGTACGGTTACACCGCATACTGCGCGCATTCTTATCTAATAATATTAGCGCGAGGTTAGACGGTTTGCCGCCTTTACGACTATCCTGTCAAAATAATGCAAACGTTTGTGCAAATTGTGCAACGAAACCGCGAAACGATAGGATAAATCAATTTATTGATAGGATTGTGCATTGCGCTTTTTATGCTAAATATAGTATAATCCTATATGAAGATTTGCGAGGGGCTAAGTGCGCCCGTAAATCCAAGCTTAATACAGGGTGACGATACGTTTGAATTTCGAGGGAAAATGATGACGTTATCGATGCCGCAGCGACGTCGGTATTTTTTTACCGCGAAACACGATTTATTAAGGACAACCTTATTAAATATAACTTTGTAAACCTATAAGGAGTAGAAAAGCAATGAAAAAAAAGTTATTGAGTCTTTTGCTCATTCTGGTTCTTGTGCTTGTTCCTATTGCCGCGACCGCATGCAACGGCGGCGGTGGCAGCAACGACCCCAACAACCCGGGTAACGACAAAAGCACCGGTAAAATCCGTTTCTGGGCATACGGTGACCAGACCGTGAAGGACGCTATGTCCGCCATGGTCGACGCCTACAACAACGGTCAGGGCAAAGAGGACGGCGTTACCGTTTCCTATTCGCATAAGATTGAGGACAGCTACATCTCCATGGTAGAGCAGAACGCGAACTCGAAGAACGGCCCGGACGTTTACTACGCATGGGACCGTCTGTTCAAGAAGTGGACTGCCGCCGACATGACCGTCGACCTCACCGACTATGTGAAGGAAGACACCGCAGCCGGCAAAATCAACCTTGACAACATCTGGAAGAGCACCGTCTCCCGTTTCAGATACAACAAAGAGCTGAACATGTCGGGCGAGAACGAGTCCATCTACGGCTTGCCTATCGACACGTCGCCTACCGTTCTTTATTATAACAGAACCGCGCTTACCGATATGGGCGTGACGGTAATTTCCGTTCCCGCCGAAGATATGGCTAAGTGGAACCGCGGCGAAATCGCAGATAAGTACGGACACAAAAAGTCCGATTATGCGGCGCTTGCAAACATCGACGTCCCCGCAAAGGGCTTCTTCCGCGACGACAGCAACGTTCGTAAGACCGAAACCGGCGGCACCAATTGGCAGATACCGGCACACGGTACCGCGATGGTGTTCAACGAGCAAATCGCCATGAACTGGGACGAAATCGAGGACATCGGCTTCCTCATGACCAAGAGCAAGAACGGTCAAACTTCTACCACCGAGTACGGCTACTTCACCGAGTGGTGGTTCAACTACGGCTGGTCCGTGGGCGGCGACTGCGTAGTCGACCTCTCCGGCAACGGCTCGTGGGCTTATTCGCACGGCGATTGGTCCGAGAACTATATCGTCAACCCCGGCAAGACCTTCACCGGCTACATCACCGGCAAGACCTACCAGGAAGGCGAAACCCTTGAATTCCTCGACAAGATTAAGTGCGAGGTAGGCGACGAGGTTAAACCCGACAACAACGGCGGCTACACCGTAAACGGCACTGCGCTCGGCGCGGCAAGCAACACGCTTACCAACAACTCGGCGACCCGTCAGTCCGTTCTCGACGCGGTAAACGACGGCACGCTCACTCCGCTTCCGTCCATTCGCGAAGCGTTCACCAGATTTGCGTTCCTCGCAGGCACCGAGAACTCCGGCTTGGGCATCTGCCCCTATCCGTCGTCGTTCTCGACCTCTTCTTCCATTCAGTACTTCACGGGCGGCAAGGTTGCGTTCATCGTAGAACGCGGTCTCCAGCTTCCTATCGTCGAGGAGTATGTGGGCAACAACTTCGATTGGGCTGTAGCTCCGCTTCCCGTCTATAAAGAGTACACCGACCCGAGCGCAGAACTCGTTTCCAAGTACGGCGCAAAGGCAGACGCTTACAACACCGAAGTAAAGCGCTCCGGTAAGATTGCAGGCCACTCCGAGTCCACCGCGCTCGTTATCCGCGAGAAGTCCACTATGAAGGCTGCTTCGTGGAAGTTCATCCGCTGGATGGTCAGCGAAGGAGCTCAGGCAATCAAGGCAAGCTACGGCTTCATTCCCAATCAGGAGAGCCAGATTAAGCCCTTCTACGACAAGCTCGACCCCAACGACAAGAAGAACCTCGGTGCGTTCGTAAACGCGGCTAAGTACGAGACCCCCGGCGATTGGTGGTACATGATTGACCGCGATTGGATTGACGTTTGGGCTAACCCCCTCAACAGCAGCGTTCGTTACGGCAAAATGACCCTCGACGAGTACTTCAAAGTGTACATCGAGAGAGGTAACAACACCGTCAGAAGCTACGGCAACTGGGATAACGGTCTTAATAAGGTCAAGAATTACAAAGCGTAAATCGCAGGCTTTAGACTAATCGGTATCGACCGGCGGCGATTTCGGGCGCAAAACCCGTTTGTCGCCGGTTTATACTTAATTAAGGAGTTAAAATGGAAGATATGGTAATAAACGGAGAACCCGTTGCCGAGGCTATCGCCGACGACCCGTTCTCTCAAACCAGACTTTTCAAGCAAGACGTTGCGACCGCGGCGAAAAAGAGAAAGAGAGTAAAGCAAAACGTCATGGGCTGGCTGTTTTCCATGTGGCCGTTCGTCGGCTACTGCCTGTTCGGTCTTATTCCTTTCGCTTTGTCGATTGTCCTCAGTATGGCGGAGCTCCATAACTTCGACATCACCGAGTTCACTTTTGTGGGATTTGCCAACTACAAGTGGATTTTCACCGACCCGAAGGGCGAATTCTGGTTCTCTCTGCGTCAGACGCTTTATTACTGTTTGAGCCTGCCGATAGGCATCGTCCTCGGCATGGGCACGGCGGTGCTACTCACCCGTCACGTCAAGCTTACCAAACTGTTCCGCACGATACTGTTCATTCCTAACGTTTGCTCGGTCGTCGGCGTTTCCATGATGTGGAAGCTCGTGTTCAACGAGCAGTACGGCGTTATCAACACGATAATCGCCGCTTGCGGAGGAAAGCACATCAACTTCCTCGGCGACGAACATTGGTTCATGCCCATCATCATTTTCACGACGACGTGGGGCGCAGGCGCCGGCAGTATTCTGTTCCAGGCCGCGCTCGAGCAGGTAAACCGCTCGCTCATCGAAGCCGCGGAAATCGACGGCGCTTCGAGTACAAAGATTTTCTTCAACGTCACGCTTCCGGCGATTTCGCCCACGACGTTCTACGTTCTCACGATGAACACCATCGGCGCGTTGCAGGCAATGGCAAACATTCAGATACTTGCAAACGACGGCAAGCGACCGCTCGACTCGAAAACGGGCAACAGCGTCGCGCTTACCGCAGTGTACTTCATCTATTGGATGGCGTTCAACGACCCGTATCAGTACGGCCTCGGCAAAGCTTCCGCAGCCGCCTGGATACTTGCGATACTTATCGTAATCGTTACTCGCATCAACTTCAAACTCGGCGACTACTGGGTTTGCTACGATAACTGAGAGGAGGGTGATAACAATGCAAACACAAGATACTACCTACAACTCTCAGAACTTCGTAAAGAACAAGAAAAAGGTTTCGCGACCGCCTATCGGAACGTACGTTATGCTGGTTATCTACAGCCTCTACATACTCGTTCCGTTCTACATCATCTTTATCAGCGCGGTCAAGACTCCTCAGGAAGCGTTTGAACCTATCTTCACCTGGTGGCCTAAAAAAGGCTGGACGTGGGCGGCATTCAAGCGCGTGTTCGGCACCGAGGGCATTCAACAGGGCTTCCTGCACACGCTTCTGTTCTACACGCCTCCTACCGTAATCGGCTTGCTCGTGTCGGCGCTCGCGTCCTACGGCTTCGCCAAAATGGAGTGGGCGGGCAGAAACACGATTTTCTCGTTCCTGCTTCTCACGATGATGATACCGGGCGCGGTCACCATGACCGCAACCCGTCTTATGTACGACACTATCAATTGGATCGGAACTCCGCTTCCCGTCATGATACCCGGCATGTTCGGCGGCATCAGCACGGTGTTCTTCCTCCGTCAGTACATAAAGGGCATACCGGACGACCTTATCGGCGCCGCGAAGATTGACGGCATGAGCGAAATCAAAATCTTCATTACGCTCATACTTCCGCTGTCGGCTCCCGCGCTTCTGACCCAGGGCGTGCTCGGCTTTATCGGACACTACAACGATTACCTCGGCGCGTTGCTGTACCTCATCGACGAGGAACTGTATACGTTGCAGATTGCAATCAAGAACATGTGCTCGCTTTACCGCACCGACCTGCCGCGCCAGATGGCTGCGTGCTTCCTCGGAATGCTGCCGATGCTCATTATCTACCTTGTCCTTCAGGACTACATTCTGAAAGGCATCTCGATGTCCAGCGGTCTTAAAGGTTAATAACTCAAGCGAAACGTATTGCGTCGCCGTTACCGCGACGGCGCAATGCGTTATCTTGGTTTTTCACTACAATTCGCCGAAATAAAGCGAATAACCGCTTTTGCGGTGGTAGCGCATAGCCGCCGCGCAAAAGCTCTCCGGCGATTAGTTTAGGGATATGATGAAGAAAAGCCGCAGCGGTTTCTTTATCGACGTCCGCTACGGCTTTTTGCTTGAGGAGAACACACGAGGCGCGCCTGCCGAACGATACGGCAAGCCGCCGATAAATTTACTTTCGATATACGAAATTACCGTATAAGCTCCGCGCAAGAAGAACGGAGAAACGGTTTGCGTATAAATCTCACAAGGAGAATGATTATGAAGAAATTTGCAAAGAAGCTTGCTCTTGCGCTGATGCTGTTGTCGGCAGTCGTGCTTCCCGTCACCGCATGTTCGGGTAACGGCAACGATAAGCCGAACGACGGAAATAACGCGACCGTGCCCGGCGAAGCCGGTTTCGAGCTTCCGTACTACAACGGAATGAGCGAGGACGGGCTTTACGACGCGAACAGCTTTTACCTCAACGAGCTGCGCACCTACGGCGCAGACCCCGGCGCGCTGTACTGTTCCGACGACGACATTCGCGACACCTACGCAAAGGTGAAGAGAATGGAAATGGGAATGAACCCCGGGCTCACCGAGGACGAGTTCGACGAAGAGTACGGCACCGAGGACGAGTGGGTGGACGATTACGGCAACACGTTCTACATGGTAGTTACCGGCGGCACCGACGCCATTTCGTCCGACATCAAGACTAAGTACAACGCCACGCACGGCGCGTACACGCTCTACCGCTCGAAGAATCTCACCGATTGGGAAAGAGCCGGCAGGGTAGGCGGTTTCGCCGTTCCCATTCACAGCTACGATTGGTTGAGCGGCAATTCGCCGTGGGCTCCCGAGCTTATCCGCGACCCGAAGTCGGGAAGATACTTCCTCTTCGCGAGCGCGCAGACCAAGAACGGCAACGACAGCAAGGACTACTATCCGCACTTCGGCACTTACTATAACATGTTGCAGGGACTTATCGCAATGGCGGACAATCCGCTCGGTCCCTACGAGATAGTTTCCGCAGATTCGTACTACGCTACGCTCGTCGACTACGACGCGAACGGCAACCCCGTGATAAACGCCGACGGCGAGGCGCTTGACCCCGACGGAAACGTCGTTACCACCGTAAACGAGAACGGCGAATTCCTGGACAGAAACGGCTACCGCATCACGACCGATACGCCGGCAATGCTCTTCGGCAAACATTGCGAATCGCTGAAAAAGCTGTACCCGAATCCGACCGGACACTCGACGGCTATGTGGGCGGCAATCGACTTTAACCCCGTGCGCATGGACAACGGCGACATGTACGTCTACTTCTCGCAGCACGTCACAGACCTCAGCGCGGGCAACCACATCTGGGGCGTGAAGATGAAGGACATGATTACGCCCGACTACGACACGCTTACGTTCCTCGCTACGCCTAACGTCGCTACCATCACTAAGACGACCGAGGGACCGTCCGCAGATATGTCTGCATACGAGATTAAGCAAAAATACATCACTTTCGGCGTGAATACCGACGGCAGCGAAATGCTGGGCGCCGACGGCAAGCCGATTACCGAGTTTAACGGCTACTACTACCTCAAGGGCGAAAAGACCGAGCTCACCGAGGGCGACATCAACGAGGGCACCGAGGTAATTCAGCACGGCGACAAGTATTACCTCACGTACTCTCCGCTGGGCTACGGCTCGCGCGCTTACGCCGTTCGTCAGGCGGTAGGCGACAACCCGTTAGGACCTTTCACCAAGCTCGGCAAGGACTACAACCCCGTAATGGGCATCAACTCCACCAACGACTATATGGCAGGCACCGGTCACCACTGCTTCATCAAGGCAGGCGACGAGCTGTTCGTGCTGTATCACGCGTTCTATAACCCCGTCAACAATCAGCCCAACGGCTCGTTCCTCGGGCGTGCCGTCGGCGCGGACAGAGTGCAGTTCATGCACAACGACACGCTGGGCTACGATATTCTCTACGGAAACGGACCTACATATTCGTTGCAGCCGCTTCCCGACGTCGCGACCGGAAAAACCAACGTGGCAAGAAAGGCTACGATTGTGACCGACGGCGACAAGGATACCGAAAAGTACCTCAACGACGGGCTGTTCACCGTGCAGGACTTCACGCTCCCGTGGGAGTACAATGCGACCAACGCCGAGCAGAAGGGCACGACGATTACTCTTAAATGGGATAAGCCCGTCACGATTTCCTCGTTCATCGTCTACAACTCGCAGAGCTACTTCTATGCATTCGACAAAGTAGACTCCGTCGTGTTCAAGCTCGCCGAAAAGCCGAGCTGGTACGGCGACCGCGAGTACAACGGCTATTGCTACATGAAGGACGTCGCATGCGACCCCGACCACGTCGACAACGACAACTGGTTTATGCGTCAGGGTGGCGGCGCGCTGGCTTCCTTCAACGAGATAACCGTCACCGAAATGACGATTAGAATTTCGTCCAAGTACACCACCATGTCCGAAGATTTGTTCGACGAAGACAACTACGCTATCCACGTTTCCGAGATTTACGTCACGGGTAAGGAGGCATAAGTATGAAAAAGAAGTTTAAATTCGGCATACTCGTAGCGCTCGTTCTCGCGCTTTGCGCGTTCGTATTCGCCGCGTGCGCAGGTAACGGCGGCAATAACAACGGCGACGACAATACCGTACCGGGAGTAATCGATACCGACGTTCCCGGCTACGACCACAACCGTAAGGCTGCGTTCGGCGAGCTCCCCGACGAAAAAGTGCTCGTCGACGGCAAACTCGACGAGGATATGTGGCAGGGGCTCGACTACTACGAGCACGTCGACACCGACCGCCCCGGCCTTAGCTACAAAGTAACCACGCACTTCTCTGATAAGGGCTTGTATGTGGGCGCGGTTTCCACCGATAACAGGGTGGCGTGGGGCGCGAAAAACTATTTCTGGAACAACCGCAACACGCAGTTCAGAATCAACATCGCCGCTCCGTCGGTCACGACCTTCTCCACGAGCAACGTCAAGGAAATCCTTATCGACAGCAACAACGTGTACCCCGGCAACGTCCGTCTTAACGCCAAGAGCGCGGTGCTGGGCGGCGAAGTCAACAGCGACAACACCAAGGGCCTTTCCGTCGAAATGTTCATTACCTGGCAGGAGCTAGGTATCAACGTCGAACAGAAGGATGAAAACGGCGACACCAAAATCGTGCTTCCCGATTACGTCCAGATGTACGTCCGTTATGTGTACGTCGTCAGGGGCAGCGGCTCGCTTTCCGATGGCACGTTCAGCATCAACCCCGGCATCATGTACGACTACGCTCGCTACGGCAAAGACGGCTATCTCGCCATTGACCGCGACGGAGCGGTGGTAGGCGATACCGCCGACGGCCACGCCAAGTCCGCAGGCTGGGATATTTCCGGCGAACCGGACGGCTCGGTCAAGTCGATTAACACCCAATGGCAGGGCATCTTCTTCAAGCAGAACGCCGCCACCAACTTCGTCGTTTCCACGAAGATTAAGCCCATGGGCAGACTTACGACCAACATCGGACCGAAAGCAGGTCTGTTCACCTACACCAACAATATTTACTATCGCGCGATAACCATCGACACCGATAACGCAAACGTGTCCGGCTCGAAGGTTCTCACCGATAAAATGTTCGCGATTACGCATTACCCCAACAACGCCTACGACCTTACGCCGCTCACCGACGGCAGCGCAATCGAGTATCCGAGCGGTCAGAACTACGTCGACCTCAAGCTCATCAAAAAGGGCTCGACGTTCTACTACGTCGTCAACGGTAAGCTGACGTATGCCGAGAGCCAGCCTTATATGGGCGGAGCGGTGTACGCAGGACTGTACTCGCTGTACGGCGCGCACGTTTTCAGCGATTACAGCTACACGAACTACGACAATAACGTCGCAGGTATCGACGCGGAGATTGCAAAGTACGCCTACATGGTCGACGTTCCCTCGTCGTCCGCGTACAAGGGCGGCGTGGTTTCCACCGACAAGATAGCGGTCGCCAAGGACGCTACGGACAAGAACGTCACTCTGTCGTTCACCGCAAGGTCGGGCTACCGCCTCACCGACATCAAGGACAACGGCGTCAGCGTGTTCGACGAATATAAGGCGAGCGCCGTGGGCAACGAGATTGTCGTTCCCGTTGTCGATAAGGACTTGAAGATAACCGCCGAGTTCACCGAAATCGGCGACGACGAAAAGGTAGTGCTCTCGGGCAGACTGTCCGCAAAAGACAATACGCTGCTCGACAGCGCGAAAATCGAGATTCAGGCGCTGACCCCGACGGGCGCGGTCGTTCCGTTCTATACGATGAACGAAAACGCCACGACGAGAGCGGAGTACTACTTGACGCTTACCAAGGGCTACAAGTATCGCCTCACCATAAACAGAGTGGGCTGCCGCAAGCTTGTGCACACCACCGACGTACTGAGCGATGACGTTACGAAATATAACCTCGTCGCGGAAAACAACGTGGTCGGCGGTATCGTCAACAACGTCAACGGCGTTTCCGTCACGTCCAACCCCGACGCGTGGGATTTGAGCCGCGAAGAGGAGAGCATTGCCAGAATACACGCCAACACGCCTAACGGCAACACCGTGTACTTCACCGGCAAAGCGGACACGCGCCTCGTCGCCGAAACCACTATCGTCAACGTGACCGACAGCAAGATTTACAGCGACTACGAAAAGGACCCTGCGGCAGGCTTCCGCTTCACCGACGGCAACAACGCGATCTTTATCGGCTTGTGGCAGAGCGGCTTGCGTATTCTTCCCAATATGGGAGAATGGTCGCCGATCGGCGTCACCGGCGTAGTGGCGGAGAATACCGTGAACGTAATCGACAAACCGTGCAAGCTGAAAGTCATCAGGGTAGACAACCAATTCTACTGTTATATCGACTGCTCCGTATACAACAAAAGCACCAATAGCTATGAGTTTACCGGCTACAAGCACGTCTACACCTACACGACCAACATGTTCAACTTCTACGGCGGCGCGACGGCTACGGCGGTGGGCTTCACCTTCACCACCAGCTTCCCGCTGACGATGGACTTTACGAATTACCGCCTCGATACCGGAGCGGCTGCCGAGAGCGAAATCCGCGCAAGCGTTTACTCCAAAATTAACGTGACCGGTACGGGCGTTACCTTCGGCGGTATCGACTCCACCGGCTATGCGGCGCAGGGCGCCGAGCTCACCGCTTCGGCTTCCGTCGCGGCAGGCGAGGCTTATATCATCCGCGTAAACGGCGCAAACGGCGCTTCAAACTCCTATCTTATCAATTCGGATTCGACTTCCGTTACGATTAAGGTGCCCGATTCGGATACCACCAACATCGTAGTCGAGAAGGCAGCGGTTGTCAAAACCGTGTCCGGCACGGTCAAAACCGCGGACAACAAGCCCGTTTCCAAGGCGACCGCAAAGCTTGAGTTCGACGAAGGCAAGGGTTCTGTGCCCGTTGCAATCGGCTCCGACGGCAGAATTTCCGCCAATTTGCCGGCAGGCGGCTACAAGCTCACCGTTACTCTTGGCGGCTACAACTCCACGGCTGTCGAGTTTGAGGTTACTGATTCCGCAGTCGACCTCGGCGACGTGATGCTCGTGAGGGGCGTCATCGGCGGCTCGACCATCGTGAACAGGGTTAATTACAGCTCGATAACTACTTGCTTCAACGAAGAGAACGGTCAGTGGCACGCGACGAACGACAGCGCCAGCAACTCCACGCTGTACTTCAACGACTTTGCCGGCGAAGAGTACGCGGCTACAATCAAGACTCGCATCAGCACCAGAAACGGCAATCCCTACTTCGCGAACGACTATGTACAGGGCTTCACCGTCATAGACGGTGCAAGAGTGCTCCATATCGCAATGATTGACGGTGCTGCCGACGGCTTCCGCGTTATGTACGGCGGCTGGAACACCGACAACATGATTGAAACCGAGGGTTCGGGTTGGGCGTTCGTCAGGGACGACATGAACAACGCGAACGGTTACGTCGACATCGTAATGTCGCTTGTGAGAAGAGGCAACGCCTTGTATCTGTTCGTCGGCAGCGAAACCGCAGGCGCGACGCGCGATATGAAGCTGTACCTCATCGTCAGCGCGACCGACGGCGTTGTGCCCGTTTCGGTTAACGGTGCAAATCACAGAATCAAGAGCGGCACTCTCTCGAGAGTCGACGCCATGAACGCGCTGCTCAAACAAACTCTCGCGACAGGCATGAAGAACGGCTTGGGCTACACGATTCACATGAATACCAGCGCGCCGGCAGGCAAAATCAACCACTCGATGATTTACGACGCGGTGCTCAGGACCGACGCGGCTTCGATTGACGCAGGACTTTCGATGAACATTACCGAGGCGATCGGCAGCGGCGGAACCGTTACCTACTCGGGCGAGGGCTACTACGAGATTGACGGAGTCAAGAGGTACGGCTTCGGCAAGAACATCACGATTACCGCTACGCCCGACGCCGATATGTGCGTCAAGTCGTTCAAGGTAAACGGCAAGGAAGTGAGCTACACGTTAAACGGCGACGTAGCGACGGCAACCGTTTCTACCAGCGGCGTGCTTTCGGTCGAGGTTGAGTTTACCGAAAAGACCTATGCGGCGACGATTACCGGCATGGGAGCAGGCGCGTTCAGCAACCTCAACAAGGTTACCGCCACCGACGGCAGCAAGACTATCGAGGTCACGTTTGAAAAATCCGCGACCGGAAGAATCGTCACGGTATACCTTCCCAAGGGAACCTGGACTGTATCGCTCCTTAACGGCAGCAGCGTCCTCGCTACCGCGAACGTCACGATAAACGGCACGGAAACCGAAACGCCTTCGGTGAAGATTAACTAAGGAAACGGCTGCAAAGCCGCAACAAAACGAAATAAAGTCGCTTCGCGCGGAGTAAACGCGAGGCGGCTTTTCGTTTCTTTTCGTTAGCTACGGGCTACGGTTGACAAAACGCCGCCATCGGGCGTATAATTGCCTCGGCGGCTGCGGCTCCGAGTTTATCGGGGAGAGAAAATCGTGTCGCCCGAAAATCAGACGGCAAAGGATTGACGCGCAATGAAGTGTTACGCTTGTCCGAGAAAGTGCGGCGCCGACCGAGAGAAAGAACTCGGGTTTTGCGGCGGCGGCAGAGGACTTAAAATTTCCAAAATCATGATTCACCGCGCGGAGGAGCCCGTCATCAGCGGCAAGGGCGGCAGCGGAGCGGTGTTCTTCGCGGGCTGCGCGTTGAGGTGCGTGTTCTGCCAGAACGCCCAATCGAGCTTTGAAAACCGCGGCGAGGATTTTACCGCGGACGAGCTGTACGACGCGGTGCTTCGGCTTGCGGACGAGGGCGTCGACAATATCGATTTCATTACCGCCGGACACTATGCGGCTCGGCTTTTGCCCGTACTCGAGCGGCTGAAAAAGCGCGTTACGGTGCCTTTTATCTATAACAGCGGCGGCTATGAAAACGTAAACGTCATTCGCGCGCTGGACGGGCTAATCGACGTATACCTGCCCGATTTCAAGTATGCTTCCCCCGAGCTTGCGGACAAAATGTCGGGCGCAGCCGATTACCCGAGCGTGGCGACGGCGGCGATTGACGAGATGTGCCGGCAACGCGGCGAGTACAGAGAGGAGAACGGGCTCGCGAAAAGCGGCGTGATTATCCGCCACCTCGTGCTGCCGGGGCACCGCGACGACAGCAAGGCGGCGCTGCGCGTTATCGCGGAGAGATGGAGGACGGCTAAGGTCAGCGTGATGCGGCAGTACACGCCCGAGTTTAACCGCTCGCCTTACCCCGAGCTCAACAGGCGGATTACCTCGTTCGAGTATGACGACGTGGTGAAAGAGGCAATTCGGCTGGGACTTGACGGTTTTATTCAGGAAAAGGGCTGCGAAACCGCCGATTTTACGCCCGATTTCAATAAAATTTACTGATTTCCGCCGAAATTCTTGCAAATTTCCCGAAAAGCATATATAATTATAGTATAATTCATAAGAGAAAGACGCTTTCGGCGTCGAGGATGTGTCGTTATGGAAAAGAAAAAGCTCACCAAGGAAGAGAAGAAAAGACTTAAAGAGGGCAAAAAGCAAGCCGCTCGTCGAGCCAAGGAAGCCGCCAAGGCCGCGAAAATCAACGAGAAACTCGCCAGAAAGGAAGCCAAGCGCGCCGCAAAAGAGGCGAAAAAACGCGGCGTAAAGCCCGAGGAAGAAAATGACGAGCAGACCGTCACCGCCGAAACGACAGGCGAGGAAAAGGTTGCGGCAGAGGAACCCGTATCCGAAGAGCCCGAGGTCGACGAAGTCGAAACCGATGAAACGGAGGACGATGAGGCGGAGGATACCGACGAGAAAAAGCTCGCCGCGCGCCCGAAGAATTACCACGTTTCGCTCCGCGAGGACGGTAAGTGGCAGGTCAAGTCCGCAAAAAGCACTCGCGCGCTCAAGCTGTTCGACACGCAAGCCGAGGCTATCGCTTTCGCCAAGGAAAAAGCCGAAAATCAGGACGGCAATATCACCATTCACAAGAAAGACGGCAAAATACGCAAGCAGCGTTACGACAAATAATCGCCTGCGACGTATGTTTCAGGTAGCAGGAATTGCGACGGAAGCGGCAGGAGGTCGTTAATCGCTTTCGGCGTGTGTTTTGTGGATAGTGGAGATTGCGACGGAAGCGGCAGGGAACTGTTTTCGTACTATCGCGACGGGTGAATTTTAAGCCGGACAGCGCCGTCATTCTGCGTTTTTGCGCTGCCGAAGTCGCCGCGATAACGGCAAAAACCGCTTTTCGCAAATGCGACGGCAAAACGACTGATTAAGGAATAAAGCGATACACCCGAGCTAATAGGCTATAAAAACGAATAGGTTATATAATGATATTAAAGCGCAAAACGACGAACGGATAAATCCGTCCGCCGTTTTTCTTGACACGTCATTCCGAGCGAGGTAAGCGAGGCAAACGACGAACCCGTTTGATTGAGAACAACAATCCTTATACGTCATTCCGAGCGCAGTCCCGGGAATCCAGCGAAGCGTAAAAAATATAATAATTATGCGCCTACGGCTGGATTCTCAGGACTGCGCTGTCGCTCCGCTCAGAATGACATAAGGATTAGTAGTTTTCTCCCGTGTCGGGGATTCCACGTCGCGAACATCGCCCCTGTGGGCTCTGTTCGCTTCTCTGAATGACGTGGGAGGACGGAGTGTGCGCATTCGGGTTTTGATTTGCCCCTACCTTTTTCGTCATTCCGAGCTTGCCGAGAAATCCAGCGAAGCGTAAAAATATAATAAATGCGCCTACGGCTAGATTCTCAGGGTTGCGCTGTCGCTACGCTCAGAATGACATAAGGATTATTATTCGTTCCATGTCGGGGTTCCTCACGCGCGCGGAAAGCCGCGCGCTCAGGATGACGGCAGAAAACGGAGAGAGCGCGTTAGAATTTACACGTTTACCTCTCCATAGTTACGGTTGTCACGCGGTACACTTGCTATTTTATGTTCCCGACATTGAAAGCGTTGCGGGGGGATTAGGGGGACACAGCCGCAAGTGTCCCCCAATGACTTTTTTGGTCATCTAAAGAAATATTGGTCATCTAAAGAAATAAGTGTTATTTTTATTCGTCTAAACTCGCTCTAAAATAAAAAATTTATCCTTAAAAGCGTTGCGAGGGTTCGGGGACACAGCCGCAAGTGTCCCCGACGACTTTTTTTGCTACTTTTTTTCTTCG